>Ga0070679_100000413_pt1 | contig 36391 bp, 37 predicted proteins | sample KBSC63BmetaG_FD_65652 | JGI IMG/M metagenome (GOLD analysis project Ga0070679, IMG submission 65652) | Corn rhizosphere microbial communities from Kellogg Biological Station, Michigan, USA - KBS C6-3B metaG | ecosystem: Host-associated > Plants > Roots > Rhizosphere | place: USA: Michigan... | reverse complement strand
TTCCGCAAGCAGACCAGTCAGCTCAGCCTCGCTAACCTGGAAGACGTGACGTTCGAGCAGAACAGCTTCATCCAGACGATGTTCGGCTTCGGCGTGCTCAGAGTGGAGACAGCCGGTGAGCGGTCCAAGTTCTCCTTCCCGTTCTGCCCGAATCCGCAGAGCTGCGCCCGAGAAATCATCAAGGCGCACGAAGATTTCATCCGCCAACACCCCGAGGAACAGTCGGCCGTCGGACAGGGGGTTAACACCAATACCCAGGCCTACGCTCAGCCACCGGCCCAGGCCGCTCCGTCGCAGCCATATCAACAACCGCCCCAACCGCCGTTCGCTTCGCAGCCGACCGATGACGACCATGGCAACAATCCCACTGGCTAGCTTGAGATGTAGCAGAGGGCAGCCAACTGTCCGCTACCTGACACCTGTCCGTTCCGACGAACAGCCAGGCGGGTCTGCAAAATTTCTGTCATCTGTCACCTGGTATGTCTGCTGAATGCCAGCGACTTCTATTCCTGGAACGGGTTGTTCCGAGCGTCGTTAAAGAGTGATTTGACGCTGGTACTGTTGTCCTGCAGGCTTTGCAACTGCTTGACAAGGTTAGGGTCGACTTTGGGCACCGTCGCGGTCTGGCTCTGAGACGCCACGTCACTCGCCGCCGGCTCGGCGGTGTTAAGCACGTTCACCCGGTACAGCAGGTAGCCGTATAATACTAGTATCAGCAGGCCGAACAGATACGGCAGATAGCGTTTTAGCTTGGGCAGTACGTCCGCGAACTTCTCGCCGAGGCCTTTGACGTCTTTCATACTGTACCTCCGGAGGGCTCACGAACGATAAACGAAAAACGATAAGCCAAAAACGGGCTTCCAAGCCTGCGTGTCCGGAAATCAGCCGGCGCGTCCGCGCACGAAGGCTGTTCTCTGTTCTCTGTTCTTTGTTCTTTGTTTCTCATGGCTTTATAAACTCGTTAATTATCAGGGTGAAAGCGACCATGCTCGTGTTCTTGTTGTCGGGTTGCAGCGTGATGCTGGCGACTTGGGCGGTGCGGCGGTTCTGCTCTAATTTGGTCAGGAACGTCAGGAATTGGTCGTAGGGTACCCGATTATCGGAGCTTTGGGTGATGGTAATCTGTAACTCATAGACACCGGGGATACCGACGACGGGGGTGAGCTGGGTCAACGTAGCGGCACCACCAGCGCTGGGTTTCGGGGTAGCGGTACTGCCGGGTACCGTGGTCGTGGTGCCTCCCAGCGTCGAAGCGGGGAAAGTGACGGAGCTCAACTGGCCGATGCCGCTGGCCGATGCCAGGTTGGCGATCTCGCGGACGGCTTCGGCTTGATCCTTGTCCTGCGGGACGACGGTCTTGGCGATTTGCGCCAGCTCGGTGTACTGTGCGACCTGCTTTTTGGCGTTGTTGAGTCCGATCTGCTGCTTGTCGAGGGTCTGACTTTTGAGCTTCAGGTTGACTAGTTTCTGCGAACGGCTCTGGAGCAGCGAATTAACACCGTACGTCCCACCGATCAGGCCGATAATTAGCAGCCCGAGCAGGCCTAAGGTGAGGAAGTAGACACGTTTGCTATTCACCGCTGGCCTCCGGCCTGTCGGAAAATCAATAAACAATAAGCAGTGAACCGGCCCTCAAGCCGGAGCGCCTGGAAACGAGCCGAAGTGTCCGCGAACGAAGTCTGCTCACTGCTCACTGCTCTCTGCTCTCTGTGCCTCATGGCTGTCCTCCGTTGTTCGTGAACAGGTATGGGTTATTGGAGGCGAAGAGCGCCCGCAGCTGGATAGTGCAGGGATATTGCGGGGTGCTGGCATTGGCGGCGCAGACGATGCTGACGATATCGGCTTTGGAGAATATTTTGTTAGCCGGGTCGGCCAGGTTGACCTGGACCTGGGTCGCGGTATTATAATCACTGGCCGCGGCCGTGATGTCGACAGCTCCGACGGTCTGGCTGATATTCAGATTGGTCAGGATGGCGTCGCGCGGTATGACCGTGGCGATCTGCTTCAGCAGCTTCGAAAACAGGACTTCTTTGCCGAGCACCTGAAGGACTAGCTTGAAGCTACCACTGATATCTTTGACCTGGGCTTCGGTCTTGGACAGATTCTGAGCGTCGAGCGACTTTTGCGTGGTGGCGACCTGGTCGGCGTACGTGGTGGTAGAACGTTGCATGGTCACCAACCCGTAGGTCGCTATAAGCCCCAGGCCGACGATACTGCACAGACAGGCCAGCACCCAGCGGCGTAGCGCGCTGTTACGCAGAGCGTACGAGTATTCTTGTTTGATGGCGGGGGGAAGCAGGTTGATCATGGTTGCAGTACCGATTTCGGAGGTGTTAAGGCTAGTCCGGCCACGGTGGAATACATCGCCTTGTCGGCCGTACTCGGCGCCTGGAGGCCGTGGCTATCGAAATATTGCCAAGGTTCGCTGGCGCGGACCGCCAGGCGCAAGGATTCGGTCAGATATTCGGACAGCCCGGGCATACTGGCGCCACCACCGGTAGTGACCACTTGACTGATGGGATGCTCGGCGCCGTAGCGCTCATCGTAATAGCGGATCATACGCCGGATCTCTTTGACGATAAGTTGTAGGGTCGGGTCGAGCGCCTCGCGGATTTCCTTCTGCTTTTTGCTGAGTCCCAGACCGTATTTGTTCTTGATGACACCGGCTTCGGCTTGGGTAACCCCTAGTTTGTTCCTGATAAGCTCCGTGAAACTAGCTCCGCCACCCTGGACGGTACCAGTAACCAGGACGGTTTTATCGAAGATGCTGATATCCGAGCTCAGCGAGCCGAAATCGATGATGACGCTGGCGATACCGCTCTGTTTGTCGACGCTGAACATCCGGGCGCCACCACCCAGCGTGGTCTCTATCAGTATCGCCTCCAGGCCCGTCAGCCGGGTCAGCGTCAGATACGAGTCGACGATAGTCCGGGGCACGGCCGCGGCGAATACCTCGGTCGTTTCCTTATCGGCTCGGATGACGCTGTAATCCAGATATAGTTCCTCGAGTGGCACGGGGATGTATTGCTCGGCTTCCAGTTGGACGGCCTCGGCCAGCTCTTTGGGTTTGAGTCCGGGTAGGCTGATAGACCGGGTGAAGGTCCGGTAGGCCGGAATGGCCATAGCTACTCGGCGGGTCGTGATATCACCGATCAGTTGGTGCTCGAACAGATCATGCATGGCCTCGGCAACCACTTCGGGCTTGACAATAACCCCGTTCTCGATGGCGCTGGTATCAAACCGAACCGTCCCGTAACCGACGATCCGGGGTTTCTTGCTAGTGATGGTCTCGTCGTCGAGTTGCATCACTTTCAGCGAGCCGGCACCAATATCAAGGCCGAACAACGGCTTGTTTTTGAAAAAATATGTTGGTTTGGTAGTGCTGCCCATCAAGCTTGTATGCCTATCTGTCTGACAGTATAGCAAATAATACTTATGTTTTAACTAAAAACCCGGGAAAATCCCGGGTTTTTGAGTGTCAGACGCTGATGTTTTAGTTCAGGCTGTCGAGAGTGATGGTGCTACCACCTTCTTGGTTGGCGGTTAGGGTGTACTTCGTGCAAGTGGCTGCAGCTGTAGTGCAAGCACTACCGTCATCTTGGGTCGGTGCATAGCCATATTCAGTGTTGGTAGCTGTTGTGGCTAACTCGAAATGACCTGCCGTAGCCTTTGGATCACGCAAAGTTTCTTTGTCCATACCCTTCATATTGGCTTGGATGAAAGTAATGTTGGTAGCGCTTGTGCTACCGAGGCTGTCAGGACCAGGATAGCTGCCATTGTTGGCGTAGTACGCCTCTAGCTGGCTCTGGAACGTCTTAAGGTCGGTGGTGCGCTCGGTGTTGCGCGCCTTCTGCTGAATACCGTTATACGTAGTGATGACGAGTCCGGCCAAGATACCGATGACGACGATCACGATCAAAAGTTCCACGATAGTGAAACCCTGTTGTTTGCGTTGTTTAAGTGAGATCATAAAGGGCCCACCCTCCTATTAGTTAATTGATCTTAGTTATTTATTGTCCGATCTTCGGCCAGGGTTTGAATCCTACCGAAAGTATCTAGCATAGATTATAAACATAAGCGTACCGCCGTCAAGCACTTTAGGGGTAGTGAGTAACGATTAGCGAGTAACGAGTAACATTTTTAACCTGAAATTGGTCCCACGCCCGTGTCATCCTGAACTCGTTTCAGGATGACAGTGGGGCGTTCGAGCTATTCTAAGAACTAAGAACTATCAACTAAAAACTAAGAACTGAGAACTATCCGTCTAAGAACTAGCTATTGCCGATATTCTTGGACAGAGAGGCGATCGGGCCCATGACGGAGGCGGCAATCAGGCCGACGGCGGCGCCGAGCAAGATGATCATGATCGGTTCGATGATGGCGGCCAGGCCATCGATCATCACGGCGACCTCTTCTTCGTAGAAGTCGGCGACCTTGATGAGGACGGTGTCGATCTGGCCGGTTTCCTCGCCGACCGAGAGCATCTGGGAGACGATCGGCGGGAAATGGTCGCTGCCACTGAGGGCCTCGCTCAGTTGTTTGCCATTCTTGACCTCTTTGGCGGCGTTTTCCAGTTCCCGTTCGATGACTTTGTTGCCGATGGCGCCGCCGGTGATCGACAGGGCATCCAGCACGCTGACGCCGGATGACATCAGGGACGCGAAGGTCCGCGAGAAGCGGGCGATGGCGATCTTGAGGATGACGACCTTGAATATCGGCGCTTTCAGCAGGACGGCGTGGAAATTATATTTGCCGACTGGTGTGCGGATGTATCGTATCAGATAGAACACGCCGACACCGACGATGGCCATGATGAAAATCAGGTTCGGGAGCTTGCCGACGAGCGGTAGGCTGGCGACGCCGGGTATCGTGTGGATGATGGAATTGCTGACGCAGAACTTGCTGATATTGAGCAAAACCTGGGTATAGATAGGCAGCTTGGCATTCGGCCCGCCCAGGCTCAGGAGGATACCGCCGAGTTTCGGCACGATGAACAGCATGACACCGAAGAAGGCGATGACCGTAACCGATAGGATAACGATCGGGTACATCATGGCGCTCTTGATCTTCTTGCGGATGGAGGCGTCTTGCTCGACCTGGGTCGCCAGTCGCTTCAGGATTTCGTCGAGGATACCGCCGCTCTCACCGGCCCGGACCATGTTGACATACACGTCCGAGAAGACCCGGGGGTATTTGGCGAAGGCGTCGCCCAGGGACGTGCCGCCTTCGATATCTTTAGTAATACCGGCGATGACGACACGCAGATACGGGCTCTCGGCGCCGGATTGCAGCCCGGCCAGTGACCGCGCCAGCGGCACGCCGGCCGAGATCATCGTCGATAACTGCCGAGTGAAGATGACTAGATCGCGGAGTTTGACCTTTTTACTGCCTCCGCCCTTGAGGCTGAAGAACGACGAACCACCACTGCCGCTGGAAGCTTTCAAGACCAGCGGCCGGAGGCCTTGCTTGGTCAGGGTCGCCATCAGGGCTTCCTTGTTGGCGGCGTCGGCTAAGCCCGTGATGGTCTTGCCGTCTTTGAGTGCTTTATAAGAAAATTTCGTCATCGCAAGTGCTGCCTTTAGCTAAAGTCTAACCCAAAAGTTGTCATTCCAGCGAAGGCTGGAATCCAGTTGAAAAGAAAAGTCCGAATCGTAAGCCTAGATTCCAGCCTTCGCTGGAATGATAAGGTTGCGAAGCTGTGTGTAGATTCTGTCATGCTCATTCTTCTGCCGTGACCCGTAGGACTTCTTCGATGGTGGTTTCGCCGCGCAAGGCTTTGACGAAGCCATCGAGTTGCATGGTCAGCATACCATCCTTGATGGATTGCTGCTGGATGGATTCGCTGGTCGCGTTGCTGACGATAAGCTGCTGGATGGTTTCGGTGTTATCAAGAACTTCGTAGATACCGATCCGCCCCTTGTAGCCGCTGTGGTTGCAGACATCGCACCCCTCTTCGTGGGCCCGGTACAGGCGGGTAATCGCCGATTCGCTGGTGCTCATCTCGTCGTTGGCTTTGGCTTTCGGATTCGTGGGCTTGCCGATGCCATCGTCGGCCGCTGCCTGCTCGAAGGCGTGCAGCTGCTTGAAAATACCGGTTTCCTTGAGGTGGAAGGCCTTATCCAAGCGCTCCAGCACCGGAGCGTCCGGAGTGAAGCTTTCGCGGCAGTTAGGGCACAACCGGCGCACCAGCCGCTGGCCGACGACCACCCGCACCGTGCTGGCGATCAGGAACGGCTCGACGCCCATGTTCAGCAGTCGGGGCAGACAGGTAGCGGCGTTGTTGGTATGCAGCGTACTGAAGACCAAGTGTCCGGTTAGCGCGGCCTGGACACCCAGGTCGGCCGTCTCGCCGTCACGGATCTCTCCCACCATGATAATGTTCGGATCCTGCCGTAGCAGGGCCCGCAGACCGCTGCCGAAGGTCATGCCGGCCACCGGATTCACCTGGGTCTGGTTGGCGCCGACCACCCGGTATTCCACCGGGTCTTCCACGGTCGAAATGTTCACGTTGGGGGTGTTGAGCATGCTGAGCACGCTGAACAGGGTCGTCGATTTGCCGGACCCAGTCGGCCCGGTCACCAGCACCATGCCGTGCGGCTGGACGATGGCGTGTTGCAACGATCGCAGCGCCGTGCCCCAGAAACCAAGTTCTTCGAGCGTGGCCGATTTGGTCGATTCGTTCAGGATACGCATGACGACTTTCTCGCCGTCGACGATCGGCAGCGTGGAGACACGAAGGGCGTACACCTGGCCCGAAACCTGTACCTTGAACCGGCCGTCCTGCGGTGCCCGATGCTCGTCGATCTTCAGATTCGACAGGATCTTGATACGCGATACCAACGCGCCCAAGACTTTGCGGGGTAACTTATTGGCCTCTTTCAACATGCCGTCTACCCGGTAGCGGACCGAGATATAACCTTCGCGCGGCTCGATGTGAATATCACTGGCCCCGCTGGTGACACCATATTCGATAATCAGGTTCACCGTCTGGGCGATCGGTGAATCCTCGGCGACGTCATCCTCGTTAATATCCTCTTCGGCGACTTCTTCCAGCTCGTCCCCGGCGATGACTTTGGTCAGTTCGCTGCTGATGTTGCCCCGGTACTGGTCGAGCGCCCCTTGGATGATCGTACTGGTCGAGATGTACACCTTCAGGTTGGTGCCCAGCTGCTTGTGCAGGAAGTTCAGCGCCTGGATGTCATCCGGGTCTTCCATGGCCAGAGACATCACCTTATCGGCGTCGATATCGAACACTACGGCCCGGTACTGGCGGGCGATACGCTCCGGCAGCGATTTCAGGACATCGCGCTTGATTTCCTTGGGGTTCAGCTCGATGAACGCGACCTCGATTTCATCGGCGTACAGCTTGGTCAGCTCTTTCTCGCTCAACATACCGTTCTTCAGCACCAGGTCCTGGAGCGGCTTCTTGGCAGTGGCTTCCTGTTCGCGCAGACCTTGCAGCTGTTCCTCGGTGAATTTCCCCGTGGATTTCAGCAATTTTTCGACTAGCGAATCAGGTATTCTCATCTTTGTTTTGGCTTCGAATTTGTTTGTCCACCCATCCTGGTCACATTTTATCAGCAACCACCTAAAAACGTAAGCGGTAATAGCTCAGATTTAAGATTAAAGATTTAGGATTTAAGTTGAGCTGCGCCCAGAGATGCCTCGTCATCCTGAACTTGTTTCAGGATCCCATGGTAGTAACTAAAAGCCCGGACACTGGGACAAAGAGGGGGTGGAGACAATAATGATCGGAGGGGTGCCGGGCCTCCTGCGAGGAAGCCGGGTGCCCCGAGTTCGTAGCTAAAAATCTCGAGTAGCTACAACTCGAAAATGCCTGGTCTGCCAGGCATTTTCTCACTCTCTTATTCTCTCCACCCCCTCTCTTGCGCGGGAGTCCGGGCTCAGTCTAATGAGGGCCTTTGGGATCCGGGTTTATTAAAGATTGTGCGGTGTGGTAATTGACCAAATCAATAAAATATGGTACAATTTAACCACTTCGTCGAGCGAAGCATTGTTTGCTTTTACTCCGAAGCACCTTAACAAGCTCTCTGTTACATCCTGGATTATGGTTTGAGGTGTAGTTGCTAATCAGCGCACGACTCGTTCGCGCGTTCATTAGCAATTGCACTACCCAAACCTGCCCATCCCGGGCCCAACTCAAAGGAGTAGTCATGTTCATTACGATCGTCGCACTCGGCCTTCCTTTCGGAGCGGTCATTGGGCTTACGCCCACGCTGCTGCAGAAACGTCGTTTCTGGCTTGTCGGCTTCTTCGTCGTTATCGCGATGGTCTGGGCCTTTCTGGTCAAGGACTTCTCGAGTCACTACGTCGTCAGCTACCGCTGAACCCAACAACCCGAAAGGAACCACAATGGCTTTGATTTTCGTCATCATGCTGCTCAGCATGACTGCCGGGATGCAGTACATGCAAGGTAGGGACGCCAGGAAGCGCGATCCAAAGTACGCACGGCGATGTTTTGTCGCAACGAGCGTGTTGCTCGTTTTGGCGCTAGCCGGAGGTGTACTTCTTGCAAGCAAATAGTCTGAGAGGAGAATGACATCGAGAGCTTGGTTTCGGGAGGAGACGGTGATTGAGAATCGGTATCGGTGTGCAATTTTGCGCCCATCCCCATTCTTTTTCATCGTCCCCTCCTGTAGCTCCCTAAGTTCACAAATATTTGTGGGTTTAGGGAGTTAAATAGTCGGTTACCGATTTCCCCGCCTGACCACTAGCCCGGACACTGCGAGAGTGGGGGGGGAGAAAATAATGAAGTGAGAAGGAACCCGGGAACCCGGGGTTCCTTCGAATTGAGCTCCCGGTGCTTCCCAAGCTTATCGCAGACTTTTAGCTGCGGAGCTTCAGGCTCGGGAGCGCCTGGCTGGCGCCTGGGCGCTCCCTCGTTTCATTATTCTCTCCACCCCCTCTTTTACCCAGCTTCCGGGCAAAGCGTGGTGAAGGACAGCTGTCTACAAAGGTTTGTAGGAGATATCTTTGACTTGGAGTCGCCACGGGGCGGAGGTGTCGTCGATGCCGTGGGCGCCGGCCCATTTGCCACCGATGGCGAGGTCGAGGATGAGGTAGTATGGCTGATCGTAGGGCCATTCGAGAGGATTATCGCTCGTCTTGTGGCGGGTATTATATGGCACGCCGTCGATGGTGAAGGTGATGCTGTCGGGCGTTTTGATTACCCCGTAGCGGTGGAATTCGCTGGTGGAGGTCGGGACATACCCTGGGGTATACGTCGGCGCTCGCTGGACTTCATTGTAGCTATGAATCGCCGGGATATTCTGGCCGGGAATGTAGCCGACGGCTTCGGCGAAGTCGATCTCACCGTTCAAAGCCCAGGCGTATGGGTTAGAGCTCGGGATGGCGTAATCAGCCAACTTATATTTGTTATCAGCGGGCAACAGCCAGGCGGCCGGCCAGGTGCCGACACCACTGGGCAACTTCATGTCCACTTCCAGCGTGCCGTAGGTGAAATCGAACTTACTCAGGGTATTGACGCGTCCGGAGGTATACTGCTTGCCGTCCTGGCTTTGCGGTTTGGCTTCGATGATCAGCGTGCCGTCCTGTATACGCACGTTCTGGGTGTTCGAAGTGTAGGCTTGGGCTTCACCGTTATAATCGGCAGCTTGCGAGCCGGTCTCGAAGTTCCAGTCCAGACGTGACAACCGGCCATCGGGACGGTTAGTGAAGTCATACGTCCACGCTGTGGCACCGTGCTGGGCCGGCTTCGGTTTGACGACAAGCCCGCTGGTAGGCTGTACCGTTTGTGAAATCGAGCCGATCGGCAAGGCGAAAGTCCCCTGTTGCAGCGCGAATGGCAGGTAGGCGGCCAGGGCCAAGCCGATCACGCCGGTAGTCGTCAGGACAAAGTGCCGGAAACGATTGGGCCGGACAGCGACGCTTATGGTTGGTTCGCTCATGAGTGAGCCTCCTTGCGCAGATAGTTACTCGTGCCCAGGCGCCAGCCGGAAACCTTACGGAGCTGGGACACCGATCGGGCGGTGGAATGATACGCGCCAACCAAGCGACCCAGGCCGTAGATGGCGATTGGTGCCAGGCAGATCGCCAGATGTTCGCCGATCCAAAAGTCATTGGTACTAATCGACCGGTGATCGAGTCCAAACAGCAGCGTCAAACCGCAGGCGTTGATTAGTAGCCAGATGAAATGCGGCCGGAAAGTACGCCAAGAATCAGGCGATGTCAAGTCGCCCTTGGCTGTCACGGCGTACGTCAGCGGTCTGCGAGCCAGCGCTGCCACGGCGGCACTGACATAGACCGGGATACACATCAGCATGAGCGCCATGCCACCCAGGCCCCAGGATTTCCGCTCGTGTTCGACCAGATTGAACCTCCGAAGCCAGAAGAATAGACTCATGCTGCTGGCGATAGAATACAGCCACAGGACGGCCACCACCGAAGTAACACCGTGATAGCCGACCTCGGCGAAGCTGAACAGTAGGGTCGCCAGCGAACTCAGTATCCAGGAGACGGCCACCGAAGGGTAGAAGAACTGCAGCATGACGAATGTCAGCGCCTGGCGCCTGGTCATTTGCCGAGTATAGTGGGGAGTCGCTTTGGTAGCGATTTCCCAGATACCATACGCCCAGCGCTTCTGCTGGTTGAAATAATCGGTGAACGACGTCGGGCCTTCGCCGACCGCCACGATGTCAGGGGTGTATACACCCTTCCAGGTCCGGCCGTTACTGTCCTTGGTGCCGAACAGCACCATGGATGTCAGGTGATCCTCTATGATCGAGTCCTGGTAGCCATTGATCTCTTGGAAGGCCTTGACACGGTAGAGGTGATTGGTGCCGATCAATAGCGGCGCTTGCAGACCGTTACCGCCACGCTGAATGATGCCGTGGAAGATATAGGCCTGGAAGGCGGCGCCCCGGGCGATCCAATTCTCCTTTAGATTGCCGTACACCTGCGGTGCGACCACGAAACCGACGGCCGGATCACTGAAATAGCCGAGTGTTCGCTCCAAGAAATCAGTCCGCGGCACGTGGTCCGGATCCATCTGCGCCACGATGTCGTAGCGGTGTTCGTTAGCCCGGCGCCAAGCGTTGTGGTTACCGTGTTTGGTCCGCGCTTTGAACGGGCCGGTCGAGGTGTTCCAGCCTTCCAGGCCCTGGCGCGAGAAGTACTTTACGCCCATGTTATCGCAGCGTTTGCGGATGGCGGGTTGGTTGCCTTCGTCCAGTAGCCAGACATCGATCTTGGCGCCAGGTGTCGGTGTGATTTCCTTCATGGCTTTCAGAGTGCGCGCGACCAGTGGGAAAGGTTCTTTCGATGGCACGATGGTCGTCAGTATGGCTACCCGCAAGTCTGACTTCGGCCGCATTGGAATCGGATCTTTGGCGACATTAGCAAAAAAGGCCAGGGTCAGGCTTTGCAATAAGCGGATGATTTCCAGCAATACCAATAGGCTGACCGAACAGATGAGCAGGGGGCTGAAATGCGTGAACGCCATTGTGCCGAGCAGGTACGTGACGAAGGCGCTACTGGTGATCAGGATAATGATCATAAAACCAGCGAGCGTCCACCGTTGCTGCTTGGTCAGGCTATTCTTGAAAGTCACAACCTTATTCGGTTGCAACTGACCGGTGATAGCCGAGCTATGTTGATACGATGTCTGCATACGATCCCCTGGCGTGAACCAGCCCGTGACAGGTACGTCCACCGACTCCAGATATCTGTTATTGTACACTATTATTGCTTTTTTGTCCATAGTGTTTATGATTATGCAATCTGCTGTCCAGCGCGCGATCGTAAAGCTCTTAACCAGACATTTCCTCGGTTTCCAGGCAACCGTATCAAACAGCAGGTCATATCTGTTAAAGTGTCAGATTATGTTGTAGAAATTAGATATTTACTTGGCATACGTCTACTGACTCTGCTATAAATTTCTGGTACAATAAAAGTGCGAAAAGGTCATTTAACTGAAAGGCTAAATGACACAAAGCGAAGCGATATTACTACTGACGAAGCCAAAGGAGGACATTCACATGGCAAAGAGCACTATCAACAAAGCAACCCTTAACGACGCGGCCAAAGAAGCCGGCACCACTCAGGACGGCAAGTCCAAGGCTCTCGGCCTGGCGCTCGAAACTATCGAAAAGCAATTCGGCAAGGGCTCTATCATGAAGATGGGCGAATCCTACGCCGTCAAAGTAGAGTGTATCCCGACCGGTTCATTATCGCTTGATTTAGCGCTCGGTGGCGGCATTCCCAAGGGCCGCGTCATCGAGGTATATGGCCCGGAATCATCCGGTAAGACGACCCTGACGCTGCACGCCATCGCCCAGATCCAGAAGCAAGGCGGCACGGCGGCCTTCATCGACGCCGAGCACGCCCTCGACCCGGCCTATGCCAAGCGCATCGGCGTGGACGTCGAGAATTTACTGCTGTCCCAGCCTGATAACGGCGAGCAAGCGCTGGAAATCGTCGAAACCCTCGTCCGTTCCAACGCCGTCGATCTGATTGTCGTCGACTCCGTTGCCGCGCTTGTGCCGCGGGCTGAAATCGAAGGTGACATGGGCGACGCGCAGATGGGCTTGCAGGCCCGGCTGATGAGCCAAGCGCTGCGGAAGCTCACCGGCGTTATCAGCCGCAGCAACGCTACCGTCGTCTTCATCAACCAGCTGCGTATGAAGATCGGCGTCATGTTCGGTAACCCGGAAACCACCACCGGTGGTAACGCCCTGAAGTTCTACGCCTCGGTGCGCATGGATATCCGCCGCATCGGCCAGATCAAGCAAGGCGACAGCGTGGTCGGCAACCACACCCGCGTGAAGGTCGTCAAGAACAAGATCGCGCCGCCGTTCCGCGAAGCCGAATTCGATATCATGTACAACCAGGGCATCAGCACCAGCGGCGATATCCTCGACCTGGCGACTGCCAAGAATATCGTCGACAAAGCTGGCGCCTGGTTCGCCTATAACGACGAAAAAATCGGTCAAGGCCGCGAAGCCGCCAAGGCGTACCTGGAGGAGAACCCCAAAATTCTCGACGAGATCGCCCAGAAGGTCCGCGACGCCGCGAAGGTGGAGTAACCTTGAGTATCGACATACCGAACTTACCGCAGCTGACCATTTCGGAACTGGCCCGCTATCGCGACCAAGCCTCAGATAACGGACATTTCGCTGGTAAGTTCGAAGTCGTCTCGGATAAAGGCCAAAGGTTCGTACACTTCCTATTACAAAAAACTACGGAAGTCGGTAACCCCTGGTCGTTACCAGAGGACCGTATCGCGGCGCTCGGCAACTTACTCATCCCTGTCCATGAAGTAAGTGTTGTGGCTACGGATATGATACCGATCGTTTCCATCCGTGCCTGGAGCCTGCGGCAGGTGTTCTGGAGTCACGAGGATACTGAGACACAACGCCAAGGCGACTATTGGGATGGATTTGCTACCGGAGTTACGGCTGCTAGCCGCACAGCTTTGTCTCCGGATATCGGCCCGATCCTAGAAGTCCCTGCCGAAGCAGGTGTCCTCTATGTTGCAGGCGAGCAAGAATAACTGTTCGTAACGGTGCTAGAATGATAAGTAAATGACGGCGACGAACCATGTGATGACGGGAGCGCTGATAGCGGTGACGGTCCAGAAACCGCTGTGGGCTATCCCGCTGGCGTTCTTCTCGCACTTTCTGCTGGATGTCGTACCGCACTTCGGCTACGGGCATGTGCCGAACGAAGAGCGCGATAGCCGCCAGCATTTCCTGACCATTCAGATAACCGATGCTTTCGTAGCGCTGGGATTGTACCTGATAATTCCGCTGTTGTTCCGTAACCAGGTGACCCCGTTGGTGACAGCCGTCTCGATGCTCGCCGCTCAAGCACCAGACGCCTTTTGGGTATATGAGTATGCCCGTGCGCAGCGTCACGGCCAGTACCGCGAACACAACTGGTACCTGCGGTTCCACAAGGTCATTCAATGGTGTGAACGATCCTGGGGTGCTTATGTCGAAGCGGTGTACTTCCTGCTAATCGCCGGCCTTTTGTGGCATGTCGGACGGTAGCCGCGCATGAAGGTCACGGCTATCAAAGCGCAGGTGAAACAGCAGGGGAGATTCAGTATCTTCGTGGAAGGGAAGTACTCGTTTTCCTTGAGTGACACGGCGCTGTTGGAGACGAAAATCACCCTCGGCCAAGAGGTGAGCGAGGCGGAAATCAAAGAGTACAAGCGGCTGTCGGCCGATGACAAGCTTTTCAATATGTCGCTGCGCTACGCCGCCATGCGGCCACGCTCGACCTGGGAAATGGAAAGCTATCTGAAACGTAAGAAAACCGATCCCCTGCTCTCTCAACAGATACTTAACAAGTTAAGTAAGTTGAATTATCTGAATGACGAGTCATTCGCGCGTTCCTGGGTCTCCAGCCGCCGCCTGCTCAAGCCGGTCTCCCGCCGTCGGCTCGTCCAGGAACTTCGGGCCAAACGCGTCCCAGACGACATCGCGCAGTTGGTGCTGGCCGAGGACGATACTGACGAGCGGGCTACCCTGCGTGAACTCGTCACCCGAAAACGCAAACAAACCCGCTACCAGGATGACACCAAACTCATGCAATATCTGGCCCGCCAGGGCTTCAGCTACGACGATATCAAAAGCGTTTTAGCTGATGACGAAGCTTAGGCGGCGATTGGGGAGGTGGCTGGCACGCCTTTTAATAAGTCGTTGATGATGACCCGTTTGTTAGTGATTTCGTTGACCTGCGAACGGTCGATGCTCAAGGACCCGCCAGTCAGACTCTTCAGGATCGACTGCGAGGCATAGATTTTCTGGATATACATGGTCGTCGTCTCGACGGCGTAGTCGCTCACCTTGCCGACTTTCTCTTTGCTGACAGTCTGCACCTGCTTGCCGATGAGTTCGAACTTCAACTTCATGATATCCTCGAGGCGGATGAGTTCTTCGGGCTCGCTGAGCGTGTCGTGATCGTCTATCACGAAGCCCTGCGGGATGATGTCACGGATATCTTGGTACAGCAGCACCAGCTGGCTGTTATCGAAGCGGTCGACGCAGTAAAAGCCTTCGATTTTGAGATTGTTCGGGTTGATGATCGGCCCCGTGGCGGTAGCGACTTGCGTGCCGGTGCGCAGACTCATGACCGGTTTATTCAGGATGGAGGCACTTAATTGCAACATACCCCCCATTATATACCGGAAGCTAAACTGGCACGACTCTTCTCGAATCACGCCCACGGTCTGTAAAAGCCGAAACTCCACCCCTGTCATCCTGAATTTATTTCAGGATGACAGGGGTGGGTGTCGTGGCTGCGAATTAGGGCATATTTTTCAGAAACTATTATGCTGCTGCTTGCAATTGCCGCCATGCTTGCCTAGAATCTTTGGCCATGAGGCAGCTGCGGAAGGTTTACAGATTGGGAATCGAATGGCTCAGCCTGCTGGCGATTCTGCTGGCCGCGCCGTTGAGCGTCAGCGCCGCCGGGACACCACCGCCGCTAGCAGTTCCAGCCGGTTTATCGATCGCCGAGCTCAAAATTACCGGTGATGAGTTTGTCGTCCTGCAGAACAATACCGCTGCCGCAATCCCTGACCTGAGCGTGTACTGGCTGTACGATTTTAATAATGTCAGCCCGCTGGCCAGCGGTGTCAGTAGCAGCCAGCAGCAACTACCGGCGGTGGCGCTCGATGCCGGCCAGACCTTGCTGCTGAGCGCCACGACCCGTAACACTTGCGGGGCCGAAATCGCCGGCAAGTTGAGCGTCAGCCTGACGGATGGTGGTGGTTTCTTACAGGTCGTCCGCCTGACACAGGATACGAGCGGCGCCGTGCAACAGACCAGCGGCGATGTCGTGTCGTGGAGCAACGGCGCGAGCGGCAACATCCAGAACGTGCCCGCCAGCAGCAAGGATCCACAAGGCTTGAACCTGTATTATCGCTATCAGAATGGCTCGAGCTACGCCTGGCAACTCGCGGCTACGGGCACCACGAACGCCTGCCAGCTCACCGTCACCAGCGGCGGTACGATGGCTCCGGCAGTCACGGCCGGGCTGGCCACCACCAGCGTCACCCCACCGGCGACAATCATCAGCCTGGAAGCTAGCAGCGACAGCGGGTCCGATAGTCCGACCCTGCCCGTCGGCGATGTCGGGCTCAGCGCGCCGATTATCAACGAACTGCTGCCGAACCCCGCCGGCACCGGCAACGATGGCACCGACGAGTACATCGAACTGTACAACCCCAACGCCGCCAGCTTCGATCTGTCCGGCTTCGTGCTGCAGACCGGCGCGACCACTAAGCACAACTACACGTTCCCGGCTGACACCATGCTGGCACCGCAGAGCTTCACGGCTTTTTATTCCGCCGACACGAAGTTATCGCTCAGCAACACCGCCGGCCAAGCAGCTTTAGTCGACCCGTTCGGCAACGTGCTGAACCAGACGGATCCGTACGGCACGGCCAAGGACGGCGTGGCTTGGGCGCTCGCCAACGGCAAGTGGTACTTCACGAGTGTCCCGACGCCGAACGCCGCCAATGTCATCAAACAGGCCGCCTTGGCCAGCAGCAAGTCCACATCGTCGAAATCGACGTCGAAATCTTCCAGCAAGACAACCGCCGCGGCGGGTGGAAGCTCCAGCGGTTCCAGTGATCCCGGCGCCAGCCAGGTCGCCCAAGTGACGCCGGTTCATCCCTGGACGCTTGCGGTCGTGGCCGCGCTCGCGGTAGCATATGGGTTGTATGAGTACAGACTTGACGTGGCAAACCGCTTCTACCAGTTTAGAAAACACCGCGCGGCTCGCCGCGGCGCTCGGTTCGCGGTTGCGGGGCGGTGAGGTTGTCGAACTCGTCAGTGATGTCGGTGGCGGTAAGACGACATTCGTCCGCGGGCTGGCGAAGGGCATGGGTAGCAGCGACAAGGTCGCCAGCCCTAGCTTTACGCTCTCACGAGAGTATCGGGCCGGTGAGCTGACGATGTTTCATTTTGATTTTTACCGGCTAAACGATCCAGGTATCGTCGCCAATGAGCTGGCCGAAGTCGTTGGCGACCCGCAGGCCGTCGTGGTGGTCGAGTGGGCCGATATCGTCGAGGACGTCTTGCCTGACGAGCGCCTGACCATCCATATCAGCAGTATCGATGACACTGAACGGGAATTTCGGTTTTCCTGTCCGGAGTCGCTGCGCTATCTGCAAGGGGATAACACTTAACATGTTAACTCTGACCCTGCGTACCGATAATCCCGAAGCCGAAATCGGCCTCTACGATGATGATAAACAACTCGCCTACGCCACCTGGCACGCCCATCGTCAGCTGGCCGAAACGCTGCACGGCAAAATCAAAGAATTGCTCGAGAGCCAGCAAAAAAATCTATCGAACCTCGAGGGCATTGTCGTCTTCAAAGGCCCGGGCAGCTTCACCGGCTTGCGTATCGGGCTCAGCGTGGCCAATACCCTGGCGTACAGTCTCGATATCCCCATCGTTTCGTGTCAGAATCCTGATTGGCTCACGCACGGTATCCAGCGCCTCCAAGCCGGCGAAACCGAGGCGGTGGCCATGCCCGAATACGGCGCCCTGCCGCACATCACGCCCCAAAAGAAATAGAGTAATAATTAAAAAACAAAAACCGGCTCTCAAGCCTGAGTGTCCCGAAGCCAATCAGTGCGCTCGCGAATTCAGGCTGTTAATTGTTTACTGCTATTTGTTGACGCGCCTCTTAGACGGGCATTTGACGCCGCTTATCCACAAAGCGTATATTTATGAGTAGGAACATGCGTTTGAGAGACGAACCAGCATTTTCCATGTGACCGATATCTAAAATTAAACTTGAACATCAGATACGCGTGATAAGGCTAGAGAAGTGATAGCGATGCTTTTTTACCGTATTTGCAGATAGGAAGGACAAAGCTATGTTAGAAGCATTGCTTGCGATCGTGGGGCTGGCCGTAGGGTTTGGCGCCAATACTGTCGTGACCAAACAGCGGGTGGGCACGGCTAAGAACGAGGCCGAAAAGGAACTGAGTAAGGCCAAGAAAGAGGCCGATAAATTAATAAGTGGAGGCCGGGAAGAGGCCGCCAAACTGATTGACGAAGGCCGCCGGGAAGAGCAGTCGCGTCGCCGCGAGATCAAAGAACTGGAGAACCGCCTCGTTCAGCGCGAAACCAATCTGGACAAGAAGCTCGACGAAATCGATAGGCGCGCCGAATCGCTCCGCAAGGGTGAGGATGAGGTCGAGGCACTCAAGAACGAGATTCGTGATATCCGGACCAAGCAACAGGAAAAACTGGAAAAAATCGCCAAGCTGGATAAGAAAGAAGCCGCCGAGAAACTGATGCAGATGACAGAGCGCGATATCAAGAACGATCTGATCGGCCTGGTGAATAAGCTGCAGAACGAAGCTCGCGAAGACGCCGAGGACCGCGCCGCCTTAGTCATCGCGACCGCTATGGAACGAATGTCATCGGAAGTAACCGCCGAGCGCACGGTTACCAGCGTGAAACTGGAAGACGAGGAGATGAAAGGCCGTATCATCGGTAAGGAAGGCCGCAATATCCAGGCCTTGCAGCGGGCCACGGGCGTCGACATCATGGTCGACGACACTCCGGGCTATATCGTGCTGAGCAGTTTCGACCCGGTGCGCCGCGAAGTCGCCCGTATCGCGCTGGAACTACTATTGAAAGATGGCCGGGTGCACCCGGGTCGTATCGAAGAAGTCGTCGAAAAGGCTCAGAAACAAGTCGAAAAAGACGTCGTCCGGGCCGGCGAAGACGCTGCCCGAGAAGTTGGTGTCATCGGTATTCCGAAGGAAGTCTTGCATCTGCTGGGCGAGCTGAAATACCGGACGTCGTACGGGCAGAACGTGCTCAAGCACAGCACCGAGATGGCGCACCTGGCCGGCATCATCGCCGAAGAGCTGGGTGCTAATGTCAAGACCGCCAAATATGCCGCCTTGGTACACGATCTCGGCAAAGCCTTGACGCACAAGATGGAAGGCAAACATCACCACATCAGTGGCGAAATGCTCCGCAAGTACGGCGCGCCCGAGGAAGTCGCCCTGGCTGCCGAGCAGCATCACGATGACGTTGAAGCTACCACCGTCGAAGCCCTCATCGTCCGCGTCTGTGACGCCATCAGCGCTTCCCGCCCTGGTGCCCGCAACATCTCCGCCGAGAACTTCGTCGAACGTATGAAAGATCTGGAAAACGTCGCCAACAGCTTCAACGGCATCGAGAAATCATACGCCATCAGCGCCGGCCGTGAGATCCGTGTCTTCGTGAAGCCGCAGACCATCGATGACCTCAGTGCCATCAAACTGGCTCGCGACATCGCCACCAAGATCGAATCATCGATGCAGTATCCCGGTACTATCAAGGTCAATGTCATCCGTGAAACCCGCGCCATAGAATTCGCCAAGTAGCCAGTCTCAGTTTGTGATATTTCGAACTCTAGCCCATAAAAGTGTTTGCATCGCAAGATATACGAGCGTACACTCAGGTTATTAGTCTCAGCGGAGAATACAAAAATGGCAAACAATACACCCGAACACGATCGTGTTGCGTTAGAAAGTGCAGAAGAGGTACGGTTTGACGCACTGAGAGGCATGCTAAATGACTTAGGTGCGCAAGTCGTACCTGAGGAGCCGCCTGCTCCGGCGCCAGGTAAACACGTATTGGATCTGCTGCGAACACGCGGCTTACTGCAGGGCAACCACTTCTTTTGCTATGACCGCGAGCCAGCGCAGCCGACACTGATTGTTACGGATTTTGAAGGTATGCATGGAGCACGAGCGGGCTCTAAGCTCATTGAGGCAATGGTTATGGCGGGAAAACAAGTGCGTCATTATGTCATCGATGATATCTCGGGAGATGTTGTCCTCTTCCCGGCGGAGTATGAGTATACCGATAATTCTCAAGAGGTACTTCGCGATGCTTTGACACCCCCGCTTTTCTCTACCACTAACTTGTATGAACTGAAGATCTCATCTGGTGAAGAGTATCGGAAATTGATTACACGCCGAGGGCCGGGCGTGCGGTTCATGGCGTCTCAAGCCGCGGCGAGTCAACTTGAGGCCGATATTCTCACGTTTGATGAACAGGTCGGACGCCGGGCGATCCCCTATCGCTATGTAAGCTGGCAAGAGCTATTTCAAGCTGAAGTGACCGAGCTCGATGAGTTCATGATCGATATAGACTCCTAAAACAGGTACAATACTAGGCATGAGAATACTCTACCTCGGTGATGTCATGGGCGCGCTAGGAGTTACAACCGTACAACGGGTACTGCCCGATTTGAAGGTGGCGGAGCAGATTGACGTGGTGATTGCCCAGGCCGAGAACGTGACGAACGGCAAGGGCATGAGCCCGGATGATTATCGGCTGCTCAGCAGTTATGGCGTCGACGCTTTCAGTGGGGGGAATCATAGCTTGAAACTGAAAGATGGGCATGCGTTGCTCGAGGATCCGGCCATTCCGGTGACCGGGCCGGCCAATATGAAAGATTGTCCTGGGCCAGGTTATAAGTTCCTCGATACGCCAAAAGGCCGGGTGTTGATTATCAGTATGCTCGGGCAGATCGTTGGGCACCATAGCGATGATCCACTCGAGAATCCGCTGAAACTCATCGACGAACTATTAGCGGAGCTCAAAAATGAAGAACGGATAGCCACGGTCGTGAATTTCCATGGTGATTACAGTAGCGAGAAAGTCGTATTCGGACATTACCTGGACGGGCGAGTGGCGGCTGTCATTGGTGACCACTGGCACGTGCCGACCGCCGATCCGATGATTTTGCCGAAGGGCACAGCCTACCAAACTGACGCTGGCATGTGCGGCTCGCTGGATTCCAGCTTAGGCGTCACATTCGAATCGATAATCCCCCGTTGGCGCGATGGCGACCACAACAAGAATATCCTGGCGACATCCGGTCGCACGCAGTTCAATGGTGTACTCTTTACCGTCGACGACAACACTGGCCTAGCGCTAGACATCAAACCAGTCCGCCAACTATTCGACGACTAAAGTCACGTTCCCCCACGTCATCCCGGCCTTGAGCCGGGATCCAGGCTTCGGGCTTCCGACCTGGCCGACCGGTATCAAGTATCACCTAGCTTCACCTGACGTTCTTTTGGGCCGCCCAAAGAACCAAAAACCCCGCCTGCCGTTCCTATCTACTAGTTCTCTTGTTTGCTGCCGAAGCCGATGAAGGCCAGGATGACCGTCACGAACATATCGATGATGACCATGCGGATAGCCGGCAAGTGGCGATTGATGGCCATCAGCAGGGCGGTGCCGAGCCAGATCGTGGCGATGACACCGGCGGTGTACGGGTACTTGATGAAGAGTAAGAATTCCTTAAGCATGGGTTGTCTCCTTTGGCGTTACTGGCTTGTCTTTGATGTCTGCCAGGGGCACTTTAGATTGTAATTTAACACGACGGACCAACTTATGAAAGAGCGCCGGGTCGCGCATGGCGATGCGCTCCAGCCAACTGTTGATGGTTTCCAATGCCCGAGCGGTACTGATGGGCTCATCACCCTCGGCGCGGACTTCCGGATGCTCGGCCTCGATGACTTTGACGACCTGCGTGAACACCTGGGGCAGCACGGCCTTGCGTCGGCCCAAAGCCTCCACCATCGTCATGTACGTCTGCGAAGCCCGCAGAATTTCCGAGGATTCCAGGCGGAATACCAGGCCGAAGCGGTTGTTCTTGTTGACCATGGTATTGAAAATCTGAATCATCCGTCCGTCTTCCAGGATTGTCTGTAGATCCTGGGTGCCGACGGTAGAGTGTAGCATCTCTTGCATCATCCGACCAAGTTCCTTGGTGAAGTTCGCTTCAGCCTCGGTCTTGCCATCCGAACCGGTCTTGGCATTCGCCTGTGACGGCTGCATGCTGCTGACTTTGCGGAGAGCTTTGTATAGGTCATTCATGAAGAAACGCAGGAATTGTTCGAACAGATCACCGATATTGTCCTTTTTGCTGTACATCCGGCTCCATTCCTCGAGGATACCGAAGAATGCCGCCTTGTTAGCGGGGGTCTGGGCGGCGATACCGAAGTCGATCATGCCGATCTTGTTGTCCGGCAGGAAACGGATATTACCGGGGTGTGGATCACCTTGGATGCGGGGCAGGTTGAAGATGCCGCGCAGACTCTCCACGCCGTAAGTGATCAGCTGGGTATCGAGGTCCGAACCGAGCCGATCGGCGACGAACGCCACCGGATCCTCGCCTTGTTCGCGCATCTTCAGCAGATCGACCGCCGAGACGCCGCCGACATAATCCTGGATGATCAGGTGAGTCGTGCACAGTTCCAGATACGTTTCCGGGATAACGATGTATGGGTGGTCGCGGTATGCTTCGAATAGCTCTCGGGCGAAATGCGCCTCCGCCACGTAATCCGTCTCACGCAGGGTGACTTCGCGGAAATCCTTGATGGCGTCATCGAGTTTCATGGTGATATTCTTGTACTCCCCGGCGGAGAATCGCTTGGCGAACATACCGAGCAAGCGGAGGTCGTGCCGTAACAGCTCGCGGACCTGCGGGCGTAATACCTTGATGATGACCTGCTTGCCGTTCTTGTGCTGGGCAAAGTAGACCTGACCGAAACTGCCGGCCGCGAATGGTTCCGGCTGCACCAGTGTGATATTGGCCAATTGCTCGGCCGACAGTTCGCTGCGCAGTATCCGCACGATATCCAACGGTTCGGTGTCGAGCGATTCGAAGATCTTCAGCCGGTTCGGGTTGGTCCACTGTTTCATGACCTTGCCGTTCAGCATGACGCCCTGTAGGAATTTGACGTAGACGCCGCCCAGGCTGACCATTTCGTCGCATATCAGATTGTACATCTCACTCTTGCGATTACGACGCCGCAGATAAAACGCTCGGCTCAGTAATTTCGCCAATCGGAGGGTGCGTTGCCGCTTCATCGCGCGGAGCGTAGCCTGTCTCATCCGGGTCCCGACCTATTTCCTGGCGAAGCCGATTACGAACATCGCCAAAGTACTGACCATGGCCGCCAGATACAAACCAAAAATCTGTGAAGCGCTATTGGTAGTTAAAGCCATAACGATAACGGCGATCCAGATAAAGAGGATCGTACCGAAAATTGACGCGTATCTCATATCATTATTATATCATAAATACTTTACCGAAGCCACCATAACCTTATTGAGGTCTAGAAAATACTAACAGAGATGGTAATACAGTCTGTCTTCACCTAACCTTGTATGAATTTTATAGCTGTTATATGTTGTATGTCACATATGAAACCAGTAGTTTATATTTTGCAATCGCTAGCGAACGGAAGGCTTTATATCGGGAGCACAAATGACCTCTCACGTCGGCTAAAGCAGCATGTGGCTGGGCATACGCAGACGACTCGACGCCTGGGGGGTTCCACGCTAGTATTTAGCCAGGAATTTGACACGTTAGAAGGCGCTAGAAAAATTGAACGAAGACTAAAATCGTGGAAACGGCGGGACTTCTTAGAGAAAATCATCGAAGATGGTAGAATGACTGTTGTCGAATGAATCAGATAAACACCCTTCGGGGTGTGGCGCAGTTGGCTAGCGCGCGGCGTTTGGGACGCTGAGGTCGAAGGTTCGAGTCCTTTCACCCCGACCACAAAAAATGTGTTTATCTTTAATTCAGGCGCAGCTCCGACGTTTCAGTCGGAGTCCCGACCAGTGTGGCGCAGTTGGCTAGCGCGCGGCGTTTGGGACGCTGAGGTCGAAGGTTCGAGTCCTTTCACCCGACCATTTAGGATTTTAATGCGACAAGCCTGCACGATTTATTTAGTGAGACACGGCGAATCGGAAGCCAATCGGGATAATGTCTCCGGTGGCCACCTTGATTCACCGTTGACGGCAACCGGGGAGCAGCAGGCTGTCAGGACTCGAGCTGCCCTAAGAAATGTACGTTTCGACGTTGCCTACAGTTCAGATTTACAGCGAGCGGCCAAAACCGCCGAAATTATTTACGGCCAGCCTATCCCCAAAGATCACCAGTTATCTGGCTTACGTGAGCGCTCTTTCGGGAAACTCGAAGGCCACTCCGCTGGTACCTGGCATATGCTCAACGAGCAATACGAGAAAAAGTACGCACACTTGCCGTTCGAGGAGCGTTGGGAGCACGAATACGCGGATTATATCGAAGGCGACAAAGAGCTCTACACGCACTTCGCGGTGGCGTTGCGATGGATCGCTCAGCAGAATCCGGGCAAGACCGTCTTGGTCGGCACGCATGGCGGTCCGCTCCGGATGCTTTTGATGAAACTTGGCTACGCGTCATTCTTGACGGCCGGCGCGTTCCAGAATGGAGGCTACGCGGTCATCGAATCGGATGGCACGGGCTTCAAACTCCAGAAGGTCGTCGGTGTCCGGAAAACCGGCCTGGCTTCCGAATAAACTACAGATCAGGCGTTTTACACGGCTGCGGTTAGTGCTACCATAAACCAAAAGGGGTTTCGCATGGCAGTGACGTATGGACGAGGGAAGACTACGACGTCGGCGAGCACGCGGCTGACTGTTTCGTTGCTATTCGGAATCGCGGCGATGCTGATTGTCGCGGCGTTAGGGTCGCCTACGTCAGCGCCGTTAGTCGGCTGGGACGCCGCGGTGTTACTGTATCTGGGATGGATTTGGCTGACTATCTGGCGGCTCGACGATACGTTGACTCCGGATTTCGCGGCGCGTGAGGATCCCTCGCGAGCGACTACGGACGTCACGATCATCGTAGCCAGCGTGGCCAGCCTCGCCGCACTAGGCGTAGTGCTGGTAGAGGCCTCGCATGATCAAGGCGCGGCCCGCTTGTGGCAAGTCGGCCTCGGCGTCGTCAGTGTCGTCCTCTCGTGGGTATTGGTGCATACCATCTTTATGTTGCGCTACGCCGAGCTGTATTACACTGAACCGGAAGGCGGGGTGGAGTTCGACGGTGTCAAACAGCCATCGTACGCCGATTTCGCCTATCTGGCGTTCACCATGGGCATGACGTTCCAGGTATCTGATACCGGCTTCAAGTCGACTAAATTCCGCACCACCGCGCTGCGGCACGCCCTCCTTTCGTATCTGTTCGGCACGGTCATCGTCGCCACGACCATCAATCTGGTCGCCGGTCTCAGCAACTCTTAGCGCACGCACGACAAGGCAAAAGAAAAGACTCGAATTTCTTACTGTCAGCCGCTGCGGTTAGGCGTAGACTCGAGAGTACATAAAACAAGGAGAATCGCATATGTTAGCAACGATCGGATTCATTATCTTAGTAGTTTGGCTCGTTGGACTTCTGGCGCATGTTGGCGGTGGACTAATCAATATTCTGTTGGTCATCGGACTGATCGTGGTCGCCATGCACTTTCTGCGGGGCCGTCGGGCACGCGTCTAAAATAAGCTGAAGGAGAAAAACTATGGCAACACATGTACAACGCGTTCAGCGCGTCACGCGGCCGGCCGACGAAACAGCCGTCGTCGAAGAACAGCGCACGGTCGCGGATACCCAAACTATCGATTCGCCTAGCAATATCCTGGCCCGAATCATCGGATTTCTTGGGACGGTATTGGTAATCCTATTGGCTTTCCGGTTCGTCCTGGTGCTGATGGGCGCGAACTCAGCCAATGGTTTCGCTAACTTCATCTACACTGCCAGCCACCCGTTCGTGGCGCCGTTCTTCAGCCTGTTCGGCTACAACCTTAGGTATGGTGTCTCGCGCGTCGAATTAGGCACGCTGGTGGCCATGGCGGTGTATGGCCTGGTCACCTACGGCCTGATGCGTCTCGTAACCATCAACCGTCCACGTGACACCGTCAACTAGACACGTGTTTCGAGAGTGCGCAACGTATCTGACAGGGCAGTAGCCAGGGGAACCTGGTGATTAGCTCGAAGATGAAGTATAATTCCCCGAGTATTCGTCGGGGTGTAGCGCAGCTTGGTAGCGCGCTGCGTTCGGGACGCAGAGGTCGTGGGTTCAAATCCCGCCACCCCGACCAAGGAAAAATGCCGACCATGTGTCGGCCTTTTTCGTAGCTATCACCAGTAATTATCCTTGCGTGATGTTTATTTTTGTTATAAAGTTGTCAATTATATGAGCGCTGAATCAGCTTCTACCGTCCCTGTCCGAGCCCTCGTCATAGCCAATGAGCATAGTTCGCACGCCGTTCGGATGCGTCGTCAGGTCGGCGAGCTCGATCTACCGACCGAGACCATCCACACACATGAGGACGAACGCCGTACTCGCGACGAGGTATATGCTCTGGCCCGCGAAGGGGATGTTCTGCTCGGTGCCGGCGGTGATGGTACCGCCAATCAGATAGCGAACATGCTTTTGAGCCCTGAGGGCCAGGCGCGTGGCTTGCACAATCTGCCTTTCGTGCCGCTGCGCGGTGGTAACGCGAATGATACCCCCACGATGATCAACGGCCGTAAGACAGCTGCCGAGATTTTACGCACAGGCCATGACGTATTCTTGCGCCCTCTAGAAGTGCGGATCGATGACAATGTGGATGCTACGCGCTACGCTCTCGGATACTTCAGTGTCGGTGCTACCGCCGCCGCAAGCCAACGCCTCGAAGAGATCAAAAGTACGGCAAACAAGTTTACTCACGCAACGCGCTTACAGCTACTGCGCGAGATGATTACCGTCTGGCGCGCTGTCGGTAGTTACGGCGCGTTTAAGATGCAACTTGCCGGCGAGACTCCCGAGGTCACTACTGACTACCTTCTGCTGCGAGGTAATCGTATCGCTAAGCTTGGTAGGCCTCACGCCGATCTGACGAAACCGCAATTTGAAGCTGTCCCCAAGGAATCAAGTGGTATGACGCGCGCGCTGTTCGATATGATCAAGATGCAACAGGGTCGCCTTTTGGGTACCATGCAGGAGTCAGTAAGTTTCATGGTTGAAACGGCCGACAATGCTGACATGCCCGTACAATACGACGGTGAGGTCGCTATGGTCGCGTCGGGCAGTCGTCTGAGTGTCGGCATCGCTCCAGTGGCGTACCGGACGCTCAGCACCCGACTCTAGCCTCTCAGGACATTGACTCGACGCCGCGCGCCGGCGCGACTAATGGCGCTTAGCGGCGTACAATGATGATAATGGTAGCTTTATTTCTTGTCGCTCTGGCTGTTTTCGTCGTGTTGTGCGCGTCGGAGTTATATTGGCGCAAACGTCATCCGACCGGCGAATTCAGCCGAAAGTTCGTCCATATCACTATCGGTACGTTCGTGGCTTTCTGGCCGTTTTTTCTCAGTTGGAATCAGATCCGGCTGCTGAGTCTGGCTTTCATCATCATCGTGGCGTTCTCTAAATGGTTCGGTATCTTCCGAGCTATCCACAGCGTGCAACGGCCGACCTGGGGCGAAGTCTATTTCGCAATCGTGGTCGGGCTGCTGACATTCGTGACGCACAGCAAATCCATCTACGCGGCCAGCTTGCTGCAGATGAGCTTGGCCGATGGTCTGGCGGCGGTCGTCGGCGTGCGATACGGCAAACGGCATCGATACTACATTTTCAGCCATCCCAAGAGTGTCCCCGGTACCCTGACTTTCCTGGTACTGTCGGTTGGCATCCTGGCCTATTACAGCGTGCACAGTCATCACCTCAGCGCGCCGTATATCGCGGTACTTTCGGTTGGTTCAGCCCTCGCCGAGAACTTCGGCGTCGGTGGCCTGGACAACATATTCGTGCCGCTAGTGATCGCACTGGTGCTCAGCCACGTAAGCTAACGGCTTACAGCCAAAACCGCGCCCCTGAAATCCTACCCCTGTCATCCTGAAATAAACTGTCATCCTGAAATAAACTCAGGATGACGGCAAGAGGTGTCTGGTCAATCGTTAGTTGCAAGCCGCTTGGTTTTTATTCAGCTCTTGGGGACAGGTGAGCCCGCAGGGCGTTGAAGATGACCAGCACATCGACGACTTCTTGGAGAACCGCTCCGAGGAGAGGCGAAAAATGCCCGGTGGCGAAGATAGCCATCAAGGCCAGGCTGAGCCCGATACCGACCAAGATGCTCTGCTTGGCGATGCGGAAGGTGCGGTTGGCGATTTCGCGGGCCTGGGCGACGTGGGACAGGTCATCGTGCATGATAACCACGTCGGCCGATTCGCTAGCCGCGGTCGAACCACGGGCACCGAGCGCGATGCCGACATCGGCTGTCGTGAGTACCGGCGCGTCGTTGACACCATCGCCCACGAAGGCGACCGGCCGATCGGTAAGGGCTTCGATGGCGTGTAACTTATCGGCTGGCAAAGCCTCGGCCCGAATGTCCGTGATGCCGAGCGGCTGCGCGATAGCCTTGGCGGCCCGTTCGCTGTCACCGGTGATCATGAGCATCCGCTTGATTCCAAGCCGTTGCAAACGCTGCAAAGTTCGCTTGGCTTCCGGTCGCACCTCATCGACGAAGCTGATCTGCCCGGCTAACTGCCCGCCGATCGCCACGTAGCTGGTAGTGCCGGCTTCGGCCGGTTTGAAGCCAGCCGGGAGCGCCACGCCATGTTCGGTCAGTAATTTCAATTGTCCCAGCAGCACTTCATGACCATGCAGCTGAGCGCGCAGCCCATGGCCGATCAACTCGTTGACGTGCTTGGCGCGGTTGAATCGGATATCTTGCTTTACGGCGGCGGTGATGATGGCCTGTGCCAAGACATGCGTGGAGCCTTGTTCCAGGCTGGCAGCAGTGGCCAGTACTTCCTCCTTCGTGTACGGGCGGAAAGCCCGCACTTCACCGACCGAAATCTCCCCCCGGGTGAGCGTGCCGGTCTTATCGAAAGCCATCGTCTGCGTGTCGGCTAACTTTTCCAGGGTCGAACCGTTTTTGATGATGATGCCGTATTTAGAAGCGCGTGACATGCCCGAAATAAAGGCGATCGGTGCCGCCAGTAGCAGCGGACAAGGGGTGGCCACGACGATGACTTCCAGGAAGCGGATGGCATGCCCGCTAATATACCAGGCCGCCCCGGCGATGGCGTAAGCGGTGATGGTGAACGGGATACTGTACCTGTCGGCCAACCGCACGAACGGCGCCGGTTGTCCGGCGGCATTGCGCACCAGCGTGATAATCTGTTGGTACTGGCTGTCGGCGGCGGCATGTATCGCTTTGGCGGTTATGACGCTATCCAGGTTCACCGATCCGCTGAGCACCTGGTCTCCGACGGTTTTCTCAACCGGCAAGCTCTCGCCCGTCAACGACGCCTCATCGAAGCTGCCGCTACCTTCAAGGATGACGGCGTCTACTGGTACGACCTCGCCGACTTTGATAACGATCTTATCGTTCGTCTGGATGCTGCCAGCCTCGACGTCGACCTCTTTGCGGCCCCGCAGCACATGCGCGACGGTCGGTGCCCGCTTCAGCAGCGCGTCCAGTTCACCGCGAGCGCGCCGTTCGGCGAACGCCTCGAGCGCCGCCCCGCCGGTCAGCATCAGCGCGATCACGATCGCCGCCCAGTACTGGTGGAGCAGCACGGAGGTGATGATCGCCGTCGCCGCCAGGATGTCGATGCCGTACTTACCTGTCCGGATATCCTCCCACATGCTTACGATCAGCGGGATCGTCAAAGCTAGCGATACGACGCCCAGTATCCAATTGCTCGCGGTGTGTAGGCCCCCCAGCCATAAAGCCAGACTTACGATGGCAGCGAATAGCGCCAGACTCAGTTGCCAGTAACGCGCGGCCAAGCGCGACAAAGTGCGGATCATACGGTTCTCCATCAATTACGTTAGCTACAGTATACCAAGCCGCGGCTAAATCTGACGGCTGCCAGGCAGCTTCCAGATTTTGCCCGCGTAATTGTACAGTAACACCGCGATAAGGCTCACCCCATACACCCACCAGACGATCCGATACCAGCCGCCATGCGTCTGACTCCCCAGCCGCAGACTATGGTAAAAGATTCCCAACATCGCCAGGTCTCCCGCGTACACGACATATTTCCACCAACTCCGTTTGCCGAACCAGCGATGGAGCTCGAAAGCTAGGAAAATCAGCAGACAGACGGAACCGAGCAGCGTCACCCAGGCTACACTCGGCGCGACATACGTCTCGTAACTACCGGGAGGTAACCCAAAGCCGTCCCGGAACCGTTGATAGATCAACAGTCCGGGGTGCGCGACGATGCAGAGCAGGACGAAATACCCTGTCCACCGGAAATAACCAGCCAGTTCAGTCTTCCCAAAGAACAGTCGATGGACGAGTCCCATGACGTAGTGCGACCACATGACGCTGAAGGCCAACAACCCGAAGATCGGGAACAGCTGATAGGTGGAAAACCCGCTGAACTGCCAGCCGAAGCTACTCCCCCATACGATAAGGGCGAGCAGACTCACCAGACCGCTCAGCGTCCAGGCGACGGTCATCGCTATCGGGCTTGTCTGGCGTACGGGAGTATCCTTCATGATCCGCGCTCCTTGACTATCGGTAAGCCAAGCGTAAGATGATTATATACAGTAACTAAAGTGAGTATAACACGCGGTGACCAGTCCTACCTACCAAAGTGGTATCTTGTTCACCCAGGCGCACAAGGCGGTCCGGGCTCGGGTTTACGACGTGCTCGAACAATACGAGCTGACGCCGACGACTTGGGCGATCCTGGGAGCTACCGCCGACGCGCCGGACGGGATCCGATTATCAGATATCGCTTCGACGATGGGAGTGAAGCCACCGATGATCAGCGTTTTGGTCGACGAGTTGATCGCGCGCCGATTGCTCAAGCGGATACCTCATCACCGCGACGGCCGAGTAAAGCTGCTCACCGTAACGGAGCGAGGTCGGGGCCTTTCCGGGACCATCGAGCAGATGCTGGATGATGAGATCGCTCGTATGCTTAGCGGTCTGAACATGGGGGAAGTAGCGGTTTTCGAGAAAGCGCTCCGTATCATCCTAGCCAATGCCCAGCCGTAAAGCCAGGGCAAGGAGGTCTATAGTTATCGGAGATAAGTAAATCAATCGTATCTGTAAATAGTTAAATCATATAATTATATAACATAACTAAAATGAAATTCGGTTCGTCATGACAGGGCGGAACAGGGCCCTCAGGCCGACTTCGCCGCCGGTGGGATAGACCGGTCATCCGATGAGCTGTAGATGGCAAAGAATGATAGAATTAAGAAGATGAAGCGAACGTATTTGGTACTTATCATCGGCAGTGTTATCGGACTGGCGGCTATCGGCAGCGTGTTACTGATTGCCGGACAGGGTAAAGCCGATGGCGGCTGTAGCGGCCGTTCGACCACGTACCAAGTAACCGTCCGAGACGACAAGGCCGTACCTATCACCACCAAGGCGAAGCTTTGCGACGCCATACGCTTTACCAACCAGGATAACGTTACCAGAGAAATCGCCTTCGGCCCGCACGAGGATCACGTGGCTTACGACGGGATAGCCGAACGGGTGTTAAGCAGAGGTCAGTCGTTCACGATCACGCTCGATAAAGCCGGCAGCTACCGTTTCCATGACCACCTCCATGACGAAGTCGAGGGTTACTTCGTCGTCAGCAAGTAGAAGTACCTCTTAAAATCAGCTGAAATTTGCTATACTAATCGATAACTATGAGCGCCGTCAAAAAAACGTTCGTGTCTGTCGTCGTGCCCGTGTACAACGAGCTTGCTAGTTTGGAGCGTTTCCACGCCTCGCTCCTGACCGAACTGATCCCGCTGGGCCATCGGTTCGAGATTATTTATTGCGATGATGGCAGCACCGATGGCACGACAGAATTTCTCCGAAAACTCAGCGAAAAGGATGCCCATGTCCGGCTCGTCGTCCTGTCGCGCAATTTCGGCAAGGAAATCGTGACGACCGCTGGCATCCGGGCGGCACGGGGCGATGCCATCATCACTATCGACGCCGACGGGCAACACCCGGTGGAACTGATCCCGGAATTCATCGAGCGCTGGCGCGATGGCGCCAAGGTGATCATCGGTATCCGCGTCAGTAATCAGAGCGAAGGTTTCGTGAAACGACAAGGCTCGAAGCTGTTTTACCGGGTGTTCAACCGGATGAGCGGTATGCGCATGCATCCTGGCTCCAGTGACTTTCGGCTCATTGATCGTTCCGTCCAGGAGATATTCGCGTCCCTGACGGAGCGTAACCGTATTACGCGTGGCCTGATTGACTGGCTGGGGTTTGATCGTGAGTATATAGAATTCACTGCTCGGCCGCGGATGATGGGCGAAGTTCGCTATACCATTCGTAAGTTGGTCAGGCTGTTCGTGGACAGTATGATCTCGCACAGCATCTCGCCACTCTATCTGACGGCGTATATCGGGGCGGTCGTGTTGCCTTTGTCGGTCTTGATCGGTTTGGTGATGGTGGTCAACGCGATGTTCGGAGATCCGCTGGGGCTGCACGCGACCGGTGGGGCCTATGTCATGGTCTTCATCATGTTCCTGGTGAGCATTCTGTTGGTGTCGCAGGGCATCATCGGTTTATACTTATCGCATATCCACACGGAGACTCAGAACCGGCCGTTATACGTGGTCGACGAGGACAAATCCATCAGACTATGACACCTACGATACAAGTATCGCTGCGGCGCCCCGGCTTCCGCTATCTGATCGTCGGCAGTAGTGTCTATGTGCTCGAGCTGATCATCATTCTGGTAGCACAGTTGCTAGGGGCTGGTCCGGTGCTGGCAGTGGCTATCAGCTTCATACTTGGCACGGTGGTCTCATTCGCGCTCCAGAAGCTGGTGACGTTCGGCGACAAGCGGATGCACCACAAGATAGTCATCCCGCAGCTGATCGCGACCTGCCTGCTGGTGGCCTTCAATTTCGGCTTCACGTTGCTGGTGACGAAACTGTTCGCCCATGTCCTGCCCGCCGTCGCCAGCCGAACGATCGCTCTGTTGATAACCACGATCTGGAACTTCTATCTGTACAAGACGCGCATCTTTAATAAATCTGACGACCTGGTAATCCTGTAGCCATGGCGACCGCGAAGAAAAAACCGGCGAAGTCAAGAGCCAAGGTTTCCGCTAAAAAGTCCGTCAAACCGGCCAAGACTACCCGGAGTACGTCCGCGGCGACCAGGACCAAGCGGATTTCCGCTCAGCCGGCCTCGAAATCCAAGCGGACCCCCGCCAAGCAGCCGAAGCCGCGCCCGAGTCCGCCGCCCAGGGTCAAAAAAGAGCGGCTGACCCGGAGCCAGCAGGCCTACCAGATAGTCGCGTCGAAACGCTTCGCGCGGGGCTATATGCTGTTTTCGCTGTTTTCGCTGGCGGCCACGACGATGTTCTGGAGCGTGCTGAGCGCCCGCCTGCAGTTTGGTAATGCCGACCAGTTGGCTGATCCGTATATGTTCAGCGACGGAGCGACGTTCCACGGCGCGGCGTTCCCGGGCGCGCATAGCTTTTTAATCAAGTGGCCGCTGTTCTGGCTGACCCGGCTGACCGGCGTCTCCAGTGCCAGCCTGACCACGATTACCGTCATCTCGGTCCTGCTGACGGTGGCGGCCTTGGCGTGGATACTCTACCGCTTGGAGCGTCGACCGTTGGTGTTCGGTACGTTGTGCCTGGCGCTAGCTTCGTGCCTACTGTTGGTGCCAGCCCAGCCAGGCCCGGGGGTACTGTTGCCGGTGAATATGGCCATGCTGGCGACCCGCAACGTGGAATACGCCGTCTACCTGGCCGTCGCCGTACTACTGGCCTCAGCCCGCAGAATCCGGGATTGGCGATTCTGGACCGCTGTCGGAGTGTTCGGACTGCTGGCGGCGAGCGACAAGCTGTTTTTGGCGATCGGCCTTGGCGGCGCCGCGCTGGCGCTGGTGCTGTACGCCCTGCGCCATAATTGGCGACTGGTAGAGTCCTCGGTCCGCTGGTTACTGGCCGGGCTGCTGGCGGCTTTCCTGGCGTTCGGTATCCTCGGCCTGCTGCAGGGGACCGGAGTGACGCATATCATCGGCGGTTCCGATTCCAGCCCGTATCAGGCTGTGCGCGGGGTAAAAGATTTGTTGCTGGGGTGCGTGTTCGGTGCCCTCGGTTTTCTGACTAACTTCGGAGCCAATCCGGGCTACAGCGCGGTGGAGATCTCGCAGCTGCCACACCGTATCTTGGACGGCCTGCTTAGCTTTAATGGCCTAGCGTATCTCATAAATCTGGCGCTGGTAGTGCTGGGCCTGCTCGCGGTGTGGCGCGTGGTTTCCCCGGGCCTGTTCGCTGGCCGTGACGAGCATGTCCGGCCCGGCCGGGCTCAGCGCCTAAGCCTGCTCCTGATCTGGACCAGCGTAGCCTCCATCGGTTTCTTTGTGGTCAGCAACCATTACTATCCGGTCGATGCCCGCTATCTGACCATCTGCCTGTTCGCCATGTTCGTGGCCGCCGCTACCTATGTCCGCCATCTGACGACGATCCGGCCGGACTATCTGGTCGTGTTCGGCGCCATCATCACCATCGGCCTGGCGCTGGCGATTCCGGGCGTCGTCCACGCCTATGACGACGGGCAATCCGCGTTGCGGACGGTCAACGCGCGTAACCAGCTGATACTGCAAGCGCTCGGCCAGCATCGGGTCGACGTGCTCGTGGGCGATTACTGGCGGGTCCTGCCCACCCGACAGGCCTCCCAGGACACCGTCCGGGTCATGCCGCTCGCGAACTGCGTGACGCCGCGTGATACTCTCACCAGCCGGGCCTGGCAGCCCGACTTGGCCAAACACAGCTTCGCCTATCTGCTGTCGTATGACCATGGCCTGACCGATTTTCCGAATTGCACGCTCGACCAGGTGGTCGCGGCCTATGGGCAGCCGAACGCCAGTATTCTGATCGCCGGCAACTTCGCCCGTCCCAAAGAGGCATTGTTATTCTTCGATCACGGCAGCCACCAATACGTCCCGCCGTCCGCCACGGTAACCCCCCAACCGCTGGCCAGCGTCGTCCCTATCAACCTCAAGGAATTGCCCGATACATCCTGCGACGGTCCGACCATCATGAATGTCGTCGCCCACCAAGACGATGATCTGTTATTCATGAACCCCGACCTGCTGCATGATATCCGTGCCGGTCACTGCGTCCGCACGGTGTACGTGACGGCTGGCGACGCTGGCGAAGGCCAATTCTATTGGCTGGGCCGTCAACAGGGGTCGGAAGCCGCCTATGCCACGATGCTCAATATCGCCGACCACTGGAGCCAACGCATCATCAAGCTCAGCGGCACCAGCTATGCCACGGTCGTCAGCCCGATGGATGATCCGAAGATATCGCTCGTATTCCTCAACCTGCCGGATGGCGGCCTCTACGGCGATGGCTTCAGCGCTTCGCGCGGCGAAAGCCTCGCCAAGCTCGAGAGCGGTCGGATCCCCAAAGTCCAGACGGTCGATCACGAATCCAGCTACACCGCGGCCCAACTTACCGAGACGCTCGAGACGTTGCTGCGTACCTACCAACCGGCGGAAATCCGCACCCAGGCTCCCGATAATCAGAGCGATCTCTATCCCGATCACAGCGACCACCTGGCCGTCGGCCGCGTCACTCGCCAGGCCTACGAAAGATACGAGACCGACCAGTACGAAAACGAGGTGACCATCCCCATCAGATATTACGTCGGCTACCCGATCCACGGCTGGGAGGCCAACGTCTCCGGCCTCGATCTGGATCAGAAACAAGCCGCGTTCCTGGCCTACGCCAAGCACGACGGCGGGGTCTGCCACTCGGCCACCGAATGTTCCAGTGACGGCTCCGTCTACGGCGCCTACCTCGTCCGCCAGTATCAAGAGTGATAGCATTCTCTCGAGCGAGTAATAAAAAAGACTCCCGGAGGAGTCTTTTAGATTCGTACCTGGGGCGAGTTATGGGTCTCGAACCCACGACCTTCGGAACCACAACCCGACGCTCTAACCAACTGAGCTAAACTCGCCACATCCATGAGGGACACCTACGGTTTTCCTCATCGCGCGGGGTCGCGGAATAAATCCGCCGACACCGGCTGCTCTTTCCCTTTCGTCTGTGGTAAGCTGACGGCGAAAAGAGGCAGAAAACAGAGGTGATTATACTTGAGAATGCTTGGAAAGGCAACTGGATGCCAGTATTTGTTCACCGGTTCACCGTTCACCGTTTTCCAGGCATTCACCCTCAGGTCCGTTTACCATGCAGCCGTGGCCCGTCAGTAAACGACTTGCACCAGGTCCGTCCTGGTGCACTGGCGGAGGACCATTGTGGCGTATAGGGACATGGAGAGTGGAAAACGGTAGAGAGTGAACGTCACTTCAGCCTAAAGTGCGTAGTTTATCGACTAGCTGTCGGACGGCGAGGGCCCGGTGGCTGACGGCATCCTTCTCGTCTGGAGTCATCTCACCGTAGGCTTTTGGTTGGCCAGCAGGGGCGAAACAGTGGTCGAACCCGAAGCCATAGTCGCCTCTGGGCGCGACGATGGTGCCTCTGACCGTCCCAGAGGCCGTCAGGACTGTTTTACCATCAAAATAGGCAATTGTACAGGTAGCCGATCCCGGCT
>Ga0070679_100000410_pt1 | contig 36467 bp, 39 predicted proteins | sample KBSC63BmetaG_FD_65652 | JGI IMG/M metagenome (GOLD analysis project Ga0070679, IMG submission 65652) | Corn rhizosphere microbial communities from Kellogg Biological Station, Michigan, USA - KBS C6-3B metaG | ecosystem: Host-associated > Plants > Roots > Rhizosphere | place: USA: Michigan... | reverse complement strand
CTGGTCGACCTGCTTCATGCTGAGCTTGACCTTGCCGCGGTCGTCCATGCCGATGACCTTGACCTTCACGCTGTCGCCGACGCTGACCACGTCGCCGGTCTGCTTGACGCGCTGCGGCGCCAGCTCGCTGATGTGGACCAGCCCGTCGCGGCTGCCGAGGAAGTTCACGAAGGCGCCGAACTCCATGATCTTCACCACCTTGCCGCTGTAGACCACGCCGACCTCGGGCTCGGCGACGATGCCGCGGATCCAGTCGATGGCCTTCTGCGCGGCGGTGGCGTCGACCGCCGCCACCTTGACCGTGCCGTCATCCTCGATGTCGATCTTGGCGCCGGTGGTCTCGGTGATCTCGCGGATCACCTTGCCGCCCGAGCCGATCACTTCGCGGATCTTGTCCTTGGGGATGGTGATGGTGGTGATGCGCGGCGCGTTGGCGGAGACGCCCTCGCGTGCGCTGTCGATCGCCTTGGCCATCTCGCCGAGAATGTGCATGCGGCCCGCCTGCGCCTGATTGAGCGCGACGCGCATGATCTCTTCGGTGATCGAGGTGATCTTGATGTCCATCTGCAGCGCGGTGACACCGTTCTCGGTGCCGGCGACCTTGAAATCCATGTCGCCGAGATGATCCTCATCGCCCAAAATGTCGGACAGCACGGCGAAGCTCTCGCCTTCCTTGATAAGGCCCATGGCAATGCCGGCGACCGGCCGTGCCAGCGGCACGCCCGCATCCATCAGCGACAGCGAGGCGCCGCAGACCGAGGCCATCGAGGAGGAGCCGTTCGATTCCGTGATCTCGGAGACGACGCGGATGGTGTAGGGGAATTTCTCCTTCTCGGGCAGCAGCGGATGGACCGCGCGCCAGGCGAGCTTGCCATGGCCGATCTCGCGCCGGCCCGGGCTGCCCATGCGTCCGGCCTCGCCCGTCGCATAGGGCGGGAAATTGTAGTGCAGCAGGAAATGCGCCCGGTATTCGCCTTCGAGCGCGTCGATGATCTGCTCGTCCTGCCCGGTGCCGAGCGTCGCGACGACGACGGCCTGGGTCTCGCCGCGGGTGAAGAGCGCCGAGCCATGGGCGCGCGGCAGCACGCCCACCTCGACCGAGATCGGCCGCACCGTCTTGGTGTCGCGCCCGTCGATGCGCGGCTTGCCCTCGAGAATCGCGCCGCGCACGATGTCCTTCTCGAGGCCCTTGAAGATCTTGCCGGCGAGGGTGCGCTCGGCCTCCTCGCTGAAAAGCTCGGCGATCTTCGACTTGGCCGCATCGAGCTTGTTGGAGCGCGTCTGCTTCTCGCGCTCGGCATAAGCGGCGGCAAGCTCGGCGGAAACCGCCGCGCTCAGCTTCGCCTCGACGCTCGCGGCGTTGGCGGGCTTTTCCGGCAGATCCCACGGCTCCTTGGCCGCGGCTTCGGCGAGCTCGATGATCGCCTGGATGACCGGCTGGAAGCCGCGATGACCGAACATCACCGCGCCCAGCATGACGTCCTCCGACAGCTCCTTCGCCTCGGATTCGACCATCAGCACGCCTTCGAGCGTGCCGGCGACGACGAGATCGAGCTTCGAATTCGGCAGCTCGTCGAGCTTCGGATTGAGGACATATTGCCCGTCGATATAGCCGACGCGCGCGCCGCCGATCGGACCGAGGAACGGTATCCCCGATAGGGTGAGCGCCGCCGAGGCACCGACCAGCGCGACGATATCGGGATCGTTCTCGAGATCATGGCTCAGCACCGTGCAGACGACCTGCGTCTCGTTGCGGAACTCCGGCGCGAACAGCGGACGGATCGGGCGATCGATGAGCCGCGAGGTCAGCACCTCTTTTTCCGAGGGGCGCCCTTCGCGCTTGAAGAAGCCACCCGGGATTTTGCCGGCGGCGAAAGTCTTTTCCTGGTAATTGACCGTGAGCGGGAAAAAATCCTGTCCCGGCTTGGGCTGCTTGGCGCCAACCGCCGTGCACAGCACCGTGGTCTCGCCATAGGTCGCCATCACGGCGCCATCGGCCTGCCTTGCGATCCTGCCGGTCTCGAGCACGAGGCGGCGGCCGCCCCACATCAGCTCTTTGCGAAACACCTCGAACATTGCAGTTCTCTCTCTTCTCTCTCTTCAGACACACATGCGGGCGCGGCGCGAGCGACCCCCCGGGTCGTCGCGGCACGAGCGCCCATGAACGGAAACCTATTCGGCTCCGGGATCAGCGGCGGAGTCCCAGACGCTCGATCAGGCGGCTGTAGCGCGCGGCATCGCTGCGCTTCAGATAATCGAGCAGGCTGCGGCGCTGGCCGACCATCACGAGCAGGCCGCGACGCGAATGGAAATCTTTTTGATGATGCGCGAGATGCTCGGTCAGATTGCTGATGCGCTCCGACAGAAGCGCCACCTGCACTTCGGGCGATCCCGTATCGCCCTCTTTCAGCGCATACTCTTTAACGACCTCTTGCTTGCGCGCAAGCGACAGCGACATCGACAACTCCTTCTACCCTAGAGGTTCATCACCCGCACGGGACGGATCAGGCCTCTTTCGATTGCGACCAGCGCGACCAGCCTTCCGTTGCTGGTGGCACGGATCGTCGCGCCGTCGGCGAATGCATCGATGCGCGCCCGATCCCAGGGACGCAAGGGCGTCACGGCACGTCCGCAACGCAGAGCCTGAACCTCGTCCTCCGTCATGGCCAGTGCCGGGATGTCGTCCAGCGCGGTCTCGAGCGGAAGCAGGTGCTCGGAAGCGGCGGCACTATGCCCCAGCGCTGCCAGTTTATCCAGGGAAATCGCCCGATCGAGGGTGAAGCCGCCGACGGAAAGCCGTTGCAGCGCCGTGACATGGGCATAAGTGCCGAGCGCCAGCCCGAGATCGCGGGCAAGGGCGCGGATATAGGTGCCCTTGCCGACCTCGGCCTCGAACACGGCGTGATCGGCATCGGGCAGCGCCGCCAAGCCGAGTTCCGCGACCTCGACCACCCGCTCAGCCAGCACCGGCGCGGCGCCGCTCCGGGCAAGGGCATAGGCACGCTGGCCGCCGAGCTTCAGCGCCGAATAGGCGGGCGGGCGCTGCTGCAGGCGGCCCAAAAAGCCCGGCAAAGCGGCGAGGATGGCCTCGCGGCTCGGCCGCTCGGCGCTTGTCGCGACGATCCGCCCCTCGCCATCATCGGTGTCGCGCGCCTCGCCCCAGCGCAGCGCGAAGCGGTAGCGCTTCTTGCCCGCCATCGCATAGGCGACGGTCTTGGTCGCCTCGCCGAGCGCGATCGGCAAGACGCCGGTCGCCAAAGGATCGAGGGTTCCGCCATGGCCGGCCTTGGCGGCATTGAGCAGATGGCGCACCGCCGCGACCGCCCGGCTCGAGCTCATCCCCAAGGGCTTATCGAGGACGAGCCAGCCATGCACCGGCAGGCCGCGGCGGTTCCTACGCGCCATCGTCCGGCTCCTCCGGCGTCAGGTCGCGGGCGACCTCGGGGCGATGGAGGAGCGCCTCGATCTGCCGCGCCCGATCGAAGCTTTCGTCGAGCGCGAAGGTGAGGGTCGGCGCGACCCGCAGCTTGACCGCCCGCGCCACTTCCATCCGCAGAAAGGCAGCGCCGCGGCGCAAGCCGGCCAGGGTCTCGGCGGCGTTCTGCCCGCCCAATGGCATGACGAAAGCCGTCGCGTGCTTCAGGTCGGGGGCGACCCGGACCTCGCTGACGGTGAGGCTCACCTCCTGAAGTGCGGGATCGCGCAGAGCGCCGCGCCGGAAAATCTCGGCGAGCGCGTGGCGCATCTCCTCGCCCACGCGCAGCCGGCGATGGCTTGCGCCGCCTCGTGCAGACGGCGCGCCGGGCCGCGCCCCGGGCTTCATCGGCCGGCTGCCTCGCGCGAGGAAGAGCGCCGCCCCAAGGCGGCGACGCGGTTCAAAGCGCGCGTGCGACTTCCTCGACCTCGAAGCATTCGATGATGTCGCCCTTCTCGATGTTGTCGTAATTCTCGAAGGCCATGCCGCATTCGAAGCCCTCGCGCACTTCGCGGACCTCGTCCTTGAAGCGCTTCAGCGTCTTGAGGCTGCCTTCGTGGATGACGACGTTGTCGCGCAACAGCCGCACCTTGGCGCCGCGCTTGACGAGGCCCTCGGTGACCATGCAGCCCGCGACCTTGCCAACCTTCGAAATGTTGAACACGTCGCGAATTTCGGCGTTGCCCAGGAAGCGCTCGCGTCGCGTCGGCGAGAGCAGCCCGGTCAGCGCCGCCTTGATGTCGTCGATCACCTCGTAAATGATCGAGTAATAACGGATTTCGACATTGTCGCGCCGCGCCATGTCCCGCGCCTGCGGGTTGGCGCGGACGTTGAAGCCGACGATCACGGCGTGCGAGGCCTTGGCGAGGATCACGTCGCTCTCGTTGATGCCGCCCACCGCGGCATGGAGGACGCGCACGCTGACTTCGCTGGTGCCGAGCTTTTCGAGCGAGGCGTTGATCGCCTCGAGCGAGCCCTGCACGTCGGACTTGACCACCACCGCCAGCTCCTTGGCGGCGCCCGCGGCGGCTTGCGCGAACATCTGCTCGAGCGTGCCGCGCGCGCCCGCCGCGGCCTGCTGCTCGCGGCGGCGGCGCTGACGATAGGCGGCGATGTCGCGCGCCTGGCCCTCATTCTCGGCGACGATGAAATCATCGCCCGCAAGCGGCGTCCCGTTGAGGCCCAGCACCTCGACCGGCGTCGCCGGCGGCGCCGCGTCGATCGCCATGCCGCGATCGTCCATCAGCGCGCGGACGCGGCCCCATTCGCTGCCGGATACGAAAATGTCGCCGACCTTCAGCGTGCCGCGCTTGATGAGCACGGTCGCGACCGGACCGCGGCCGCGCTCGAGCTGCGCTTCGATCACGCTGCCTTCGGCGGCGCGGTTGGGATTGGCCTTCAGGTCGAGGATTTCCGCCTGCAGCAGGATCGCTTCCTCGAGCCTCTCGAGATTGATCTTCTTGGTCGCGGAGACCTCGATGTCGAGCACGTCGCCGCCCAGCTTCTCGACGACGATCTCGTGCTGCAGCAGGTCTTGCCGCACCCGCTCGGGATTGGCATCGGGCCGGTCGATCTTGTTGATCGCGACGATGATCGGCGCGTTCGCCGCCTTTGCGTGTCGAATCGCCTCGACCGTCTGCTCCTTGATGCCGTCATCCGCCGCGACCACCAGGACGATGATGTCGGTGACATGGGCGCCGCGCGCGCGCATCGCGGTGAAGGCCTGATGGCCCGGCGTGTCGATGAAGGTGATGCGCTGTCCGCCTTTCAGCACGACCTGATAAGCGCCGATATGCTGCGTGATGCCGCCGGCCTCGCCCGCCGCCACGTCGGTCTGGCGCAGCGCGTCGAGCAGCGAGGTCTTGCCGTGATCGACATGGCCCATGACGGTGACGACCGGCGGCCGCGGCTCGAGCGCCTCGGGCATGTCCTCGTCGCCCTTGAGGCCGAGCTCGACGTCGGATTCGGAGACGCGCTTGATCTTGTGGCCGAACTCGGTGACGACGAGCTCGGCGGTGTCGGCGTCGATCGCCTGGTTGATCGTCGCCATGACGCCGATCTTCATCAGCGCCTTGATCACGTCGCCGCTGCGCTCAGCCATGCGGTTGGCGAGCTCTTGCACCGTGATCGTCTCGGGCACGACGACGTCGCGCACGATCTTCGTCTGCTCTTGCAGCATCTGCAGAGCGCGCTGCTTCTCGCGCTCGCGATGGCGCCGAACCGAAGCGAGGCTGCGCTGCCGCTCGCCCTCGTCCTCGTTGAGCACCTTGGTGATGGTGAGCTTGCCGCTGCGGCGATGCTCGTCGCGACGCGGCGCGGGTGTCGGCCGCTTGGGAGCGGCGTTGCGCGGGCCGCCGCGGCGGGCCGCCGGCTCGTCCTCGATCTCTTCTTCGACGGCCTTGACCTTGCCGGCCGCCGTCAGCGCCGCGACCTTCGCCGCTGCCGCCTTGCCCGCGCGCTCGGCCACTTCGCGGCGCGAATCCTCTTCGGCCTTTTCCGCCTTTCGCCGCGCATCGTCGTCGGTCTTGCGGCGCGCCTCTTCCTCGGACTTATGATGCGCCTCTTCCTCGGCCTTGCGCCGCGCTTCATCCTCGGCTTTGCGCAGCGCCTCTTCCTCGGCCCGTCGCGCCTCTTCCTCGCGTTGCCGGTCGGCATCGACGAGCGCCTGGCGGCGCGCCTCCTCATCGGCGCGGATGGCGCCTTTGAGGGCGCGCACCCGATGCGCCTTCTCTTCCTCCGTCAGCCCTTGCGGCAGCACCGCGGCGCGGCGGACCGGCGCGGGCTTCGCCGCGGCGGCGGGGGATTGTGCGGGCGCGGCGACTTCCGCAGGCTTCTCGGGCGGGGCGCCGACGCTGCGCTTCTTGCGCACCTCGACCTGCACGGTCTTGGTGCGGCCATGCGGGAAGCTCTGCCGGACCTGGCCAGTCTCGATCGGCTTGCGCAGCTCGAGTTTTCCGCCGGTGCGGCCGAGGCTCAGCGGGCGCTTGTCCTGTTCCGTGTTATCGCTCACTCACATCCACCTTTGCACCGGCGCGGAAGCCGGCCAAGCGCCGCGCTTCCGCAAGAAAAAGCTCCGCAAGCCGCCCGGGCTTCAGCGCCACATGAACGGCATGCTCGCGACCGATCGCCGCGCCGGTCTCGCGCGCATCAAGGCATGACACGATCGGCAAGCCCCGCGCGGCACCGCCGAGCTTGCCGCGGCCATCCTCGGCGGCGTCCAGCGCCTCGACCAGGACCGCGACCTCGCCCTTGGCGAGCCCGGCCCTCACCTTGACGAATCCGGCCAGCACCGCGCCCGACCGGCGCGCCAGGCCCAGCAATTCGCCGCAGCGCCGCGCCAGCAGGGCCTCGATCCGGTCTTCGAGCCCGGCTTCGACCACGACCGGCGCCTTCGCCGCCCGCGCGAAAAGCCGCTTTTTGACAGCCTCGGCCACTATATCCCGGCGTGCCGTCAACCACAAACCCCGGCCCGGCAAGCGGCGCGCCGCATCGAAGGCGATGCGGCCATCGGGGCCAAGGACGAAGCGCAGCATCTCGGCCGGCGGGGCAAGGGTCCCGGTCGCAAGGCAACGCCGCACCGGGCCGGCCTCGGCCTCGGTCTCGGGCGCGATGCTGCGAGCCGGCTCCGTCATCAGGGCGCTACGCCGTCTTCGCCGCGTCGCCGTCGGCGGTCTCGCCATCGGCGAACCAATGCGCGCGCGCCGCCATGATGATGGCGTTCGCCTCCTCCTCTTCGAGCTTCAAGGTCGGACCCGCCATCTCGATCAATTCGTCGGCGGCGAGATCGGCGAGATCGTCGAGGGTTTTGACGCCCTTTTCGCCGACCGCGACGAGCAGCGCGGGCGTTACGCCCTCGATCGCCGCAATGTCGTCGCTGACGCCGAGCTCCTTGCGCCGCGTCTCGAAGCGCTCGTTCTGCTCTTGCAGGAAGGTGCGCGCGCGTTGCTGGAGCTCGCCCGCGACGTCTTCGTCGAAGCCTTCGACGCTCGCCAGCTCCTGCACCGCAACGAAGGCCACTTCCTCGACCGAGGTGAAGCCTTCCGTCACCAGCAGATGGGCAATGACGTCGTCGACATCAAGCGCCTCGATAAACATCTTGGAGCGCGTGCGGAATTCCTCCTGCCGGCGCTCGCTTTCCTCGGCCTCGGTCAGGATGTCGATATCCCAGCCGGTGAGCTGCGAGGCAAGGCGCACATTCTGGCCGCGCCGCCCGATCGCCAGCGAGAGCTGCTCGTCGGGCACCACCACCTCGATGCGGCGCTGCTCCTCGTCCATCACGACTTTCGCGACCTCGGCGGGTGCCAGCGCATTGACGACGAAAGTCGCCGGATCCTGCGACCAGGGGATGATGTCGATCTTCTCGCCCTGGAGCTCGGCCACCACCGCCTGGACGCGGCTGCCGCGCATGCCGACGCAGGCGCCGACCGGATCGATGCCGCTGTCGTTCGAGATCACCGCGATCTTCGCGCGGCTGCCGGGGTCGCGCGCCACCGCCTTGATCTCGATGATGCCGTCGTAAATCTCGGGCACCTCTTGCGCGAAGAGCTTGGCCATGAATTGCGGATGGGTGCGCGAGAGAAAGATCTGCGGGCCGCGGACTTCCTGGCGCACGTCGTAGATATAGGCGCGTACGCGCTCGCCCTGGCGGAAGCTTTCGCGCGGCAGCAGCTCGTCGCGGCGCAGGATCGCCTCGGCGCGCCCCAGATCGACCACGACATTGCCGAACTCGACCCGCTTGACGAGCCCGTTGACGATCTCGCCGACGCGGTCCTTGAACTCCTTGTACTGGCGCTGCCGCTCGGCGTCGCGCACGCGCTGCACGATCACCTGCTTGGCGGTCTGCGCCGCGATGCGGCCGAAATCGATCGGCGGCAGCGGATCGGTGAGGAAATCGCCGACTTCCGCTTCGGGATTGAGGTTCTTGGCCTCGGCGACGGCGATCTGCGTCGCCTCGTTCTCGACCGGATCGGCCACCTCGCGAAACCGCATCAGCTTGATCTCGCCGTTCTTGCGGTCGATCTCGGCGCGAATGTCGTATTCGAGCCCGTATTTCGAGCGGCCGGCCTTCTGGATGGCCTGCTCCATCGCCTGAAGCACCTCGTCGCGGTCGATGCCCTTGTCGCGCGCGACGGTGTCGGCGACTTGCAGGAGTTCGGGCCGGGGGTAGGAAGTCGCTGTGGCCATGGAGCTCTCGTCTAGCTGCGGTTTTGCGGTTGCGTTTCGGCGATCAGCGCATCGTTCAGCACGAGCTTTGCGCGCGCGATCGCGGACAGAGGCAGAAGCACGGACGCGTCGTCGATCCTGAGCTTGACGCTGTCGCCGTCAAGCCCCATCAGCGTGCCGCGGAAGCGGCGGCGCCCGTCGAGCGGGCGCTGCAATTCGATTTTCGCCTCGAAGCCGGCGAAGCGCTCGTAATCGGCGCGGCGCACCAGCGGCCGGTCGATGCCCGGCGAGCTGACTTCGAGATGATAGGCGGTGGCGATCGGATCGGCGACGTCGAGCAGCGCCGAGACCGAGTGGCTGACCGTCGCGCAATCCTCGACGGTCATCGGGCTGTCGTCGCGGTGCTCGACCATGATCTGCAGGGTCGGGCGGCGCCCGCCGGTGAAGCTCACGCGGACGACGTCGTAACCCATCGCTTCCAGCGAAGGCGCGATCATGGTCTCGATGTGACCAGCGTCGAACAAGCTTTCCGCCATGCTCCAATAACAAAAAATGGGCCCTTCGGCCCACCGATCGAACGACCCGCCGTATCGGGTCTATGGGACTCTTCTTGTTTGCGCGAAATATAGCGTGTCCGGCAGCCACTTCAAGGCTCAAACCGGGGCACGGGCGCGCCGGCGAGAGCGGAAAAGCCGCGCCTTGCGGCCTTGCGCGGCGGCTTTTTCCTCATAGCGCGTGCGCGGCCAATCCGGCGGACGATCGTCGATGGGGAGCGCGGCGAAATCCGCATGCGCGCCGAGGCGCTCGGCGATCCACGCGCCATAATCGGCGTCGTCGGTCGCGATGCGCAGCTCGGCGCCCTCTTCCATCGCTGCGGCAAGGTCATCGAGCAGCTCCGATGAGACGATGCGCCGCTTCTTGTGCCGCTCCTTGGGCCAGGGATCGGGAAAGAGAATGAACGCGCCGGCGAGGGAACTCGGCGCCAGCGCCGCCACCAGAAGGCGCGCATCATCGGTAAAGATCCGGATATTGCGAAGATTGCGCTTCTCGATTTCGCCAAGAAGCCGCGCGATGCCGGGCTCGAACACCTCGCAGCCGATGAACTGCGCGCCCGGCCTAGCCGCCGCCTGAGCGATCAGATGCTCGCCCGCGCCGAAGCCGATCTCGAGCCAGGCCGCACCGCTTTTGGCGCCAAAGAATCGCCGCGGATCGAGCGGTTCGCCCTCCGGCAAGCCGATGCTGAGGCGCGGCAGCAGATCGGTGATGAGCGCGCGCTGGCCTGCACGCAACGCGCGGCCGCGGCGCCGGCCATAAAGCCGGCGCTGGCGCAGTCCCTCTCCGCTGCCCGATGCGGCGCTCATGCCGCGGGGTCTGGCAGGGCGAGCGGCCCGCGGTCAAGGGTCAGTCGTTGGCTTTCTCGGCGGGAAAGGTCGCGAGCGCCTTTGCCAGCTCGAACAGGCGCCGCTTGATCTGCGGATCGGAGATGCGCAGATAGGCGCGCACCAACTCGAGCGTCTCGCGCTTCATCATCGGGTTCGATTGATAGGGCTCGGCGGCGGACTCGCTCGCGCCGCTCGGCGGCGATGCCTCACCCAGCTCTTCGAAAAAAAACGAGACCGGAACGTCGAGTACGCGCGACAGATCGTAAAGCCGGCTGGCGCCGACGCGATTGGCGCCGCGCTCGTATTTCTGCACCTGTTGGAAGGTCAGGCCGATCGCATCGCCGAGCTTTTCCTGACTCATTCCGAGAAGCGTGCGGCGCAAACGCACGCGCGAGCCCACATGCACGTCGATCGGGTTGGGCTTATCCGCTTTTTGCCGTCGCCCTGGTTTATCCATGTCACCAATATTCGTCGAGAGGCCGGGTCGCTCACGCCGCCGACGACCCCCGCCAGCGCGCGACGCAATCGTAGGCGCTGACTATCACGCGATCAATGAACAAACGATGCATTTCGGCCCGCGCGATCCGACAGCAACTTAAGCGAGAGAATGCCGCAGGGTTCCCGGCACACTTAAATTTGACCGGAATGCGTGCGACGGCCACGCACGCCGATCAATATCGCCACCATAAGTAGTAGGGCCGCAAAAAATGGAGTATCGCCGTAACGCGTATAGGGAGTCGCCGGCAAAGCCTCGGGCAATCCCTCATCGAGCACTCCGATCGCATTGAGATCGAGCCGCGCCAGCACTCGGCCATAAGGGTCGAACATCGCCGAGACGCCGTTATTGGCGACGCGCGCCAAAGGCAGGCCTTCCTCGACCGCGCGGGTTCGAGCGATCGCGACATGCTGGAACGGGCCCGAAGTGACGCCGTACCACGCGTCATTGGTGATGTTGAGCAGCCAGGCGGGTCGATCCGCCGGATCGGCAACCGCGCCGGGAAAGATCGCCTCGTAGCAGATGAGGGGGCTGAAGGGCGGCAGGCCGGGAAGGTGGAGGGTGCGCGGCCCGGGACCCGCGGAGAAATCGATCATGCCGGGCGTGATCTTCTGCATGGGCAGGATCGAGCGCAGCGGCACGTATTCGCCGAAAGGCACGAGGTGGAACTTGTCGTAGCTCGCCTCGATCGTGCCGTCATGATTGAGGGCGACGAGGCTGTTCCACACATGGGTCGGCGGCAGCGGTGCCGGATCGGTGCGGATCGTGCCGGTGACGACATAGCCATTGACGGGCGCCGCTTCCGCCAGCGCTTTGCGCGCGCCGCCATCGCGCCGGAGGAAGGGCGGCGCCGCGGCCTCGGGCCACAGCACCGCGCTCGCATGCTCCGCGCCCGGCGCGGTGCTGAGCGCGAAGAGCCGGCGGAAATTGACCAGTACCTGCGTCGGATCGTTCTTCGACGCTTCCGGAATCGAGGGCTGGACGAGCCGCAGCGAGACACCGGGGACATCGGCCGGATGACCCTCCGCCAGGCGATAGCTGCCCCAGGCGGCGGGCGCCGCGATGAGGATCACCGCGGCGAGGACGGGCGCCCAACGATTGCCGGAGAAATCGCCCAGCCGCGCCGGCAAGGCCGCGGCGAGAGCGGTGACGAGGCTTAGCCCATAAATGCCGACGAGCGCCGTAAGCTGCAGCATGGCAAGCCCGCCCGGGAACGCGCCGGACCAGGCATAGCCGATGAGGTTCCACGGAAATCCCGTGAGAATATGGCCGCGCAGCCATTCGGCGCCGGCCCAGCAGAGGACGAGCGCCAACACCCGGCCGGTGCCGCCGAGACGCAGCAGGCGCCGCAGCAGGTGCGCGACGAGAAGCGCGGCGCCGGTGAAGATCGCGAGCCCCGCCGGGATGCCCGTCACCGCCAGCGGGACGAGCCACCAGAATTGCGCGATGTCGACGAACAGCGCCGCGGCGATCCAGTAGAGCCCCGCGACAAAGAAGCCGAAGCCGAAGCTCCAGCCGAGTCCGAAAGCGCCGAGCATGCCGGCGCTGCCATCGGCGAGCCAGACGAGGCCCGGAAAAGAGATCAGCAGCACCGGCGTAAGATCGATCGGCGGCAGAGAGCAAGCCGCGAGCGCGCCGAGGCCGAAGGCCACGGCGTGCCGCCGCCAGCCGCGCAGCTCGGCGAGCCAAAGCGCGCAACGCTGCAGCGGCGCGGCAGGCCCGGCGCTGCCGCGCAATTCGAAGGTCGAGGATTTACCCATGCGTCGGCGGCGGATTGCTCGGAAGGCCGCGCAGGCGCAGGCGTTTGACGCGCCGCGGATCCGCGTCGAGAATTTCGAAATCGAAGCCGAGCGGATGCTGCACGATCTCGCCGCGCGCCGGGACCCGGCCCGCCAGCGCCACCACCAGCCCGCCCAACGTGGTGACGCCTTCCTCCATTCCCGCGGGAACGATCTCGCCCGCGACATGGTCCTCGAGGGCGCTCAGCGGCGTGCGCCCGAGCGCCAGCATCGTGCCGTCGGGCCGGACCGTCAGCTTCGGCTGATCGGCCTCGTCGTGCTCGTCCTTGATGTCGCCGACGATCTCCTCGATCACGTCCTCGATCGTGACGAGCCCGTCCGTGCCGCCGAACTCGTCAACGACGATCGCCATATGGATGCGCGCCAGCCGCATCTGCAGCAGGAGATCGAGCAGTGGCATGGTCGGCGCGACGAACAGCAGCTTGCGCGCGATGTCCTTCAGCGGAACCGTGCGGCCATCGACCGTGTAGGACAGCACATCCTTGATGTGGACCATGCCGACGATGTCGTCGAGCGTCTCGTGATAGATCGGCACGCGCGAATGGCCCCAATCGATCAGCTGGCGCACCGCCGCCGGGAACGGCGTCTCCACATCGAGCGCGACGATATCGACACGCGGCACCATGATGTCGGCGGCGGTCTGCTCGTGCAGCTTCAGGATGTTGACCAGCAAGCTGCGCTCATGCGGATCAATCGGCTGCGCCGCGTCCTGCGCGGCCAGCATATCGGCGAGCGCCGCGCGCAGGCTCGGCGCGCGCTCGGGCTCGCCGCGCAATTGGCGCAGCCAGTTGAGGAGGCCCTGAAGCGGGCCTTCCTCCTCGCGCGAGGGATGCTCGGCGCCGGCGTCAGCCATGCGCGTCCTCGCGCAAGCGATAGGGATCGGCGACGCCAAGCGTCGCGAGGACGCGCGTCTCCAGCGCCTCCATCCGCCGCGCCGTCTTCTCCTCGTCATGGTCATGGCCGAGGAGATGGAGCACGCCATGGACGACGAGATGGCGCAAATGATCGGACAGCGTCTTGCCCTGCTCCTCGGCCTCGCGCGCGACGGTCTCGAAAGCGAGAATGACATCGCCGAGAAGCAGCGGTGCCGCGGCATTGGACCGCCCGCCGCCGGGGAAAGCCAGCACATTGGTTGGGCCGGAACGGTGACGCCAGCGCTCGTTGAGCGCGGCGACCGTCGCATCGTCCGCCAGCACCAGCGACAGCTCGGCGCGCCGGAGCCGCGCCCCCGCTTTCGTCAGCGCCGCGCGCGCCGCCGTGATGGCAAGCTCGCCGGCGCGCGGCAGGACGCGCCGCCACGCGGCGCAAGGAACCGCCAGATCGATGGCGACCGCCTGCGCCGGCGCGCGCTTCTCAGCCATTGTCCTTCTTGCGCCGTCCCTTGCCGTCGCGCCGGTCATAGGCGCGGACGATCCGCGAGACGAGAGGATGGCGGACGATATCGACATCGCTGAAATGGATCCGCGCGATCGCTGTCTCGCCCTCGAGAGCCTCGAGCGCGTCGGCAAGGCCCGAGCGCGTCCGCGGCGGCAGATCGATCTGCGAGAGATCGCCGGTCACCGCCATGCGCGAATGCTCGCCGAGACGCGTCAAGAACATCTTCATCTGCACGGGCGTCGTGTTCTGGGCCTCGTCGAGAATGACGAAGGCCTTGGCGAGGGTGCGTCCGCGCATGAAGGCGAGGGGCGCGATCTCGATCTCGCCCGAATCGAGCCGCTTGATCACCTGCTCGCCCGGCATCATGTCGTAGAGCGCGTCGTAAAGCGGGCGCAAATAGGGATCGACCTTCTCGCGCAGATCGCCCGGGAGGAATCCCAGCCTCTCGCCCGCCTCGACCGCCGGCCGCGACAGGATGATGCGCTCGACACCGCCGCTCATCAGCATATCGACCGCCATCGCGACGGCGAGATAGGTCTTGCCGGTGCCGGCCGGGCCCAGGCCGAAGACCAGCTCGTGCGTGCGCAGCGCCTTGATATAGGCCGCCTGATTGGCGCTGCGCGGCGAGATGCGGCGCTTGCGGGTGCGGATTTCCTCGGCCTCGCCCCATTGTTCGTCGGAATGGAGTCTGGCGCGCTTCACCGCGGCATCGACCGCCGCGGCATCGACTTCGAGGCCGCGCTTCAGCCGCTCGTAAAGGCTGGCGAGCGCGTTGCGCGCGACATCGGCATCGGCGTGCGGGCCGGCGATCGCCAGGCGGTTGCCGCGCGAGGTCACCGAGACGCCGAGCTCGCGCTCGATGCGATCGAGATGGCGGTCGCGCTCGCCGTAGAGTTGCGGCAACAAGGAATTGTCGTCGAACTGCATCTGCAGACGCTCGCCGTCCTCGGTCACGCCGTCGCCTCCGCCATCGCCACCTCGCCCGCGAGGCTGTTGAGACCGGCGCCGGTGATGCGCACCGGCAAGACCTTGCCGCGGCATTGCGCCGGCGCTTCGGCATGAACCCCTTGCAGGAAGGGACTGCGCCCCACCCATTGACCGGGGTGGCGCCCCGGCTTTTCGAACAGCACCGGCAGCACCCGGCCGACGCAAGATTGGTTGAAGCCGAGCCGCGCTTCCTCGAGCCGGTCCTGCAGGCGCTGCAGCCGCGCGGATTTGACGTCTTCCGGGACCTGCCCCTGAAGCTGCGCCGCCGGCGTGCCGGGACGCTTGCTGTACTTGAAGGAGAAAGCCTGCGCGAAGCCGATCTCGCCGATGAGCGCCAGGGTTGCGTCGAAATCCTCCTCGCTCTCGCCGGGAAAGCCGACGATGAAATCGGAGGAAAGCGCGATATCCGGACGAGCCCCGCGCAGCCTGTCGATGATGCGGCGGAAATCGGCGACGCTGTGACGGCGGTTCATCGCCGCGAGCACGCGGTCCGAGCCCGATTGCACCGGCAGATGCAGGAACGGCATCAGCGCCGGCACGTCGCGATGCGCCGCGATCAGCTCATCGTCCATATCGCCGGGATGGGAGGTGGTATAGCGCAGCCGCAGGAGCCCCGGCAGCTCAGCGAGCGCGCGAATGAGCCGGCCGAGAGTCCAATCGCCGCCTTGCGGCGCCACACCGTGATAAGCGTTGACGTTCTGTCCCAACAGCGTGATCTCGCGTGCGCCGCCGGCGATCAGGCGCCGCGCCTCGTCGAGGATCGAGGCGACCGGACGCGAGAACTCGGCGCCGCGGGTATAGGGCACGACGCAGAAGGTGCAGAACTTGTCGCAGCCCTCCTGCACCGAGAGAAACGCGGCGATGCCTTGCGGCGTTTCGTCCCGCGGCAGGAAATCGAATTTCGGCTCGGCGGGAAATTCGGTGTCGAGCACCGGCCCCTCGCCGCGCAGCAGCTTCGCCACCATCTCGGGCAGGCGGTGATAGGTCTGGGGGCCGAGGACGAGATCGACGAACGGCGCGCGCGACAGGATCTCCGCGCCCTCGGCCTGGGCGACGCAGCCCGCGACGGCGAGGACGAGCCGTCCGCCATCCTCGGCCTTGCGCGCTTTCAGCGGCCGCAGCCGCCCGAGATCGGAGAAGAGCTTTTCCGCCGCCTTCTCGCGGATGTGGCAGGTGTTGAGGAGGATCATGTCCGCCTCCTCGACCGTGCCGGTCTCGGCATAGCCGAGCGGCGCCAGGACCTCGGCCATGCGGCCCGAATCATAGACGTTCATCTGGCAGCCATAGGTCTTGATGTAGAGCTTGCGCGTCACGGTCCCTGTCGTCTTCCTCATTGCGCGGCGAGCGCCGGCGCCTCCGGCGGCGCCAGCATCTCGCCCATTCGCCCGGCGAGAGCGGCGCCGAGACCCCCCGCAATCTCGGCGCGGCAATGCTCGGCCAGCGCCTTGCGCGAGCCCAGAGCCGTCAGCCGCACCGGCGCGTGGAACTGGATCGCGACCGTCAGGCGTCCCAATCCCAGGGCCCGCCACAGATGGGGCGCCATCGTCATGTCGCCGTACCAGGCAAAGAACGGGCGATAGAACCGCCCGAGCGGAATCCCGTCAAGCCGCTGATAGGCGACCGAGACCGGCTGGACGAGGACGCGCTCGTCCTCGGCGGCGGCGAAGAGCGCGGTCTTGAACGGCAAAACACGCAGCCCGTCGCTGCTCGTGCCCTCGGGAAAGAGGATGAGATTGTCGCCGTCATCGAGGCGCCGGCGGATCGCGTCGCGCTGGCGGCTGGCGCCGGCGCGATCGGCGCGCTCGACGAAGACCGAGCGCTGCAGCTTGGCGAGCCAGCCGAAGATCGGCCATTGCGCGACCTCGGCCTTCGAGACGAAGCTGCCCTCGATGCAGGCGCCGAGGATCGTGATGTCGAGATAGGAGGTGTGGTTGACGGCAAAGAGCGTCGGCCGGTTGCGCGACGGCGCGCCGCTGATCTCGAGCGCGATGCCGAGAATTCGGCAGCACAGCCGGTGATAGGCGAGGGGAAGCCGGGCGGCAGCCGGGCTTTTGACGAGCAGCAGCGCGGCCTGGACCGGCATCGCGGAAAAGGTCAGCGCCAAATAGCCGGCGATGCGGCTGATGCGCAGCAAGAAGCCGCTCATCCGGCGGCAGCGTCCTCGCGGGCGCGGCGCTCGTAGTGCCGGTAATACTTGCCGGCGACGAGGTCCGTCTTCACGACGATCGACACATCGGTCGTATTGAACGGGCGGTCGATCACGGCGCCGTCGCCGACGAAGCCGCCGAGGCGCAGATAGCCCTTGATGAGCGGCGGCAGCACCGCCTGGGCGCGCGTCGCATCGATCGCCTCTTTCGCCATGCGGTTCATCTCGACATAGCGATCGTCGAGCGCGCGCATGCGCAAGGCCGGCGGCGCGCGATGAAAATGATGGAGATAGGCGAGCGGCAGCGCCAAGGCATCGGGATCGGTGCCGTGCAGGCTGGCGCAGCCGAACATGACCTCGATGCGGTGATGGAACACATAGGCGGCGATGCCGCGCCACATCAGCTTGGCCGCCGGTCCGAGGCGCGCCGAGGCGGCGGTGCAGGAGCGGCCGAGCTCAAGGATCTCGCCGGGATGGTCGGTGATGGGCCCGAGATCATATTCGGCGGCCGAATAGAAGCCGCCGCTGCGCGCGGCGACGCTGCGCCGGATGAAGCGATAGGTCCCGACCACCTCGGTGCTCCCCTCGGAATGGTCGAGCACCAGGAGGTGATCGCAGACGCCGTCGAAATGATCGAAATCGCGGCGTCGCTTCGCCATTTCGGCCGAGGGCGTAGCGCCCATCTCTTCGTAGAACACCCGGTAGCGCAGCGCCTGGGCGGCATCGATCTCGGCCGCGTCCTCCGCCAGCCTCACTTGCAGCGATTCGAATCGGACATCAACGATTCGATCGAGAGAACGTCCCTGGCCGACCTCTCGCACGATTCCCGTCACAGCACCTCGCGGCTCATGGCCTCTACTTTTTCTCGTCCGATGCGCTCTTCCCCTCGATCGGCACGGCGAAGAGCTCGAGCCGATGATCGACGAGCTTGTAACCCAGCCGGGCGGCGACATCGCGCTGAAGCTTCTCGATGTCTTCGTTGCGGAACTCGATCACGCGCCCCGATTGCAGGTCGATCAAGTGGTCGTGATGATCCGACGGCATCTCCTCGTAGCGGGCGCGTCCATCGCCGAAATCGTGGCGCGCCAGGATATTCGCCTCCTGGAACAGCCGCACGGTGCGGTAAACGGTGGCGATGCTGATTTTCGGATCGAGCTCGCTGGCCCGGCGATAGACGGCGTCGACATCCGGGTGGTCGGCAGAGTCCGACAGCACGCGCGCGATGATGCGCCGCTGCTCGGTCATTTTAAGACCCTTGTCGATACACAGCTGCTCGAGCCGGGATGTCATGTCTTCCCAACGCTCTGGGGTGGCAAGGGACGCCCAGTATAACGCAAACGGCCCGGCGATCCTATACGCCTACGCGGCGCGCGGCGCGCGACCATCCTGGCCGGCTTCAGCCGGTGCGCGCGCGCCGGCCGCGCGTGCCAAGGCCGATGTCCTTGGCGAGCTTGCTGCGCTGCTTGGCGTAGTTGGGCGCGACCATCGGGTAATCCGCCGAAAGGTCCCAGCGCTCGCGATATTGCTCGGGCGTCAGATTGTAGGACGTCTTGAGGTGGCGCTTCAGCATTTTGAGCTTCTTGCCGTCCTCGAGACAGATGAGATAGTCCGGATGAACCGATTTCTTGACCGGAACCGCGGGCTGCGGGCGCTCCGCCGCCGCCACCGGCGCTTTGCCGATATTCACAAGCGACTGGTAAACCTGATTGATGAGCTGCGGCAGGTCGGCGACGCCCACCGTATTGTTCGACACATGCGCAGCAACGATTTCGGTCGTGAGCGCCAACAGGTCTTTTGGACTGGAATTATCGCTCATGATTATAGTTTTCCTCCGCCGCCCTCGCCGCCTATATATGGATATTTCTCGGCCCCTGCAAGTTATCGGGGTCGAAGATTTAAGAACAAATTAGAATGATTTTGATGCCGCGAGGGAGCGACTCAATCGCCAGGCATCAATGCTCGGCCCGCCCGCGCGGCGATAATAGGCGCGGCGAAGTCCGTCGCGCGCGAATCCCATCGACAGATAGAGCGCGCGCGCCGCCTCGTTGTCGGCGGCGACTTCGAGCACCACGCGCAGCGCGCCGCCATCGCGGGCGCGGCGAAAAAGATCGCTCAGCAAAGTGCGCGCGATGCCCTGGCGGCGCGATGCCGGGACGACGCCGAGCGTCAGGATCTCCGCGTCCTCGCCGACTCGCTGATCGATGATGAGGCCGAGCGCCGCGCCGCTTTCGGCGGTTGCGAGCCGCCCGCCCGCGCCCGGCATGCCGAGCACTGTCGCGAGCGCCGCACCGTCCCACGGATCCTCGGGAAAGCAGGCGGCGTGGAGCGCGGCGAGGGCGGCAAGATCGCCGCGCGGCAGCGGGCGCAGCAGCATCGTCATGCGGGCGGCGGCGTTTGGGCAACGGTGGTGTCGGGCGCGCGCAGATAGAGCGGCCGCGGCGCCGGCAATTCGAGTCCGGCACGCCAGCGCAGAGCGGCAAGGCGCGCGACATGCGCGGCATCGATCGGTGCCGCCGAGAGAATATCTGCCTTGGGGCGATCGAGCGCCGCGGCGAGGCGAAGGGCGCCGTCGCCCGCGAGAAACGCCGTTGCCGCGACGACATCGCGCCACGCTTCGGGCGGCACCAGCGCACCCTCGCCTACACCCTCGGGTCCGACGCGCTGAAGAAAAAGTTCCTGGCGCTTGCTCTCGAGGGCAATGATCAAAGGCCGGCCGCCGGCTTCTACGCGCACCGCCTCGGCCACCGCCGCAAAGCTCGTCACGCCCATCACCGGGCGTCCGGTGGCGAGCCCTAGGCCACGCGCCGCGGCGAGGCCCGTCCGCACCCCGGTGAAGCTGCCGGGCCCGACGGTCACCGCGATGAGATCGAGCTGCGCCGCCCCGAGCGCCGCCTCCGCCAGCACGGCTTGGATCATCGGCATCAGCGCCTCGGCCTGGCCGTGCTCCATCGCCGCGAAACGCTGCGCGCGGAGCTCGCCTGCGGCAAGGACCGCCGCCGAGCAGGACGCGCCCGAGCAATCAAGCCCCAAGACTTTCACCACGAGTGCGGCCTCCTTAAGCTTTTCATGCTAGGAGGAAGGCCATGCCGCTGATCGAGATCACTCCGGAAAGCCACGGCGTCATACTCGAGATCGCCTATGCGACACCGCGCAACTTCACCGGCCGCCCGGTCTATGCGCGGCCCCTGTGCTATCTCAACCCCGACGCCGCCGCGCGGCTCGAGCGGGCGATCGCGCTCGCCGCGGCGTTGCAGCTCCGGCTCAAGATTTTCGACGCGTTCCGTCCCAGCGAAGCGCAATGGGTGCTGTGGAACCACACGCCCGATCCGAATTTTCTCGCCGATCCGCGGCGCGGCTCGCCGCATTCGCGCGGCGCCGCCGTCGATGTCACGCTGCTCTCCGCCGATGGCAGCGAGCTCGACATGGGAACGGGGTTCGACGATTTCACGCCCTTGTCGCATCACGGCTCCACCGCGATCTCGCCAACGGCGCAACGCAACCGCTTTCTGCTGCTCGGGCTCATGAGCGCCGCAGGTTGGGATTTCTACGGCAACGAGTGGTGGCATTATCAGCTGTTCGATGCCAAGCGCTATCCGCTGTTGAGCGATGCGGATGCGCCGCAGCGCATGATGCCGCCGACGGCTTGAGGCCGCGAGTTAGACGGCGCGGACTTCGACGACTTCCGGAATGTAGTGGCGCAGCATGTTCTCGATGCCGGCCTTGAGCGTCGCGGTCGAGCTCGGGCAGCCCGAGCACGAGCCGTGCATTTGCAGATAGACGACGCCGTCGGCATAGGCTTCGAAAATGATGTCGCCGCCATCCTGGGCGACCGCCGGCCGAACCCGGGTCTCGAGCAATTCCTTGATCTGCGAGACGACCTCGCCGTCTTCCTCGGCGGCGGCTTCGGGCACCGGCGCCTCGCCATGCAGCAGCAAGGGGCGGCCCGAGGTGAAATGCTCCATGATCGCGCCGAGGATCAGCGGCTTCAGCTGCGGCCACGACGCCTCTTCCGCTTTCGTCACGGTGACGAAGTCGGCACCGAAGAACACGCCGCTGACGCCTCCCAACTCGAAGAGGCGCTGCGCCAGGGGCGAGCGCGTCGCCGCATCGGCATCGATGAAATTCGCCGTTCCCCCCGCCATGACGGCGCGTCCCGGCAGGAATTTGAGGGTGGCGGGATTGGGCGTCGTCTCGGTCTCGATGAACATGCGGCCCTCCGGCTGGTTCACCCTCAATGTGGATAAAGCCGCTGCCAAGTCAAGCCCTTGGGGTTAAGCCAAGGCAGCGAGCTGCTCGTCGCTGAGGCCGCCCGGCACGATGGTGATGGGGATGCGCAATTGGCCGGTACGGCCGATCAGCGCGGTGATCAGCGGCCCCGGCCCTTCCTGGCCCGTGCCCGAGGCCAGCACCACCACCGAGATGCTGGGCTCCTCGTCGAGCAGCGCGAAGAGCGCGTCGCGCCGGCGCCCTTCGCGGATATAGACGATCGGCATGCCGCCGCAGGTCTCCTGGACCTCGGCGGTCAGCTTCGCCAGCAATTGCTCGGCCGCTTCGCGGCGCTCTTCGAGCATGCGTTGCTCGATGGCGGCGAATTGCTGCGCGCCGGGCCGCTCGATCACCGACAGCAGCGCGACGCGGCCGCCGGTGTGAAACGCACGGAGCGCCGCGTAACGCAGCGCGATGCGCATCTCTTCGGTCTCGTCGACAACGACGAGGAAAATCCGTTCGCGGCCGGATGGCTCGGCCTTCATCGGTTCGGTCATGGCGATTGCACGCCTCCCCTCCTATGCCTCGCGGAAAGCCAGGCTCGCAAGCCAGCCCAGCAGGCTCGCGCCAGCCACGGCAAGAATCCCGTAGAGCCAGGGATTGCCCAGCGCAAATTCGCCGAGATCGGCGTTGAGGCCGATCTCCGAAACGACGAGCGGCGTCGTCTGGCCGCTGATCACATTGCCCTCGCGCAGCAGCAGCACCTCGACGAGATAGGTCCCGGTCGGAACATTCGAGGGAAAGGCGATGGTGGCGCGAAACAGCCGGTCGCCGAGAAAACTGACGCTGTCCGGCCGCTCCGACCACACCCCGGCACGGCGCTCTTCATCGAGCAAGGCGGTGCGGAAAGTCGCGATCTCGTCCGCTGGCCGATTCGGATCGCGCGGGTCGAGGCGAATGTTCTTGATGCCGATCTGGTGCAGAGCCTGCATGCCCGCCGGCGCGATCCGATCGAGCGCGCGGTTGCTGAAGACGGCGTAGTAGCTGGGCACCCCGGTGAATTCGACGGTATGGGCGTTGATCCAGATGCCGGCGAGGTGCCGCTTCTGACGCACCACGACGTCGCGCTCGGGACCGCGCACGACAATGATGATGTCGCCCGGCCCGTCGGTCGCGCCAAAGAGCACGACCGAGGTTCCGGTGAAGCCGGTGGTGATGGCGATGAGATGGCTGGTGAGATCGGCGAGCAAGGGCTGCTCGGCGCGTGCCGCCGCGGGCAGGATGAGCAATGCCAGGATGAGCGCGCAGCACCGGATCATGGCTCGACCGGCGCGATCGAGAAGGGGAAGGCGGGCCGCGCCGTGAGATCGAAGACGAGCTTGGCCGCGACGGCGAGGAGGATGATCGCCAGCAGCGCGCGCAACTCCTCGCCGCGCAGCTTCGCGCCCCAGCGCGACCCCAATTGCGCGCCGATGACGCCGCCGAGCAGCAGGATCAGCGCCAGCACCACATCGACCGTGTTGTTGGCGACCGCCTGGAGGATGGTGACGGCGGCGGTCACGAAGATGATCTGGAAAAGCGAGGTTCCCGGCACCATCGCCGTCGGCATGCCGAGCAGATAGATCATCGCCGGCACGGTGATGAAACCGCCGCCGACACCCATTACCGCCGACAGCACGCCGACGAGAAAGCCGAGGAGGATCGGCAGCAGCGCGCTGATATAGAGCTTCGAGCGGCGGAAGCGCAGCTTCAGCGGCAGGCCGTGCAGCCAATTGTGCTGATGCAGCTTGTGGCGCTGGCCGCCGGGGCGGCGGCGGCGCAGCCAGGCGCCGCTGCTTTCGATCAGCATCAGCGTGCCGAGCACCGCCAGCAGCGCCGCATAGCTGAGGCTGATGACGAGCTCGATTTGCCCGCTGCGGCGGAGCAGCGCGAACAGCCAGACGCCGGCGGCGGAGCCGGCGAGCCCGCCCGCGAGCATCAAAACCCCCATCAGGAAATCGACACCGCCGCGGCGCCAATAGGCGAGCGCGCCGGTGAGCGAGGCGCCGACCAGCTGATTGGCCGAGGAGGCGACCGCTACCGGTGAGGGGACGCCGATGAAGATGAGCAGCGGCGTTAGGAGAAACCCGCCGCCGACACCGAGCACGCCGGAGAGAAATCCGACCGCCGCGCCCAGCAGCAACAGCCCCACCACGTCGAGCGAGATACCGGCGATGGGCAGATAAACCTCGAGTATGCCCAATCCCGTTGCTCCCCGTTCGCCCGGCTAGGGCCGCAGCAATCCCATGATGTCGAAGACCTCGCGCAGATGCGGCGCAGCGATCGCGTCGGCGCGCTCCTTGCCGCGGGACAGCACGGCATCGATATAGCCGGGCTCGGCCAAGAGCCGGCGCATCTCGCCGCCGATCTTGCCGAGGACTTCCGCCGCGAGATCGGCGAGCTCGGTCTTGAAGGTGGAGAAACTCTTGCCGGCCCAACGCTCGATTGCTTCGGCGCGCGTCACATCGGCGAGCGCCGCGTAAATACCGAGAAGATTGTCGGCCTCGGGCCGCGACGCCGCGTCCTTCTCGGTGTCGGGCAGGGGCGCCGGATCGGTCTTCGCCTTGCGGATCTTGAGCGCGATGGCGTCGGCATCGTCGGTCATATTGAGGCGCGAATAATCCGATGTGTCGGATTTCGACATTTTCTTCGTGCCGTCGCGCAAACTCATGACGCGCGTGGCGGCGCCGAAGATCATCGGCTCGGGCAGCGGAAAGAACTCGATCCCGAAGCGGCGGTTGAAGGCGCCGGCGATGTCGCGGGAGAGTTCCAAATGCTGCTTCTGGTCCTCGCCGACCGGCACATGGGTCGCCTTGTAGAGGAGGATATCCGCCGCCATCAGCACCGGATAAGCGTAAAGCCCGAGCCCTGCTTCCTCGCGCTGCTTGCCGGCCTTCTCCTTGAATTGCGTCATGCGGTTGAGCCAGCCGAGCGGGGTCAAACACCCCAACAGCCAGGCGAGCTCCGCATGGCCCGAGACCGCGCTCTGATTGAAGATGACGCAGTGCTCGGGATCGATGCCGGCGGCGATATAGGCGGCGGTCACTTCGCGCGTTTGCGCTTTGAGCTGCGCCGGATCCTGCGGCAGGGTCAGCGCATGCAGATCGACGATGCAGAAGATGCACTCATATTGCCGCTGCAGCGCGACCCAATTGCGGATGGCGCCGAGATAATTGCCGAGATGCAGATTGCCGGTGGGCTGGACGCCCGAAAAGATGCGATTGGCGGGGGAAGTCATGGCTGAGTTATCGCCGCCCCGAGGCCGCCCGGTCAAGCGAGCGCCCCTCGGCTCAGGATACGCGCCGCACCAGCCGTGCTTTGAGCTCGTGCCAGCGCGCCGCGCCGAGAAGGAGCGCCAACACGCCGTAGACGGCAGCACCCAACGCGACCACCGCGGCCAGCGCCAGGGTGCGCTCGAGGAATCGCCCGGCAAAGAGCGGCGCACAAGCCTGGTCCAGCGCCCAGAGGACGATCCCCATGCCCAGCGCCGCCGCGAGGATGCGCGGCAAAGCACGGCGCGAGCGCTCATCGAGCGTGAAATGACGGCGCCGGTGCAGCACGGCGATGAGGGACAGCGCATTGACCCAGCCGGCGATCGAGGTCGAGGCGGCAACGCCGACATGGCCGAAGCCGAGCGCCAGGCCGAGGAGGAGGGTCAGCACGAGATTCGTGCCCATGGCGGCGAAGGCGATCTTGACCGGCGTCGCGGTGTCGTGGCGCGCGAAAAATCCCGGCGTCATCACTTTGATGAGCACGAAAGCCGGCAGGCCCGCGGCGTAAGCCGCGAGCGCCGCCGAGGTCGCGCGCGCCGCCTCGGGGCCGAAAGCGCCACGTTGGAACAGCACGGTCATGATCGGCCAAGCCGTCACAGCGAGTCCAACAGCCGCCGGCAAAGTGAGAAACAGCGCCAGCTCGAGGCCGCGATTCTGCGTTTGCTTTGCCCCCGCATCGTCGCCGAGCCGTACTTGGCGCGACAGCGAGGGCAGGATCGCCGTGCCGACCGCGATGCCAACCACCGCGAGCGGCAGCTGGTTGAGCCGGTCGGCGTAATAGAGATAGGAAACCGCGCCGGTCGGGAGGAGCGAGGCGACCGCGGTCGAGACGACGAGGTTGAGCTGCGTCACCCCGGCACCGAAGACGCCCGGCAGCATCAAGCGCAGCATGCGTTTCACCTCGGGCGTGAGGCGCGGCAGCGGCAGCGAGAGGCCGAGCCCCGCCTTGTGGCAGGAGATCATCAGCCAAAGGAATTGCGCGAAGCCCGAGAGCGACAGCGCCCAGGCCAGCGCTTCGCCGGTCAGCGGCCGAACGAGAACCAGCGCCCCAATGAGAAAGATATTGAGCAGCATCGGCGTCGCCGCCGTCGCGGCGAAGCGCTCGACCGAATTCAAAATGCCGCCTTGCAGCGCCGTCAGCGAGATGAAGAGCAGATAGGGAAAGGTGATCCGCGTCAGCCCGACGGTGAGCGCGAATTTCTCCGGATGCGCGCGAAACCCCGGCGCCAATATGTCGAGCAGCCAGGGGGTCGCGAATTCGCCCGCCAGGACGAAGAGGAGCAGCGCCGTAAGCAGGACCGCCATCGCATCCTCGGCGAAGCGCTTGGCGTGGGGCTTGCCGTCCTGCGCGATCATCCCGGCAAAGAGCGGAACGAACGCGGCGGAGAACGCACCCTCGGCAAAGAGGCTGCGGAAGAGATTGGGGAGGCGCTGCGCGACGAAGAACGCGTCGGCCACCGGCCCCGCGCCGAGGAAGGCGGCGGTCAGGATATCCCGGACAAAGCCGAGAACCCGGCTCGCCATGGTGTAGCCGCCGACGGTCGCAGCCGAGCGCAACAAGGCCATGAGGCGAATGGTGTAATGGATGGGCGCGGTACAGGAAAGCCCGGCGCGGCGGCGGCGATGCTTGCGCCGCGCAAACCATTCAGCGCTTGACGGCAAGAGGCGCCCGGTCCAGGGTCCGCCCCCATCGACATGATCGCCGCACCAAGATCAGCCCGGCTGGGCAGGGTTTTTCTCGCCGTTCTTCTCGGCCTTGCGCTTCTCGCCGCCTCGCCCGCCCCGCAAGCCGCGGCGCAATCGGGCCGCACGCTCGTTGAATCCCGCGAGTCGCTTTACAACAACGTCTATGTCTATAAGCAAGGCAACTATTACGAGATGACCTTCGGTTACAACCGGAGGCTCTACACCGAGAGCGTCTACAATTCGCTCGACGACCGCGACCTGCCGGTCGCCTATACGCGCTACATGACCGCGTCGCTGATCTACGCCAAGAACGTCCATTCGGTGCTCGAGATCGGCTTCGGCGGCGGGCGCACCAGCTGGTATCTGCACCGCTTCCTGCCGCAAGCCTCGGTCACCTCGGTCGAGCTCGACCCGGTGGTGGCGCAGCTCGCCCATAAATATTTCGGCATCAGCGACGAGCCGAATTTCCACCTCGTCACGCGCGATGGCCGCATCTTCCTGCAGGATTCGAAAGAGAAATACGACATCATCCTGATCGACGCCTATCGCGGCCCGTTCGTGCCGTTTCACCTGCTGACCAAGCAATTCTATCAGCTGGTGAAGGATCACCTCGCCGAGGGCGGGGTCGTCGCGCAGAATGTCGAGCCCTCGACCATGCTGTTCGATTCGGCGGTGAAGACGATTCGCGCGGTTTTTCCGCAGGAAGATTTCTATCTCGCCGAGGGCAATGTCGTGACCATCGCCTATGACGGGCCGCCGCGCTCTCCCGACGATCTGGAAAAGACCGCCGAACAGCGCCAGGCATCGCTCCATCTGCGCTATGATCTCGCGCAGATGCTGGCGCAGCGCCGGCGCCTTCCGCCCGATACCGGCACGATCAGCCCCGAGGCCAAAGTCTTGACCGACGATTTCGCGCCGGTCGAGGCCCTCAAAGCCATCGAAGTGCACAACCGCAAATGGCCCGATCCGCAAGCGAGCAACCCGCCTCCGGCGAGCCGATAGCACGCTGGCTGACGGACGCGGGCGTCCTCGTCAACGCGTTCCTCGTCGGCGCCGTACTGATGGGCTTCGAGATGCTCGGAAGCCGGTACCTCTTTCCCTATTTCGGCGGCGGCATCGACACCTGGGCGGGTCTGATCTCGACCGTACTCGCGGCGCTCACCCTCGGCTATTTCATCGGCGGGATGATGGTCGACCGCTATCCGAGCCCGCGCATTATTGCCGCGGCCTGTGCCTGCGCCGCGCTCTATCTCGCGCTGGTGCCGGTCGCGGCGGATCCGGTCATGGGCTGGATCTTGGATCATCTCGGCGACGGGCCGGGGGCGATCCTGACCGCGGCGGCGGCACTGCTTTTGGCCCCGCTCACCTGCCTCGGCATGTTTTCGCCGGTGGCGGTGCGGCTGCTGCTGCGCTCGACCCATCACACGGGGCGCATTGCCGGCCTGGTCTACGGCATCTCAACCATCGGCAATATCTTCGGCACGCTCTTCACGACCTTCGCGCTCATCCCGACGATCGGCTCGCGCGCCATCACCTATCTCGCCGCGGCGGTGCTGGCGCTCTCGGCGCTGATGATGCTCTTCGTCTCGCGGCGGGCGCTGTGAAGCGCGTGAAACGCCTGCTGATCGCCGGCGCGCTGCTCACCGGGACGGTCGTGACGGGCGCGCCGCCTTCAGCCGCGGCGCAATCGCCGCAGGCGGTTGCCGCCGCCTGGCAGGGAAGCCGCGCGCTCCACGACATCGCCCAGCTTTTGTCCTTCGGCGTGCGCGCGCTCGATGCGCCGGGACATGTGAAGACGATCGCTTACATCGAGAGCCAGCTGCGCGCCGCCGGCCTCGCGCCCGAGCGGCAAGAATTCGATTCGGCGGTCGGCGAGCAGCCGCATCACCTCGTCAATCTCATCGCCCGGTTCGCTCCGGACAATCCGCGGCGCATCCTTCTCGGCACGCATTACGACAGCATCGTCCGCGCCTATCGCGACAAGGATCACCCGGATGCCCCGATGCCGGGCGCGAACAACTCCGCCTCGGGCGTCGCTCTCCTGCTCGAGACCGCGCGCATCCTCAAAGCCGCACCGCCGCCGCCCGTCGGCATCGATTTCGTCTTCTTCGACGGCGAGGAAGGGCCGCTGTCGCTTGGTGCCGGCGACCGCAATTGGCAGCCCCTGGGCTCGCCCTATTTCGCCGCTCATATCGGCCGGTTCTATCCCGTGGCGCTGCCTGACAAGGCCGCGATCTTCGACATGGTGTGCTGGCGCGAGCAAAAGCTCCGGCCGGAGCAGGCTTCGCTCATCTATGCGGGCGACGAGGTCGACAAGTTTTGGGCGTTGGGGCGTGCCTTCGCGCCGCGCTTTTTTGCCGAGCAACCGACCGCCACGCCGATCTACGACGATCAGATCGCGCTCGACCAGGCGAAAATCCCCGCCTTTCTCGTCATCGGCTTCGAATACGAGCCCTGGTTCAACACCACGGGCGACACGCTCGACAAATGCTCCGAGGACGCGATGAACGCTGTCGGCCGCACGCTGATCCGGTATATTTACGCCCCTTAACCGGGAGAGCGGCGAGTTCGGCATGGCCAAGCTTCGCATCGGAATATCGGGCTGCGGCGGGCGGATGGGCCGCATGCTGATCGCCGAGGTCGCGGCAACCGCGGATTGCGAATTGGCGGGCGGGATCGAGGCGCCCGCGAGCCTCGCGCTCGGCAAGGATATCGGCGAGCTCGCCGGGATCGGCGCGACCGGGCTCATCGCCTCCGCCGATGTCGCGGCGCTCTTTGCCGCAAGCGATGCGGTGATCGATTTCTCGACGCCCGAGGCCAGCGTCGCCCATGCGCGCGCGGCGGCCGCGGCCAAGACGGCGCTGGTGATCGGCACGACCGGGCTCGATGCCGCGGCGACGAGCGCCATCGCCCAATCCGCCAAATCCGCGCCCATCCTCTGGGCCGCCAATATGAGCCTCGGCGTCAATCTGATGCTCGGCCTCGTTCAGCACATGGCGCGCGGCCTCAGCGATGATTACGACATCGAAATTCTCGAGATGCATCATCATCACAAGGTCGACGCGCCCTCGGGCACGGCCTTGGCGCTGGGCCGCGCCGCCGCCGAAGGCCGCGGCATCGACCTCGCCGCCCATAGTCAGCGCGTGCGCGACGGCATCACCGGACCGCGCAAGCGCGGCGATATCGGCTTTGCGACCTTGCGCGGCGGCGACAATCCGGGCGAGCATCGCGTGATCTTCGCCGCCGAGGGCGAGCAGATCGAGATCGCCCATCGCGCGGGCAGCCGGCGCATCTTCGCGCGCGGCGCGGTGAAAGCCGCGCTCTGGCTCGCCGGCAAGCCGGCGGGGCTTTACGGCATGAAGGACGTGCTGGGACTTTAGTCGGCGGCTTCGACCAGGACCGTGGTCTTGCCCTTGAATTCGCACAGGCGGCGGACGATGCAGGCCGGGCATTTCGGCTTGCGCGCGGTGCAGACATAGCGGCCGTGCAGGATCAGCCAATGATGCGCGTGGCGCAGAAAGCGCTTCGGGACGATCTTGCCGAGCCCGTCCTCGACGGCGCGCGGGGTCTTGCCGGGTGCGAGGCCGGTGCGGTTGGCGACGCGGAAGATATGCGTGTCGACCGCGATGGTCGGCTCGCCGAAAGCGACATTGAGGACGACATTGGCGGTCTTGCGGCCGACGCCGGGCAAGGCTTCGAGCGCCTCGCGCATGCGCGGCACTTGCCCGCCATGCTGCTCGATGAGAAGCCGGCTCAAGGCGATGACGTTCTTCGCCTTGGTGTTGAAAAGCCCGATGGTCTTGATGAAGCCTTTGAGCCGCGCCTCGCCGAGATCGAGCATCTTTTGCGGCGTGTCGGCGATCGCAAAGAGCGGCTCCGTGGCCTTGTTGACCGAAACATCGGTCGCTTGGGCCGAGAGCACGACCGCAACCAGCAGCGTATAGGGATTGAGATATTGGAGCTCGGTCGCGGGGTCGGGCCTGTCCTTGGCCAGAAGCGTGAAAAATTTCGCAGCCTTGTCCCGCGTCATGCGTTCTATCCTAGCGGCGGCGGAAGCGGGCCGCCACGCGCCTCGCTTTACCGCCGCTGCGGAGCTCCAGTAAGCTTGCCGGATATGGCCGAGACCAGCCCAGAGACGGTCTTCTTCGCTGCGAAGCTCTCGCCTTTTCGCAGCCTGCCGCCGCGCGGCTTCTTCTGGGTCATGACGGTGCTCGCCGCGGTCGGCTTATGCAGCGGCATCGGCTTCGTCCTTGCCGGCGCCTGGCCGGTCACCGGCTTCTTCGGCCTCGACGTGGCGCTGCTCTACCTCGCTTTCCGGCTGAGCTATCGCAGCGCGCGGCAAAGCGAAACCGTGCGCCTCACCGAGCGCGCGCTCGATGTCGAGCGGGTCGGGATTCGCGGCGAGGAGCGGCGCTGGCGCTTCGAGCCGGTTTGGCTGCGCGTCGTCTTCGAAGAGCGCGCGGAAGGGCAGAACCGGCTGTTTCTCGCCTCCCACGGGAAGCGCTTCCCCCTTGGCGCCTTCCTCAGCACGCCCGAGCGGCGCAGCCTCGCCCAGGGGTTGAGCGCGGCGCTCGAAGCCTGGCGGCGGGCCCTCACCCGCCGAGACGTATAGCCCCCTCGCGGCTTGGGTGGTATCCTCCGCGCAAACGGCTTTTGAACGGAGGGAGCGACATGCCGGTCATCAAAGTCAGAGACATCGCCTGGGGACGGATCCGGTCCCCCGACCTCGACAAGCAGGAAGAGTTTCTGCTCGATTTCGGCATGGTTCGGGCCGGGCGGACGAAGGACAGATTGCTCATGCGCGGGACCGATCCCGAGCATCATTTGCATGTCACCGAGCTCGGTCCGCCCGGCTTCATCGGCCTTGCCTATTATGCGCAGAGCGAGGAAGACCTCGAGAAGGTTTCCCGCGTTCCAGGCGCCTCGCCGGTTGAATCGATCGACGAGCCCGGCGGCGGCAAGCGGGTGCGGTTGCGCGAGCCCAATGGCTATCAGGTCGAAGTGGTCTGGGGCATCGAGAAGGTCGACCCGCTTCCGGTGCGGCCCAACGTCATCAATTGGGGCTCGGAGAAATATCGCCGCGTCGGCGATCTCTGCCGCCTGCAGCAAGGCCCCTCGCAGGTGAAGCGCATCGGCCACGGCGTGGTGACGACACCGGACCTGCCCGGCACGCTCAAATGGTTCCGCGAGACGCTGGGCTTCATCTGCTCGGACGATGTCTGGGCCGGAACGCCCGATCATCTCATCGGCTCGTTCAATCGCTGCGATTGCGGCGATGATTACGTCGATCACCATGTCTTCTTCGGCATCAAGAGCGAGAAGGTCGGCCTCAATCACCTGTCTTTCGAGGTGCAGGATTTCGACGACGTGATGGTCGGCCACGAATACCTCGTCAAGAAAGGCAAGTACGAGCATATGTGGGGCATCGGCCGCCACGTGCTTGGCAGCCAGGTGTTCGACTATTGGGCCGATCCGTGGGGCCGCGTGCACGAGCATTGGACCGACAGCGACGTGCTGAACATCCATAACGGCTCGAACAGCCTGCCGGCGCATGAGGCGCTCAACTCGCAATGGGGCGAGCCGGCGCCGCAGAAATTCATCGAGCACACCTCGCCCTAAAGCGGCGAGGACACGCGGCAAACAGCAAACCGGCCCCCTTTTGGGGGCCGGTTTTTTCTTCCGCTACGGCTGTTCGATACTGCTAGCGCAGCGGAATTACGATGTTGAAGGAGGGTGCGAGCACCGGCGGTGGCGGCGGCGGCTGATAGACGACGGGCGGCGGCGCATAAACATAGCCCGGGCGGTAGACATAGGCCGGCGGCGGCGGGGGCGGCACATAGCGATGCCGCACATGCCGGTGGTGATGATAATGATCGGCGAAGGCGGGCGGCGTCAGCGTCAGCGCCGACGCGACGGCAAGCGCCGCCGCAAGGAAGCGGTTGAAGGACATTCCCATGAGATTGCTCCTCGGTTCTGACGCTCAGCCCTTGCCGGGTTTGGCGGCGGCAGCATGGCCGCGCACGCGCCGTCCGAAGACGGCGTCGGCGGTCGCTTTTTGGCTGTCCGGCATCGCGTCGTAGAGCGCGCCAAAGGCCGGGACGAGTTTTTTCAGCCCGTCGGCATGGGCATCGGCGATCTTCTGGTAATTGCGCAGATTGTCGACCGCCGACATGGTGCGCGCATCGTGGTCGCGTGATCGGATCAGCGTGTCGAGATCGCGCGCATTGTCGCGCATGACCTGCGCGACCTGGTTCCAGAGATCGGTTTCCGCCGCGGTGATTTTGAGCCGGTCATGAAGCCGCTTGATGCGCGCCTCGACCGAAGCGGCGTCGTAGCGCGGCGTCTTGGGCGCCGGGGCGGGCGTCGCGGCCGGCGGTGCCGCGGCGGGCGCCGGCGCTTGGGCCCGCGCGCCCGGGATGGCGAGACCGCCCGCCGTCAGAAAGGCGATGGCGGTCAGAGCAGCAAGATTGCGGGTGAAGGTTCCGGTGATCATGTCGTCCTGCCATTGATCCTGTTGTCCAGGGGCGGGATCGCTGCCCCTGCCAGCGACGCTAGGCGGGGGTGATGGCCAAAATGAGTCGGTCCCGGGGCCTTTGGACGGCCAACGGATGACAAAAGTTTAATGAAACGCACCGGGAGCGTTTCGTTTATTGGCTGCTTATAAAGGGGAGTAGGGTCGCTTGGCTTTTGGCTGGCGACTCATCCGAGCCGAGGAGGCCCCTTATGAGCGATCGATCCTCTCTGCGCCGCAAACCGCTTCGCGTCATCGCTTTGGTCGCGGGCATTGCCGTTGCCGGTCTCCTGTCCGGCTGCGTCGTCTATCCGGCAGGCCCTGGCTATTACCACCACTATCACGACCGCGGCTGGCGTTGAATGACGGCGGCTTGAAGCGGCGGGGCGGCCGCCCGGCGCGGGACGAAGCGCCGCTGATCCGGGAAAAGATCCTCGCCGCGGCGACGGACCTTTTCCTCAGCCGCGGCTTCGGCGCGACCAGCATCGAGGCGGTCGCGGCGCGGGCGAAAATCGGCAAGCGCACCTTCTATCACCGGTTTCGCGACAAGCCGGCGCTGTTCCGCGCGGTCATCGAGCGGCTGCTGCAGCGCTGGCTGCCGCAATTCGATGCCGCGTTCGAGGCGCCGGGGCAGCTCGCGACGATTCTCGCGCGCTCCGCCCGGCGCATGCTGACGATGGCGCTCGAGCCCGAGGCCTTGGCGCTCCGCCGTCTGCTGCTGACGGAGGCGGAGCGCTTTCCTGAGCTCGTCGAGATCGTCGCCGGCGAAGGCGCCGCCAAGGCGATCGAGCGCATCGCCGCGCTTCTGGCCGACGCAACCCGCGCCGGCGAGGTGCAGGTCAGCGATCCGCTCTTCGCCGCGACGCAATTCCAGGAAATGATCCTCTCGGTGCCGATGCGGCGTGCCATGGGCTTCGGCAAGCCGCTCACGGAAGCCGAGCTCGACGCCTGGGCGGAGCGCAGCGTCGCGTTGTTCCTTCACGGCTGCGGCGGGTCGCCGACCGCGCGTTGAGCTTCGGCAGGGGCCTTCTCGCCGTCCGCGGCCAGATCGTGCACATGCTCCAGCATCGTGCGGGCAATTTCGCGCTCGCCCATGATGACGATGTTCGCCCCGCACTCCCGCAGTTGCTCGACCTCGGCATCGAAATGCGCGCGCGCCACGATCTCGATCTCGGGATTGACGATCCGGGCGTGCTTGACGATTTCGCAGGCCTCGAAGCCGTTGGGAATGGCGACGAGGAGGATGCGCGCAACGCCGAGATTGGCCGCCGCGAGCACTTCGTCCTTCGCGGCATTGCCGAAAATCGCTTCGATTCCGGCGGCGCGCACCCGCTTGACGGTCTCGACCGAATCCTCGATCACGAGCAGCGGCCAGCCCTGCTGCCGCAGCGTGTCGCCCACCAGGCTGCCGACCCGGCCAAAGCCCACGAGCACGGCGTGATCGCGCTGCGCGGTCATGCGCAGCTCCTCTCGCATCGCCTCTTCCTCGCTATCGGGCAGCGCCGGCTTGCCGTCGCGCCGGTCGATCCAGGGCCGCCAGCGCTCGAGCGCCGCGAACAGGATCGGATTGGCGAGGATCGAGAGAATCGAGGTGCCGAGGACGAGATCGCGCCCGCTCGCCGGCAACAGGCCGAGGCCGATGCCGAGATCGGCGAGGATGAAGGAGAACTCGCCGATCTGGGCGAGGCCCGCCGCGACCAGCAGCGCGGTGCCGAGCGGATAGCCGAAGGCGCGCATCATCAGCAAGGCGGTGCCGGCGCCGCCGACCATCACGACGAGGACCGTGCCCAGCAGCGGCAGCGGATCATGCACCAGCACGGCGGGATCGAACAGCATGCCGACCGAGACGAAGAACAGCACGGCGAAGGCGTCGCGCAGGGGCAGGGATTCCTCGGCGGCCTGCTGGCTGAGCTGCGATTCGCTCAAGACCATGCCGGCGAAGAACGCGCCCAGCGCGAAGGAGACGCCGAAGAGCTCGGCCGCGAGGAAGGCGACGCCGAGCGCGACCGACAGCACCGCGAGGCGAAACAGCTCGCGCGAGCCGGTATGGACGATGTAGTGGAGGATCGCCGGGATGACCCGCCGGCCGATGACCAGCATGACCGCGATGAAGCCGACGACTTTGGCGAGCGTCATACCCAAGGCGAGGGCGAGCGTGCCGGCATCGACGCCTCCTGCCTCGCCCTTCAACAACCCGCTCAAAGGCGGCAGCAGCACCAGCACCAGCACCGTCAGCAGATCCTGGAAGACGAGCCAGCCGACGACGATGCGCCCGCGCTCGCTGTCGATGAGGCGGCGCTCCTGCATGCTCCGCATCACCACCACCGTGCTGGCGACGGAAAAGCACAGACCGAAGACCACGCCGACGCCCCAGCTCCAGCCCATCAGGCGCGCAACGAGCGTGCCGAGCAGGGCCGAAACCGCGACCTGGACCGTGGCGCCCGGAAAGACGATGCGGCGCACCGAGAGAATATCGGCGAGGGAGAAATGCAGGCCGACGCCGAACATCAGAAGGATGACGCCGATTTCGGCGAGCTGCCCGGCGAGCTCCTGATCCGCGACGAAGCCCGGCGTGAACGGACCGACCACCACGCCGGCGAGGAGATATCCCACCAGCGGCGAAATCCGCAGCCGGTTGGCGACCGTGCCCAGCACGAAAGCCAAAACCAGGCCGACGACGACCATCGCGATCAGAGACGACGAATCGTGAGCCATGCGTGCCGCGCGCTCTCCTCGTGGTTAAGTCTTGTTGCTTGCCAGAGTACCCGGCGTCGGCTGCGAAGTGGAAGGATTCGTGCGCCGGCCGCAACGTTGCGCGATCACGATCGAGACATGCGCGGCGCATCGCCCCGCCACGCGCGCGGCGCGCCCTATCCTTCAGCGGATATTAACGGCTCCTCAGGCCATAATCTTCGATGCTTCACGTTGTTTACGCCTGCATCGTCCAGCAACACGATCTGCGTCTCGTCGTACTTGCCGGGTTGCTCTGCCTCTTCTCCTGCTTTACCGCCGGCAACCTCTTCACTCATGTTGCCGACGCGAAGGACGATGCGCGCCACTATTGGCACGCCGCTTCTGCCTTCGTGTTCGGTGCCGGCGTCTGGGCGACGCATTTCGTCGCCGAGCTCGCCTACAAGCCTGGCGTGCCGGTCGGCTATGACTTCAATCTGACAGTGCTGTCGATCGCCATCGCCATCGCCGTGACCTGGCTCGGCATGGCGGTCGCCTTACATTTCCACGCCAGCGAGATCGGCGGCGCCGTTATCGGCTTGGCCATCGGCGCGATGCATTATGTCGGAATGGCGGCGCTGCGCCTGCCCGCCGATCTGCATTGGAACTTCGCCTATGTTGGGCTATCCATCGCCATCGCCATCGGCTTTGCGGCAGCGGCGCTGCAGGTACTGGCGATGGGAAGCACGCTGCGCCATCGCTTTGCCGCGACCATGCTGTTCCTGGTCGCGATTTGCGGCCTGCACTTCACCGCGATGGCCGCGGTCGTGCTGGAGCTCGATCCTTCGGTCGAAGTCCCGGGTCAGGTCATGGCGCCCGATCTGCTCGCCATCTCGGTCGCCGCCGTCACCGTGCTGATCATCGCTTTGGGCTTGTCGGGGTCGTTCATCGACAACGAGCTCGCGCGGCGCGCCGTGGGCGAGGCCGAGCGTCTGGCGCAGCGCGTCGACGAGCGGACCGCCGAGCTGAAACACGCCCAGCACCTGCTGCTCCGCCAGGAGCGGCTCTCGGCGCTCGGCGAGCTCACCGCCACGCTCGCGCATGAGCTGCGCAACCCGATGAGCGCGGCGACCAATACGGTTTACACCATCAAGCAGATGATCCGCGGCAGCACGCTCGATCTGAAGCGCCCGATCGAGCGGCTCGAGCGCAGCATTGCCCGCTGCGACCGGATCATCGGCGACCTCTTGGATTTCTC
>Ga0070679_100000405_pt1 | contig 36779 bp, 35 predicted proteins | sample KBSC63BmetaG_FD_65652 | JGI IMG/M metagenome (GOLD analysis project Ga0070679, IMG submission 65652) | Corn rhizosphere microbial communities from Kellogg Biological Station, Michigan, USA - KBS C6-3B metaG | ecosystem: Host-associated > Plants > Roots > Rhizosphere | place: USA: Michigan... | reverse complement strand
CGAGCGACGTCCACTTCAAGGACGACCCGAAACAGGTCGGCCGAAACGTGATCGCGATTCTCGAGGGCAGCGATCCCAAGCTGAAGGGTGAGTTCGTCGCGATCGGCGCGCACAACGATCACGTGGGATTCAGCCGCCGGCCGGCCGATCACGATTCTGTGAAGGCGTTCATGGAGATCGTGATGCCGCAGGGCGCGGACAATCCACGGATGGTGGCGTCGCCGGAGCAGGCGGTTAAAGTCAAAGCGATCACGGATTCGCTGCACGCACTGCATGGTGGTGCACGCGCGGATTCGATCTACAACGGCGCCGACGACGACGGCTCAGGCAGCGTCTCGGTTCTCGAGATCGCGGAGGCGTTCGCAAATGCCAAGGTGAAGCCGAAGCGTTCGGTCGTTTTCGTATGGCATACGGGCGAAGAGCTCGGAATGCTCGGCTCCGGTTTGTTCACGGATCATCCGCTGCCGTCGGTTCCGCGAGATTCGATCGTCGCGCAGCTCAACATGGATATGGTTGGCCGCGGCCGTTCGACCGACGCGACTGGCGAAGCGAAGGACGGTTCGCTCCTGCACGGCGGCAAGGGATATCTCCAGCTCGTCGGCTCGCGCCGCCTGTCGACGGAGCTCGGCGATCTCGTCGAGAAGGTGAACAGGGACGAGAAGCTCGGCTTCAACTTCGATTACAGCATCGACGCGAACGGCCATCCGCAGAACATCTACTGCCGAAGCGATCACTGGTCGTATGCGAAGTGGGGCATTCCGGTCGTGTTCATGACGACGGGCGGCCACGCGGACTACCATCAGCTGACGGACGAGCCGCAGTACATCGACTACGATCACATGGCCGACGTCGCGCACCTGGTGTACGCGCTCGCGGTGCGCGTGGGCAACCTCGATCACCGCATCATTGTCGATCAGCCGAAGCCGGACCCGAAGGGTCCGTGTAAGCAGTAGTCAACTCGGTCATCCCGAGCGCCCCTTCTTGTCATCCCGAGCGCCCCTTCTTGTCATCCCGAGCGCCCCTTCTTGTCATCCCGAGCGCAGCGAGGGATCTGCACTTACGTCATGAAGTGCAGATCCCTCGCTGCGCTCGGGATGACGATCTACTAACGACCCGTCGCGAAGATCGCCGCCAACTCGTGCGGCGGCACGATCTCGAGCTGCGCGTATGTACAGTCGCTCGGCTTCTTGTCGGGCCGCCACCGGCGGAACTGGGCCGTGTGCCGAAAGCGACTGCCCTGCATGTGATCGTACGCGACTTCGAGCACGAGCTCAGGTCGCAGCGGCTCCCACGACAGATCTTTGCCTTGGCTCCAACGGCTGCCGCCGCCCGGCCGTCGTTGCGGAGCACTCTCCGCGGACGACTCCCACTCGGCCCAATCGCGCCACGGATGTTCCTCGAGCGCATTCTCGCGATACGGTGCGAGAAATGTCACGAGCTCCTTTCGCTTCGCCATTGAAAAGCTCGCGCAGACGCCGACGTGCTCGAGGCGGCCTTGGTCGTTGAAGAGTCCAAGAAGCAGCGAGCCAATGGCACTTCCTTGGCCGCCTTTGTGCCAGCGAAAGCCCGCGACGACACAATCGCAATCGCGCTCGTGCTTCACTTTGAGCATCACCCGCTTATTCGACTCGTAGGCGCCGCGATCGGGCTTCGCGACGACGCCGTCGAGTCCCGCACCCTCGAATCGTCGAAACCAGTCGCTCGCGGTCGCGCGATCGCGCGTCGCGGGAGTGATGTGCAACGGCGGCGTTGCATTCGCGAGGATCCGTTCGAGAATCGCTCGGCGCTCACTGAATGGTGTGTCGCGCAGGTCGCGATCACCTTCGCACAACACGTCGAAAAAAACGATCGACGCGGGAATCTGTCCGGCCAACATTTTCACGCGAGATGCGGCGGGATGAAGACGAAGCTGCAGCGCTTCAAAGTCGAGCCCGTCGTTTGTGGCGATGACGATCTCGCCGTCGAGCACGCACTTGTCCGGCAGCTCCGCCTTGATTGGGTCGAGGAGCTCGGGGAAGTACCGGTCGAGCGGCTTTTCGTCGCGGCTTTGGATGAAGGTTTCATCGCCGTCGCGGAAGATCAGCGCGCGGAATCCGTCCCATTTGGGCTCGAAAATCCAACCTTCGCCCGGCGGGAGGTCACCCGCGCGATTCGCGAGCATCGGAAGGATGGTCGGATTGACGACGAGGTTCATCCCCCATGGTAAGCCGCTCGTGACAGGCTAACAACCTTCCGTCCCACCGGTCTGTCGAAACGAGTGCACGCGAGCCTTCGTATTGCCCTGGTCATCCCGAGCCACAAGCGAGGGATCTGCACTTCTGGTTCACCGAGATCATCGTATGGAATCACTTCGGCGGGACATTCGATTCGTGGCGCGCTCGTTCGCGCGCAATCCGGGCTTCTTCCTCGTCACGACGCTCACGCTGGCACTCGGCATTGGTGCCACGACGGCGATCTTCAGCGTCGTGAACGGCGTTCTCCTTCGGCCCCTCCCGTACAGCCGATCGGATCGAATCGTCCAGCTGTTCTCCATCGGGCCGCAGGGTCAGCAGGGCAGCCTATCCGAGCCGAACTTCCTGGATTGGAAGGAACAGACGCGCGACTTCTCGGTGATGGCGCAGATGTCACCGTCTGGACCTGTCACCGTCAACGGACTGGCTGAGCCGATTCGAGCGCGCGCGGCTACGGTTTCCGGCCGCGAATTCTTCGCGGTGTTCGCGGTTAACCCGGAGCTCGGACGTCTCTTCAGCGACGAGGAGCTTCAACTCGGCGCGCGGCCAACAGCGGTGATCAGCGATCGATTTTGGCGCACGCATCTTGGCGGCGAGCAGAGCGCGATTGGTCGCGCCGTCACCATCGGCGGACAGCTCGTGACGATCATCGGGGTCATGCCGCCGAACCTGGACGTTCCGGCGGGCAACGAGCTATGGATGCCGCACGACATCGAAAAGCGAAACATGAGCCGCAGCTCGGGCGGCTGGCGCGTGGTCGCACGCTTGCGCGATGGAGTCACGGTCGAGCAGGCGAGCCGAGATCTCAGCGGCCTGTCGCGACGAATGAAGCAGACGTACGGCGACGACACGTGGATGGCTGATTCCCAAATCATCCCGTTGCACGAACAGCTCGTCGGCAAAGTTCGAACGACGCTCTTCGTTTTGCTCGGCGCGTCCGCGTTTCTGTTGTTGATCGCGTGTGCGAACGTCATCAATCTGCTGGTCGCCCGCATGGTCGTGCGACGGTCCGAGCTGGCCGTTCGCATGGCGCTCGGCGCGAGTCGAGGACGTCTCGTGCGTCAGGTGCTGACGGAATCCGGCGCGCTGGCCGTCGTCGGCGGACTGGCCGGCATCGCACTCGCGGCGTTGAGCGTTCGCGTGTTCGTCGCTCTGGCGGCAGGAAAGCTTCCGCGTGCGGACGAAGTCCACCTCGATCTGCCCGTTCTGGGCTTCGCGTTGCTCGTCTCCATCGTCACGGCGTTCGCGATCGGGATCATCGCCGCGTGGCAGGCCACCCGCGCCGAGATTCGCGAAACGCTGTCGTCGTCACAGCGTACGCAGGCAGGGTTGGGTTCGGGCGCAACGATTCGGCGAGCGCTCGTCGTCAGCCAGATGGCGTTGACGGTGGTTCTGCTGGTTGGCGCGGGCGTTCTCGCCAGGAGCTTTCTCCATCTGATGGACGTGAAACCTGGCTATCGAACGAATCACGCGTTGATCGTCGACGTTGCGCTCCCCTTCGCGTCTGGCCGTGAAGCCGCGCAGGGTCGGTTAGCGTTCTTCAAAGATGTGATGGGCCGCGTCCGTGGTGTGCCAGGCGTCATGAACGTCGGCGCGTCGAATGGTGTGCCGCTCGTGAACACCGGGCCTGACGGCACGTACATCATCATGACGCGCATCGACGAACAGATCGACATGAAGATGTATCCGCTGCTCGTGAAAGACCCGGCGCGAAGCGGTACCGCGAATTTCACTCTCGTCGACGGCAACTACTTCGACGCGATGGGTATTCCGGTCGAGCGCGGCCGGTCGTTCCGCAGCAGTGATACCGAGGACGCGCCGCACGTTGCGGTGATCAGTGCGTCGCTCGCCAAGGAAAAGTGGCCGAATCAGGATCCGATCGGGAAAGTCATTCAGTTCGGCAACATGGATGGCAATCTGAAGCCGTTCACGATCATCGGTGTGGTTGGCGATGTTCGCGATCAAAACCTCGCGAATCCGCCGCAGCCGACGTTCTACGCGGCCCTCCGTCAGCGGACGACGGCATGGGGCAACCTCAATCTCGTCGTCCAATTCGATGGCGATCCGACGTCGATCATCGCGTCGGTGCGGTCGATCGTTCACCAGATCCGGCCCGATCTCCCGGTGGCAGAGCGGACGATGGAAACGGTGGTCTCGACGTCGGTCGCCGATCGGCGCTTCTCTTTGGTATTGGTCGGCGTGTTTGGCGCTGTGGCGCTGTTGCTCGCCTCACTCGGGATCTACAGCGTGGTGTCGTACGTCGTCACGCAGCGGCGACAAGAGATTGGCGTGCGGATCGCCCTTGGCGCGCGTCGCGCGGACGTGTTGCAACTCGTGTTGCGAGAGGGCGCGCTGCTCGCTGCCGGTGGGCTCGTGGCGGGCGGTATCGGCGCATTCTTCCTTACGACATTCCTCAAGGGAATGGTCTATGGCGTGAGCACTGAAGACCCGATCGCGTTCGCAGGCGTGATTGGAGTTCTGGCGGGCGTCGCATTGCTCGCCAGCTGGGTGCCGGCCCGTCGCGCCGCGAGCGTGGATCCGATGAACGTCCTGCGCGGATCCTAACCGCGCGTCAGCGGGTTGCGATCTGACGATCGCGGCGAGACAGGAACCTCGATCTCGATGCCCGCTTCAATGAGCTCGCGCGCGGCCTCCACGGCGAGCTCGCTCATCGGGGGATCCGGCTTCGTTCGATCGAACGGAAAGCCGAAAAGACGCCGGGCGGCTCCTCCGAAAAACTTCGGCAGACTGACCATACAGACGATGCGCTCCGAGGTGATAGTCGATGCCAGCCGAGTGACGTGGCGAGCCATCTAGCGACAACGCTGATGCAATGGTCCAGCCTCCCCAACTGCATCAGCGATGCCGCCATTTAGAATCTGTAAAGAACCGCCTCGATCGTGTCGCGGCATGTTTTGTCGGGGAAAAATGGGCCGTTGCTGAGTGCGGACCTCGATGCGAGGTTCTGTGTTGCCTTAACGCTGGCTTGAGCGTTTTAGGACGAAGACTTCTGACGCAGCGCCTGGGACTTTTCGACCCGGTAGCCGAAGCCCAGAAGTGGGAGCGCCGCCATGCCGGGGCAACCTGCCGGACGATTTCGCGTCGCTGCGATAGCCGGACCTTGAGCCGAGCCTCGTTCTGTTCGAGAGGAAATACGGATGAAGTCGCTTCTGCTCCGGATGAGCGCCGCAGCCTGCACGGCGATCATCGTCGCGGGATGTTCGAGTGAGCCCGCGGCTCCCGAAGGAGCATTGTCTTTAGTCGTGGCGCCGACGGCGCGCGCGGTCCAGACTGCCGCGCCCGGAATTACGGTTGCCGCCGCGCCGGCCGTCGAAGTCCTGGATCCGGCCGGCGCTCCGGTTCCAAATGTCTACGTCAGCTTCACCGTGACACTCGGCGACGGGGTCGTCGCCACGAAGCTGGTGAAGAGCGACAGCCATGGCCTCGCAAACAGCGGTTCGTGGACGCTGGGCGATGTCAGCGGGCCAAACCAGGTCACCGCGTCGCTCGAGGGCGGCGCATCGCTGGCATTCGATGCCTACGGCATCACCATGCCGACAGGATCGGACTGGTACGACCTCTTGAGCCAGGGCGGACAGCAGATCCCCGGCACATTCGGCAGCACTGCCGATCCATACATGGTTCTCGCCGGCCGCTTGGCCCTTGCCAGGGACGCGACGTACAGCTCGGTCTACGTCCGCTATCATCCCGCGACGCACGTGTTCACTCTCGATCTGTATCACGGCGCGTATTCGATCTCGGGCGCGCAAATCACGCTCGCCGACTATCCGACCGGTACGTCGGCGGTCGCGGTGATCCAGGCCGATTTGCTAATCCTGCATTCGGGCGATCCGACCGTCCTCGCGCAGGAAGACGTCTACATCCGGGCGACTGACACGCGCTGAGGCGCGTTCGCGAGCTTCGTGTATCGGTTCGACGACGATCGAACCATGGGCGTCGTCCCAGGTATTATCGTCGAAGCATGACCGATGCACCCGATATTGCGTCCGTCGCGTCCCTGATTGGCGACCGCGTTCGCGCGCAAATGCTGCAAACGCTCATGACCGGCCGGGCTCACACTGCAACGGAGCTCGCGACGACAGCCGGCATCACGAAGTCGACGGCGAGCTCACATCTCGCCAAGTTGCTCGAGGCGCGCCTCGTGAGCGTCGCTGTTCAAGGCCGACATCGATACTTCCGGTTGGCCGACAGCGGCGTCGCGGATCTGCTCGAGCGACTCGCGACGGTAACGGAAAGCCGAACGAAAACGCGAACGTTCGGCCCTCGCGATCCGCTCATGCGCAAAGCTCGTGTGTGTTACGATCACATCGCGGGTGAGTTGGGCGTGCTCGCGTATGAAAGTCTCGCGTGCCGCCGCCTCATTCAGGTGGGCAACGATGGCGCGGAACTCAGCGAAGCCGGCGCCGATTATTTCAAAGGCCTCGGGATCGATGTCGCTGGTCTGAGCTCGCGGCGACGACCGCTCTGCCGCGTCTGCCTCGACTGGAGCGAGCGTCGCAATCACCTCGGCGGCTCCGTTGGCGCGGCGCTTTTGTCCTACTGTCTCGAGCGCGGATGGGCGCGTCGCGCGCAATCGTCACGCGCGCTGTTGTTCACTGCGGACGGCGAGCGTGCGTTTCGCCGCCACTTTCCGTTGCCTTGAACGAGCGTGACGGAATCCATCGTCCCACGCGCGCCGTGTACTCATCGTACGATGCGCCGAATCGCCGGCGAAGATCCGGCTCCTCGAACCCGATGATGAACAGGTTCGTGATCGTGAAGAAGACCGCCCAGTAGATCACCAGATCGACAGATCGCGCAGCGATCGCCTCGCCAAATAGAATGAGCGATACGGCGAGATACATCGGATTGCGGACATAGCGATACAATCCGCGAACGACGAGCTGCGTCGGCGGATCCACCGGCGAGAGTGTACCGCGCCCGCGCTTTGCAAACTCCCACACGCAAACGGCGAGCAGCACGACCCCCGTGATGAAAACGACTAGCCCTACGATGAGGCGCGCGTCGACGGAATCGAAGATCGATCGATCCACGCCGAAAAGACGCCACGGGATGTAGCCGGCGACGACTCCCGGCATCAACACAACCCAGAGCAGGCTGCGTGCGGCCAGCAGCACGGACGATCCAGACCGGCTCGGCATATCCAAAAGAGAATCGGGAATGGCGCGCGCCGCGAGAGGGTGGCATTTCCGAGGCATATGTCCGCTCCCTGTAATGGAGCGCGTTTCGTATACATGTGCGCAGATCTGCTGTCGCGCCGACGCTTTCTGGCTGAATCGGGCGGAGCCGCCTCACTTGGCTGGCTGACGTTTCACCTGCCGTGGATCTCGGCGCTTGCCGGGTGCGCTCGAGAAGATGCGCGTCGGGATGTCGCGCTCACACATCTCAATCCGAGCGAAGCGCGAACGATGCGAGCGTTCGCGGCCCAGATCCTCCCGTCGGACGACGGTCCAGGTGCGGTGGAGGCAGGCGCCGTGCACTTCATCGATCGTGCACTCGGGACGTCGTCCTTCGCCGAGATCGCGCCGCTGATTCGCGCCGGCCTCGCCGAGCTCGATTTCCGTGCGAGCGCGTTCGACGCGACAGGCGGCTTTGCATCGCTCTCGGGCGTTCAGCAAATCGCCATCATGAAGCGGATCGAAAGCGAACGCTTCTTCACCGAGGCACGTACCCTCGTGCTCATCGGAACGTTCGCCGATCCGTCGTATGGCGGAAACATCGGCCGAGCAGGATGGGCGATGATCGGAAAGGAAGACCACGATATGTACACGGCTCCCTTCGGCTGGTACGACTCGCAATCCGGCGCTGCGCCGGCGCATTCAGCCGCATGAACCAACGCACGTTCAGCGAGAACGAAACAGTCGATTTTGTCATCGTGGGCTCTGGCGCCGCTGGCGGTGTATTGGCGAAAGAGCTTGCCACGTCCGGCTTCGATGTTGTGGTGCTCGAGCAAGGTCCGTGGCAGCAGCCGAGTCAGTTCACGCACGACGAGATGGCGGTCGAGCGCGAAGGCGCGATGCTCAACACGGGCGTCGAGCCGTATCAGAGTTTTCGAATCACTGACGCGGAGTCGATGCGCCGGAACCCCGGGCGGGGATTGTTGTACCGCCGCGGCGTCGGCGGCAGCAGCGTGCACTTCACCGCGAACTATTGGCGCTTTCGCCCGATCGACTTCAAGGAGCGGTCGGTGTTGGGTCCGATCAGCGGCACGGGGTTCGCCGACTGGCCGGTGACGTATGAGGAGCTCGAGCCGTACTACACGAAGGTCGACTGGGAAGTCGGCGTTTCCGGCGCGCCGGGCGTGTTCGATCCGCCACGGTCGCGTCCATACCCGCTGCCTCCGCTGCCGAACAAATCGTCGGGCGTGCTGCTCGAACGTGCGGCGCACAGTTTGGGATTGCACGCGCAGGTCGCGCCGATGGCCATCCTCTCACAGCGGTATGACGGACGCTCGGCGTGCATGGGCTGCGGCCACTGCTATGCCTATGGCTGCGAGTTCGGCGCCAAGTCGTCGACGCTCGCATCGGTGATTCCGAAAGCGGTTGCAACGGGCCGTTGCGAGATTCGGGCGGACTCCACCGTGTTTCGCGTCGAGATGAACGCGGCCGGTCGCACGACCGGTGTCGCATATTGGAATAAAGAAGGGAAGGAGCGTCGCCAGTTGGCGCGTGCCGTCGTTCTTGCCGCAAACGGCGCCGAGACGACGCGTCTGCTGCTGATGTCGGCGTCGCCGGCCTTTCCGCATGGACTCGCGAACTCGAGCGGCGTGGTCGGTTCCCACATCATGTTCAACGGTGGGTCGAGCACGACGGGACGGTTCGACCATCCGACGAACGAGTACAAGGGACACGTCGTCAGCCGGATTCTTCTTGATTTCTACGAGTCAGATCCGAAGCGCGGCTTCTATGGCGGTGGCGGAATCGATGCGCGATTCAACAACGGACCCATCGGATTCGCCGTCAACGGACTGCCTGAAGATCTGCCGTCGTGGGGAAGCGAATTCAAACGGGCGCTGCGCGACTACTACACGCACTCCGTTCGCTTTGCCGCGCACTTGACGACGCTTCCCGTGGCGAGCAATCGAATCACGCTCGATCCTGAGCATCGCGACCAGTTCGGTCGTCCGGCACTGTGCCTCACGTATCAAGATCATCCGGACGACATGGAGACAAAGCGGTGGTTTCGCGATCGAACGCAGGAGCTGATGGAGGCGGCAGGCGCTTCACGCGTGTGGAACCAGCCCGTCCTGCCGATCGACAGCGGCGTCCATCTCCTCGGCACGGCGCGCATGGGGAACGATCCACGTGAATCAGTCGTCGATCGATATCACCGCGCGCACGACGTTCCGAATCTTTTCATCTGTGACGGAAGCAGTTTCGTGACCTCTGGACGCGGCCAGCCGACGATGACCATTCAGGCGCTAGCGTACCGAGCGGCCGAGCACATCGCACGATTTGCGCGCTCGCACGAGATCTAATCGCGCTGTTCGGCAGTATTGAGGTGCTTTAGCGTCTCGACGTACTCGCGTGACGCGCGTCGCGATATCATACTCCGGCATGCCTCGTGAGATCGCGATATCGCGGATATTCTCGCTGACCCTCTGCGCAGTGATTGCGTGTGGCGGTAGCGACAGCGGCCCGACGGTTCCCGCCGAGAAGACCTGTCAGCAGGACCCCTCGCAGTCGAAGTGCGTGACGACTCCTCCAGTCACGACCATGTTGCGCAGCCTCGCCGCGGCGAAGTCTCGCTCGTTCGGGGTCGCGGTTGACGCGACGTTCTTCGGCACGAATCCCGCGGCGTACGATACCGTCGTTGCGCATGAGTTCAACATGATCGTCGCGGGAAACGTGATGAAGTGGAGCTCCATCCATCGCGACGGACGATATCAGTACCGCTGGACGAATCCCGACGCGATGGTGGCATTTGCGCAGGCGAACGGCATGAAAGTCCGCGGCCATACGCTTGCGTGGTATCAGCAGAACCCAGCGTGGCTGACCAGCACGACGTGGAATCCCGAAACGCTCAAGGTCGTACTCAAGGAACACGTCGACAGCGTCGTTGGGCACTACAAAGGAAAAGTTGCTGCGTGGGATATCGTGAACGAAGCCATCAACGACGGCTCGGGAACGCTTCGCACCACCGGCTCACCGTGGGCGACGACCATTGGACCGTCGTACATCGACCTTGCATTCAAGGAGGCGCGTGCGGCCGATCCAGCCACGCAGCTGTTCTATAACGATTACAACCTCGAGTTCCCCGGCGTAAAACAGGACTCGGCATTTGCGATGATCAGCGGGATGAAAGCGCGCGGCGTGCCGATCGACGGCATTGGCTTCCAGTCGCATTTCCAGGTCAACGCCGACGGAACCGGCGTTCCATCGAAGGACGTGCTGGTCGCGACGTTCAATCGCTTTGCCGCCCTCGGGCTCAAGATTCACATCACGGAGCTCGACATCCGCGTTCGCACACCCGGCGCTACTTCCGCCGAGCTCTCCGCGCAGACGCAGGGATTCTCGAATGTCGTGTCGGCGTGTCTCGCCGTGTCCGCCTGCGAAGCGATCGTCGTCTGGGGACTGAATGACGGCGAGTCATGGATTCCAGGCACCTTCCCTGGATACGGACAGGCGCTGTTGTTCGACGACTCGTTCGGAAAGAAAGCGACGTACAACGCTGTGAGCGCTGCACTCGGCGGATCGTGAGTTAGCGAACTGCTTTGCGCAGACTCGCGGCGAGTTTGCCGCGGCGCCCGACCTCGATTCGATCGAGCTCGAGCCACGTTCGAACGAGCTCCAATTCATCGGCGAGTGCGCGTGCCACGCGCACAGCATTTTGCCCCGGCTCGAGATGGGCCGTTCGCACCATCAACACTTTGCGCTGGCGGTCAGCTTTGAGATCGCATCGGCCAACGAGCGTGTCGCCGAGCAGAAACGGGAACACATAGTAGCCGTACACGCGCTTCGCTTCGGGCGTGTAGATCTCGATCGAGTATTTCATTCCGAAGAGCCGGTCGATTCGATCGCGTTCCCACACGAGCGAGTCGAATGGCGCCACGAGCGCTCGGGCGTCGACCTTTGGCGGCACACGCGCACCGGGTGCGAGATACGCCGGCTCGGACCAGCCTTCAACGCTGGCCGGAAGAAGGCGTCCTTCCTCGACCAACTCGGCGACGAGGCGTTTCGCGACTGACTTGCTCCGCCTTTCTCCGTTGCGTTCCCACCACGGCCCGGCTGGGAGTCGGTCGCGCCAGTCGTCGACGTTGAAGTAGTTGACGACGTCTTTCAGCGTGCCAACACCGTAGGCAGCAGCGCCGAGGCAGATGAGCTGCTTCTTTGCTTCGTCGCGTGGCGGCGCCGGAGCTTCGAGCGCCGAGCGAGGAATGACTCGCTCCGTTGAATCGTACATACGCTCGAACCCGCGTCGTCCGGCGATGGCGACGAGGCCTGCATCGTAGAGATATTCGAGACGCGCCTTGCCGTCGCCCCAGCCCCACCATTTTCCCGCGCGCTGTCCAGGCTCGGTCAACTCGGCGGCCGTGAGCGGCCCACGCTCGGCGACGTCTGCATACGCGCGTGCCAATCCCGCACCGCGCTCGGTTTGCATGTACTCGCGCGCTTCGTCGCCGCGCATGCGATAGCGAACAATCGGGTAGAGGGAAACGGGCAGCAGACACGCGGCGTGTCCCCAATACTCGAACAGCTCGCGCCTCTGATACGCGAGCGTATCGATGATGCTCGTTTTATACGGCCCAAGCCGCGCAAACGCCGGCACGTAGTGCGCGCGGGCAAGCACGTTGACCGAATCGATCTGAAACGCGTGAATCGTGTTCGCGAGCTTCCGTACGTGATCGAGCGTCGGTTTTGCAGGCCGGCCGCCGAATCCTTGCGAAGCGATCGCAAGTCGCCGAGCCTCCGCGAGAGACAATGTGATCGACATACGTCAACGGCTGTGGTTTTTCGTCCGATTCGTGTTTCGAGCAGTTCAATGCCGATCCGCCAATGACACCGTGCCCGTCCGTGATGCAACCGTCGTTCACCGATTGTACTCGGACAGCCAATGAAACTGCCGCTCAGCCAACTGGAACTGCCGAGCAGTGCGCACGAGCTCCACGTGAACCGAGTCGCCACGAATGACCGTATGGAGGCGAATCGTATTCGTGTCCGGCAGTTCATACCGCATCGTAAAGAGGAACGTACTGTCCGGAATCGCCGACGTCTTCCACACCGCGACAGTGTGCGCGATCGTGTCCGGCCGAAAGCGGAAATAGCCGCGCCGGTATCGCTGCCAAAAAACCTGATCTGCCGTGTTGACGCTACCCGCGCCGCGTGTGTCGAAGATGACGTCCTTCCACCGCAGCGTATCGCCGCTCGACACAGGCACTGTATCGCGATTCACGACGTATCTGCGCACGTCGTACACGCCAGGTGTGAACGGGCCAGGTCCCATCGCTGCCTTTGATGCGTGATAACCTCGCCAACCAGCCTGCAGCGGCAGAAGCGCGAACTGATAAACGATGAACACTTTCACCGCGACTGCGCCCCAACGACGCCACGGGACGGAAAACTTCGGCGTGTACGCGGCTGTAGGCCGTGCTCCGGTATTCAGCACCAGGAATCCGAGCAGCCGTTTCCAATCGAGCGCGAGCAGGAAGAGACACGAGAACAACAGGTGCGACGCGTACAGCTTTACAGGAACGTCGTACGCCAGATTGATCATCACGACGTTCATGAATGCACCGGTAGCCACGAAGAGCCCGGCTGTCACCGTCCGTCGATAGAGCAGTAGCACACCTGCCGTCGCCTCCATAGCGCCGGAGAAGAACTGGTACGGAGCCGAGTAGCCGATGAACAGCCATGAAAAGCGCATCGGCAGGAGATCGCCCAGTGGTGTGGCGAGTTGACTCAGCTGCGGGAACGGCATCTGCAGCAGAAACAGCTTGATGATGCCGTAGCTGAGCGCCGCCCGCGCGACGTAGAAGCGCACGATCATTCGCAGCCAGAACGCTGGCCGCTCGTACTCCGTTCGCTTGCGATCGACGATTGTCCAGACGACGCACGCGACGGCAGCAAGACTCAGGTAAAGCCACAGTTGCGCCCACGCCCACGATGTATCGCCGCTCCCGTTGACGCGCACGAGCGTGTCGCGAACGTGAAAGAATTGCGCGTTCCCGGCGCGCACGGCCCAGTCGACCGATTGTCCGTAGTACCGCAACACATATCGCGCTCCGGGAATGGCGAAGAACCAGCTCCACGGCGCGATCTGAAGCACGAAGTACACGCAGAAGAAGCGGAACAGAACGCGCTGCCAGTGTGGCCAGACTGGTACCGGCGGCGCCTCGGCCGGCGGCGGTGCCGCGATCGGTGAGAACTCGTTGTCAGCGAGGGCTTCCTTGCGCGGTGCGGGTGTCGCTGTCTCCACGGGAGCCTCCTTGTCGCGGATCGAGTACGATCCGCGATTGGGCGTTTTGTCGTCGCCCAATTAGAACGCTCCGCGAGCCTCGGCGCTATCCTCGCCCGCTTCGGGCCTGAGCCTCCGCTTTCTACTTCAGCGCGCGCGCGAGTCCCGAAGGCCCTTCCGTTTTGAAAATCGTCGCGTGCGTTTGGTCAGGTCGCGGAATGAACACGAAGGTAAGGCCACGAGGCAATGCTGTGTGCACCATCAACGCGAATCGGCTCGTCTCCGAGTCGATGTCGTCCTTCGAAGCCGAGAGATAGAGTGAACGCGGCGATCGATCGAAGGCCGCCAAGCGTGCCGGCGCCGAGTCGACGAGTGCACCTTTGTTCCACCACAAGCTCGGATCGAATGCGATGTAGTGGTCGAACAGCTTCGGTTCCAGAAGAAACGTTTCAACGATGAAGAGTCCAGCGAGCGACTCGCCGACGATCGCTCGCTCGTTCGTCGTGCGGTAACGTGTGCGGACGGCCGGCATGAGCTCGTCGCGAATGAAGCGACGGAACGCAGCCGAACCTCCGACGCGCGGCGCGATCGCACTGTCCGATTTGACGCGGGTCGGACCCGTGAGATCGCGGCGGCGCTGCGTGTTGGGAATTCCGACGACAATCACTGGGCGGATCGCGCCCAGTGTAATCAACGAATCGACGGTTTTGACGATATGTGGAAAGTCTTCGTCGATGCCGCCGTCCGGCATGTAGAGAACAGGGAAGCGCGTCGTCGTCGATGCACGATACGCCTTCGGCGTGTAGACGTTGATCAATCGCGCTTCACCAACCGCGCGAGACTGGACGGTAAAGGTGTCGTGCGCCGGCACGATCTCACCGAGTGCTCCCGCCTGCGCGTGAAGCGGCGCCGCGAGCGCGATGAGTACGAAAAGAGGTCGAAGCACGATACGGATGTCCTCTGTCATGCCGAATCTCTAACGATCCCGAGCGAACGACCCTCGCTTCATTGTCTGAGCGCGTCGTAGAGAACCGTCGCGACGGCGCTCATGCCACGATCGCCGGGGTGTCCCGCGACGCCGGCGTCGCCAAAGTCTCGCTCCGAGCCGGCTTGATTCGCCGGATTGATCGAGATCGCGGATAAATCGACATAGCGTCCGCCTTCCGACGTGCATGCGTCGTGTATCGACGCGTCAATGCCGCGTTTCCGAAACCAGGTGCTTGTGCAGAGAATCCGCGCGCCGGTCTTCACTTCGATTCTATCGAGCAACGTTCGATAATAGGTCTGATAATCCGAGCCGTCTGCGACGTTGTCTCCAAGCTCGACGATCACGAGGTCCGGCCGTGCGCCGAGGAGTGAATCGAGACTGGCGAGATCGAACGTTCGGTAACTCGTCTCGAACGCACCGAGATTGACCTCCGTCTGTCGCGCGCCGGCAAACCTCCCGGCGAACACATGCGCGTAATCCTTTGATTCTGCGCTGGCGGCCATGCCCCAGTTTCCCGTCCATCCGATGTCCGGCGCTGGCGCGTGAAGCGTGAGACTGTTGCCGATGAAAAGGATGTTGGCGAACGGCGGAACCGGACTGTCGACCGCGCTGCAACTGTGTCCGCCAACGATGACCGATGCCGCCACGACGCCAAGCCAGAGTCGCGATCCTGTGACTTGCAGAAATCGTTGTTGCGCGAGTGCGGGATTGGGAAAGCGCATGAGACCCTAGCGATCACGCCCTTCAGCTGGAATACGATGCCTGTATCGTCTCATCACCGCGACGTACGCTGCGATGTTCACGGCGAGAACCAGACATCCCAGCACCAACTGAATCTGTCGGGTGAGCCCGCTCGGATACAGCGCACGAAGGAGATAGTGCTGGACGAAGCCTCCGCTATACGCCGTTTCGCCGGCGCGATCTCGAAGCGCTTTCTCCAGCGGCGTCAGCGGACAGATCCAGCCCGAAAACTCGATGAGCGCCGCCCAGATAGCCGCTGGAACGTGGAGCCATGCAATCCATGCCCGCCACAAGACCAATAGACCGCCGGCCACGGCGAACACCACGAACGCCGTGTGAATGATGACGACGAGATCGGCGAGCCATGCATACGCCATAGCGGATTACAGAACCCCTCGCGCTGCCACCCAATTCCCCATCCAAACAACTCTCTCGTCAGGACGACATCGACGCAACCGTCCGTTCGCGTGTCCGCTTTCTCGCGGCTTCTCGCAGTATCCGTGTACGGGAGTACACAACCGATCACGACATCGGCGCATTCGCTGCGCCGCGAGGAGAAGACGCTCATGACCAGAATGGGACTGCGACAACTAGATCGGTGGCTCGTGGTTCTCACGACCACAGCCGTCTGGGGATGCGCCGACCAGCTGCCGGCCGGCCCGAACCTCCCAGGCGCGGCCCGCACGCCCGATACCGCTGCATTCGCGAGGTCACCCGATCTCGGCAGTTGCGATAGCCTGCGCGTCCCGGAGACCAGCCAACTCGCGCTGCATGCGTTCGCGTCGGGCGTTCAAATCTACCAATGGAACGGCGCCAGCTGGACCTTCGTCGCGCCACAGGCAACTCTGTATGCTGACACCCAATACCACGGTGTGCTCGGAACTCACTACGCTGGCCCAACGTGGGAAAGCACGAGCGGCGGTAAGGTCGTCGCTGCGAGCGTGAACCGCTGCCCCGCTGACGCGAGCTCGATTCCGTGGCTGTTGCTACAAACCGTGTCCACCACCGGACCCGGAATCTTCGAGCGCGTCACGTTCGTTCAGCGACTGAACACCGTGGGTGGAAACGCGCCGGGGAGCCCCGGCACGACCGTCGGCGAGACTGCAAACGTTCCGTACACGGCAGAGTACTACTTCTATCGCGCAAAGTAGCCCGCGAGTGGCCGAGCGACCGCGCATGCGGACGTCCGCCCTCGCTTTCGCGATCAGGCGCGTACGTCGCCGTAGCGCCGGCTGACGAGCTTCATTTCTGCTGCAATAGGTCTCGAACGCAAACGAGGGAGTTGCGAACTGCCGGACCTCCGGCATAGAAGGTCAGCTGGAGAATCGCCTCGACGATGTGCTGCTTCGTCGCGCCGATCTTCAGCGCTGACTCGACATGCGCGCGAAGTTGTGGTTCGGCGTTGCCGAGTGTGACGCACGAGGCAATCACGACGAGCTGGCGCGAGATCAGGTCGAGGCCTGGCCGCGCCATCACGCCGCCGAGCGCCCAGTCGATCGTCATATCCGCAAACGCAGGGCAGATGTCGCCCATCTCGGCAACCATCGCTTCTCCCGCGTGGCCGCCGTGAAGCTGCTCGAGCAACTCCACGCCACGCTCGTGAAGCGTTTCTGTATCCGTCATCATCAGTTGTTCCTCGGATCGAGTTGAAGAATCGCCTTGCCGCGAATGCGGCGAGCGCGCAAATCGGCGATGAGGCTCGCGGCGTTTTCCCACGCACTTACGCTGCCGATTTCGGGGTGCAGCCGCCCGGTGTGCGTCAGTCGTACCAGCGTCGCGAGATCGACACCGTCCGGCACGTCACTGTCCGTGTAGTCGAAATGCCGGATTGTCGCCGACTGATGCCGATCGAAGAACGAGAAGAAATCGATCGTAGGCGGCACGCGTCCAGCTTGTCCGAACAAGACCACGAGGCCGCGAGCCGCGAGCCTCGACAGTGCGGTCGTCAGCGAAGCGCCTCCGACCGACTCGCCATCCGGATTTCGGCGACTCGAGGAGAAAGGTCTCGCCGCCATTGAGCGAAAATGCTTCCACAGAAACAATTGCTTCATCAGGAGCTGGCTCCGGCTCGGCAACATCGGCCAAGCGGACCATCGCCTGTAGATTTCCAGTTGGTATGAGTGCTTTCATGACGCTCGGATTCGGAAAGTGGCGGCGCAGCGCGCCTCCCATCCGAGCATAACGGCGACGGTTCGTAGCGAGGAAGAAGGCACTTTGAAGTGCCCACTCGTTGTGAAGGAGTCTCGTGCGATGGCGACGAAGGTGGCATTGCGTGGCGCCGCGGATTCGGTCTACGACATCTCGAATCCACGATGCCCGACGCAACAGGTGCTCGATCGAATCGCGAGTAAATGGACCATGCTCGTGATTCTGGCGTTGAGCGGTCCGCCGCGGCGCTATGCGCAGCTACAGCGCGAGATCAAAGGCGTGACCAAGAAGATGTTGACGGAAACGCTGCGCGGCCTCGAGCGGGACGGCCTCGTACTACGTCGCGTCTATCACACCGTGCCGGTGCAGACCGAATACGAGCTCACCGCGCTCGGCAAAAGCCTGGCCGAGACCGTTGGAGTGATTCGGACGTGGGCCTACGATAACGTCGAAATCATCAAGCGGTCGCGCGACGTATATGACTCGACCCGCACATGAGGCGCTTTGACGCGCACGAACCCGGACAGTAGCCCGAGCGCGCCGGCAACGATGCACCGTCAGCAGAGCTGGCCGCATCGGTCGCCTGGCTACGCGCGCATGGCGACCGCCGGATCGATCCGCGATGCGCGGAGCGCCGGAATCCAGCATGCGCCAATTCCGATGGCCGCCATCATCAGCGCGACGCCGATGAACGTCACCGGATCGTGCGGGGCTACACCAAACAGCAATCCGCGAATTGCACCGGTTGCCGCGAGCGCACCGCCGACGCCGAGAACGAGACCGAGCGCGACGAGCACGCCGCCTTCCCGGAGAATCATGCGCTCCACCCGGCCGCGGTCAGCGCCGAGGCTCATACGAATCCCGATCTCGTTCGTCCGCGCACTCACGGAGAATGCCAGCACACCCGCGATGCCGACCGCCGCGATGATGACGGCGAGAACACTGAACAGCGACAACAACTGTGCATTGAGCCGTCGCGGCGCAATGCTCCGATCCTTGATTTGCGCGATCGTCCACACCCTGTCGATCGGAACCGTCGGCGCGATTCGATGCGCAATTCGAGTGACCGCACTGGCCAATGCGGCAACGTTGCTGTCGGCTCGAATCGCGAAACCGCCCCCGAGTGCGAGCTCTTGCGCGAACGGCATGTACATCGTCGACGAGAACGCCGCGTCGAGTCCACCGTCTCGCGTATTGCCGACGACGCCCACGATGGTTCTCCAATCAGGGCTGAAGGGAGTGAACCGCAGCACGTCTCCCGTCCACGCCACGCGCTTGCCGATCGGATCCTCGCCGGGAAACAGCCTGTCGGCGAGCGTCTGATTCACGATCACCACGCGCTCGGCGCCCATCCGATCCGTTGCGGCAAACGTACGTCCTTCGAGAAGTGGAATGCCTGCGGCGCGGAAGAACTCCGGAGCGGCGGTACGCATGTCCGCGTGTGGGATTGCCTCGCCAGGCGCGGGCGCTCTGCCTTCAGCTTTGACGTCGAACCCAACCGACGAGCCCGTGAGCGGCATGTTCGAGCCGATGCCGACGTCGACCACGCCCGGAAGCGCCAACACCTCGCGACGAATTCGGTCGTAATCCTCTTTCGCTGCGGCATCGGCCTTGATGATCCGCGCGAAGTCGCCATCCGAGAACGACAACAGCTGCAACGGCATCGTGAGCACTTCTTCCGTGCGCAGACCGGTCGTCACGTCGGAAAGCTGAATCATCGTGCGCGTGAGCAGACCGGCGCCGGCAAGCAGCATGACCGACACGGCGATCTGCGCGACGACGAGTCCGCGCTGCAATCGCTGGCGTCTGAGGCCACCGCTGCTTCGGCGCGCACCCGTCGAGATCCACGCGGCGAACATGCCCTCCTTCGGAAGCGTGGCGACGAACGACAACAACAGCGCCACACCAACCGACAGCGCGAGCGCAAAGCCGAGCGCAACGCCGTCGAGCGAGATCTCGCTCGACCGTGAGGAGTACCGCGTTGCGAACGCGATGAGCAGCCGAACCCCGCCGATCGCGATGAGGATTCCAAGGATCGCACCGGCGAGCGCCAGCACGAGATTCTCGGCGAGCAGCAATCGGCGAAGACGTGCAACGCCCGCGCCGAGCGCCGCCCGCACGACGAGCTCGGGTTCGCGGCGCACGCCGCGCATGAGCGTCAAATTGACGACATTCGCGGCCGTGATCACCAGAACGAATGCCGCGGCAGCCATCAACAGCCACAGCGTGAGTCGCGCGCGTTCGCCGAGTGCTGCCTTGAAGGGAATGACGGTAACGCGATAGTGCGATCCCGGATCGTAGGCGTCTTTGAAGTCGCGCTGCATGTTCGCGTACGTTCCGGCGATCTCGGTGCGCGCCTGCTGCAGCGTCGCGCCCGGCGCGAGGCGCCCGATCATATCGGTCATGCGATGTGTGCGGCCCTGAACCATCTGCGCGCTGAGGTGGTGTTTGCTGATCACCATGTTCATCAGCGCGTCCACTGGATCAGGGAAGCCCGGTGCCGGTTGCATGACGCCGATGACGGTCGCCGTTCCGGCCTCGAGCTTCAGCTGCTTGCCAACGATGGCCGGATCACCGCCGAAATGCCGAATCCAGAATTCATGCGTCAGCACCATCACGGGCGGCACGCCGGGGCCGTCGTCGGTCGGGCGCGTCAAACGGCCGAGCACCGGCGAGAGTCCCATCACGTCGAAGAAGTTTCCTGTAACGAGCCCGATGTTGATCTTCGTGACGTTGTCGTGCTCCTGCAGGATGCCGTTCCACGGCGAGAATTCGGCGATTCCACCGAAAGCCGGAGCGCCGACTCGGAAGTCGTGAATTTCGGGCACGGAGAACCCGATGTTCTCGCCGCCCGATCCGTCGACGGACTGACGCAGGTAGATGAGGCGATCGCCGTCGCGATGCGGCAGCGGCTTCAGCAACACGCCGCGAACGACACTGAAGATCGCGGTGTTCGCGCCGATGCCGAGCGCCAACGTGATCACCACGACAATCGAGAAGGCGCGGCTATGTCGGAGTGAGCGAACGGCGTAACGAAGATCCGCCGCGACGCTCTCCAGCCATGGAAGCCCGCGTTGCGCGCGAACCGCCTCCGCGGCGAGCGTGAGTCCGCCGGACGCGAGCTTCGCCTGGCGCAGCGCGTCAGCCGGCGACATGCCCCGACGAATGTTCTCGGCGGTTGCCATCTCGAGATGCGCGTCCAGCTCATCTCGCAAATCGTCATCTGCTCGGTGGCCAGTGAAGACTCCGACGAGGCGCGCGAGCGCGGCGCGAAGGTATCTCATGGTGCCTCCTCGCCGCGGCGCGGCGCGAGAAACGCGGCGATTAGATCGGCGGTCTGATGCCATTCACGCGTCTCACGCGCGAGCTGCTTTCGCCCAGCCGCGGTGAGCGTATAAAACTTCGCGCGACGATTGTTCTCGGACTGGCGCCACTCGGCCGCGATGAATCCTTCCTGCTCGAGCTTGAGGAGCGCGGGATAGAGCGTGCCGTAGTTCAGCGAGAGGCGATGCTTGCTCGTCTCCTCGATTCGGCGCGCGATGCCATAGCCATGCAGCGGCCCCAGGACCTCGACGGTTTTGAGAATCATCAAGGCCAGCGTACCCTGCTGCACATCCAACTTCTCTGCCATGTGCTCGTCCTATGGGTTTCCCATACGACGGTAATGTCAGGGTTCGGATCGCGCAATAGTCGGTTTTTCTGCTGGCTCCGTTCGCTCGCGAGAGCCGGTGGGCGAAACAGCCGTCTAGCGATACACGATCATCGACTCCCAACGAGCGCCGATACGCGCTCGCTGCGAATCGATGCGGCGACGGTTTTGCCGGCTGTGCTCTTGTCGGTCAGCCGGGCGCCGTGCGCCATGAGCAAGCGGATGATCTTTCCTTGCTCGTCGTGCGCGACGGAACTCCCGGTCCCGCCGCGACCGGTTGTTTGCACTGCGAGATGGAGCGGCGTCGAGCCGCTTCCATTCTTACGGCGCGGGTCGGCGCCAAGTGTCAGCAATGTTTCGACGGCAGCGGAGCACCGTGAGCGAACGGCACGATGGAGTGGCGCGACGCCACCCGCGTCCGGAGTATTGGGATCGGCTCCGACTCGAATCAACTACTCGATGACTGTCGCTTGTTCGCTCGGATTCCAATGTGTCGAGCTCGGCCCGCCATCCGCGGCGCAGTGCAGCGGCGTTGCGCCGCGACGATCGCGCGCGGCGATGGCACGCAGCAACGACCGGAAATCACTGCGCCGAGCTGTCACAACTTCGACAGAACATTCAGCGCGAGCGCTTTTTCGATGGCCATGGCCTGCGTCAAATCAGGAAAACCGGTGACGCGGACGATGAACGACACGTCGCCTTTTTTCACGATGAGACTTGTCAGGAAGCCTGGCGTACCACCGGCGATCGTGTTGTAAATCGCGTCGTCGCCGACGCCGCTCAGCGGCGTCGTCTTTGTCGTCTTTACGATCGGTGTCTTCGCATACCCGAAGTTCTGCGCCGCGTTCACCGTCAACGACAGCTTCTTGCCTTCGAGTGAATTCGGCTGATTCGGCACCTTCCACACGCAGGTCTTCGGCCCTAACGGCTCGCCGGCGTCGACCGTCTGTCCCAATGCTGACGCGACTTGAGCCTGCGTCAGCAATGAACACGGCGCGGCAGACGCCGCGCCGGATGCGGCGGTGGAAGCCGCGAAAACATAGGTGACTCCAGCAAGTGCGACCGTGCTCATCAGCGATGTCATCGTCCGTTCCTCGTCGCGGGTTGACGATTGCCCTGCCTTGCGCCTCTCGATAACGCGGGCGCCGACGGCTCGGCGTACAGATCTACCGCAAAGCCAGCTTGGCCGCGAGTCGGTCATCGCGCCGCGGCGGTCGATGTCACTTCCATTGTTCCTTTGGCAGTGTCAGGTACTGCGCGACTCCGTTGCCGAATGACCAATCTGCCCGCTCGTTTTCCACGAGCGTGATCATCACGTCCTGTGGTCGGGTGTGCGCCGTCTCCACAATCAGCTCTGCGACGCGCGAATAGAACGACTGCTTCAGCTCAGGAGTACGACCAGAGCTCAGGAAGACTTGCACCAGCACGATTCCGTCGGTTCGGTCGACGCCGAGATACCCGGCGTTGTAGATGAGACGCCCGGCGCGATGTTCCGTGATCACCTGGAACCGATCGCGCTCCGGAACATGGAAGCACTCGGTGAGGCCGCGATGGACCGCGGCGCTGATCGCCGCAAGATCGGCCTCAGAGCGTCCTTCGATGACATCGATGCGAATGAGTGGCATGGGAACGTTGATGGTTCTGTGATAGCTACGCGGAGCGACGCCGCGCTCCCGCTCGACCGACCCGAATGACGTCGATCAGGCGCTCGAGCGCGACGGACCGCACCTGCGCGCGATGTGTGACGAACTGTGTTTCGACATGTCGGTACTGCCGCTCGAGCACGTGCACGCTCACCTCCTTTCGTCGCGCCGAGCGTTCGACGACCGACCGGGGAAGCATCGTGACGCCAAGACCCGCCGCCACGCACCCGATGATACCGTCGATGGTCCCGAACTCCATCTGATTGAGGACGCCCACACCTTCGGACGCGAGATAGCGCTCCAGTCGCTGGCGATAATGGCAGCCGACACGAAAGACGAGGAGCTTTGGAAGAGGACTCTTCGCGAGATACTCTCGCACCGAGCGATACGGTGCCGGTGTGATCATGACGAGCTCCTCGATGAAGCTCGCGACCGAATCCAACTCCGGGTGTTCTTCGGCGCCCGCGACGAACGCGCCATCGAGGCGAGAGCCGAGCACCTTATCGATCAACTCGGCCGACGTCCCCGTCTCGACGCTGATGTCGACGCGCTTGTGCTTGATCGCGTACGCCTTGAGAACCTCCGGCAATCTCGCCGAAGCGGTCGACTGCAGTGACCCGATGCGTAGCACGCCGCGAACGTCACCCGCCGTCGCGACGGCTGCTCGCGCGTTCTCGGCCAAGGCCAGCATCTGCTGCGCGTAAGGCAGGAGCTGTTCGCCCTTCGGCGTCAACGTGATGCCTCGGTGCGTCCGATCGAAAAGCTGCACGGACAACTCGCGCTCGAGCAGACGAATGCGGGCCGTCACGTTGGATTGCACGGTCGCCAGGCATTTCGCCGCTTTCGTCACGCTGCCAAGCCGGGCCGCGGTGGCGAACACGTTCAGATCGTGGAGGTCCATGACATCACCTTTTCTGATGGCTTCGTTCAAAACAAATCATTAGTCATGATAGCCGGTTCCGCCTACATTGCCAGTCATGACGACACAAGCAATACCGATGGCGCGAGAGAGGCCGTGCGGCCTGTACGCCATCTGCTTCGGCTTTTTTCTCGTTTTGCTCGACACGACGGCGCTGAACGTCGCAGCGGCATCCATGGAGCGCGACTTTGGCAGCTCGTTGAGCGGACTGCAGTGGGTGGTGAACAGCTACACGATCGTGTTTGCCAGTCTCGTTCTCACCGCGGGCGCCGTCGGCGACCGGTTCGGCTCGAAACGCCTCTACCAGATTGGTCTCGCGCTCTTCACGGGCATGTCTTTGCTCTGCGGGTTGGCGCCCAGCGTCGGTGCGTTGATCGGTCTGCGAATGCTCCAGGGAGTCGGCGCGGCGGTCATGCTTCCGGCGTCGCTCGCGCTTCTGAGCCACGCGTATCCCGACGCACGCGCTCGCGCGAGTGCCGTCGCGTTCTGGGCGTCGGTCGTGAGCCTCGGATTCGCTGCCGGCCCCGCACTCGGCGGTGCCCTCACGTCCATCTTCGGATGGCGAAGCATCTTCTTCATCAACGTGCCGGTCGGAGCCGTAGCGCTGATGATGATTCGCGCGTTCGTGGAGGAGACGCCGGTGAAGGCGCCACGCGCAATCGATTGGACCGGTCAGGCCGTGATGTCACTCGTGCTCGGCGCGCTGACGTATGCGTTGATCGAAGCAGGGCGCTCAGGTTGGGCGGCTCCGCGGATCGTTGCGGCCTTCGCGCTGACGATCGTTCTAGCCATCATACTTCACGATCACTGAGCGGCGCAGCGAGTCGCCAGTCTTGCCGCGACACCTGTTCGCAGATCCCTCGTTCTCGATCTGTGTCGCCGCGGCTGTTGCCATTGGGTTCGGCACGTACGGCACGTTGTTCATCGAGTCCATCCGGCTCCAGAACGTGCGACACCTCAGCGCGCTCGCGGCGGGACTCATGATGGTTCCGTTCACACTATCGCCGACGATCACGACGCGCGCGATCGATCGCTTTCAGCCGGGAATGCACTTCAAGCTGCGGCTCATCATTGGACACGTCGCGGCCGCGGCGGGTGCAGCCATGATGGTACTATCAGTGTGGGTGACTGATGCGAGCGTAGTCGAGATCGGGCTCGGGCTGCTCGGCATCTCGTTGGGCTACATCACGCCGGCGATGACGACGGGCGTTCTCGCATCCTCGCCCACCGAAACTGCTGGAGTCGCGTCAGGTATTCTCAACGCGGGCCGGCAGGTGGGCGCGGCACTCGGCGTGGCGCTGGTGGGTACACTGGCCCAGACGCTTGGCGATCGAGGGCTCGTCATCTCCTTCGCTATGATGGTCGTGATCTACGTGATGATCGGTGTGCTGTCGGCACGAGGGATTCCGCTGCCCGTCAAGCGGTGACGAATCGCCGAGGGTGAACGCGTATCACCACGCGTGCAGGTCGAGCGACACGAGTGCCATTCCAAGGGATTGTCCATGAACGGGCAGAAACCCGAGTCCGCGCAGCGCCAACATCAGGGTTGAGCGCGGCAGATCGATGACCGGCAGCTCAACGCCCGTCTGAATTCCAATCGCTGCTCGCGGCGACACTGCCTTCGCATCAGCGGCAACACGAAAGAGACCGACACCCGCACCGACATTGAAGCCGTCGCGGGAGATGGGCCCGGCCACGCTCGTCAGTATATTGGCGGAAGCACCAAGGATACGAAACGCTGTCCCGCACGGGCGGAAGATGCAGTCTCCGGCAGCGAACGAATTTGTCGCCCACCCGTCGATTTCGAGCGCGGTCTTTCGCCCAGTCTGTCGCGCGTATGCGAGTCGCGCGAACACTTGACCGCTGCTTTGGTAGACCAGATCATCGCTCTTCGTCGCTCCCGCCGACCCAAGTCCGACTTCGATCGAGGTCCATGTCTGAGGGCTCGTGGAGGCCTGGGCATGGATCACGCCCGGAGAGAATGACACCGCGATTGCGATCGAGCAGGCCGACAGTGAAGCAAACCGACGATTCAGTATCATGTGTGCTCCTTGTGAAGGTGCTCCGAGGCCGCATCGGTGATTGGTGGCGGCGAATTGCGGAATGTGCGAATTACAATTACGCAGGGTAGGATCGCATTCGTCGGCAACAGCACGTCGAACGACGCTGCGACGATCGACCTCCGCGGCTATACCGTGCTCCCGGGCTGGATTCGGGATCGTGGCTTTCCCGGTCCACGAGTGCTCACGTCACTCGCGCCCATCCAGGGCGACTCGAGTCTGTCGAACGACTCGCTGAAGGCGCTGGTGCGGCGCCGAAAGGAACTTGGCGCAGACCTGATCAAGATCTTCGCATCAAAGAGTCAGCGCGTCGGTGCCGGTCCGACATTCACGGAGGAGCAGCTTCGCGTCCTCTGCACTGAGGCCGCGTCGCTCGGCTTGCGGACGATGGTGCACGCCTATCGCTCACAGTCGGCGGTCGCAGCGCGTGCCGGATGCCGACAGGTCGAGCACCTGACGTATGGCACGCAAGCCGACGTCGACGCGGTGGCAAAAGCTGGCGCGTTCATCGGCCCGCAGGTTGGCCTGGTCGTACAGAACTATCTGGAGAACAAAGCGCGCTATCTCAGCGGTGGCTTCACCGAGGAAGGCATGGCGATCATGGAGCGCGATCTACCGCTCGATTTCGCGATCTGCAGCTTCGTTCGCTCGCGACCGGTTACGACGCGGACATCATTGCCGTGGATGGCGATCCGGTCGCCGACATCACCGCAGTTCGTCGCGTGGTGTTCGTGATGCGCGGTGGCGTCGTGTACAAATGGAACGGAGGAAAGGCGCGGCCCTGATCAGACCGCGCCTTCACGGGACGCTCAGGTCGATGGGCCGCAACTCGCGCGAGCGATGTCGCGCTCGCCTCGACGCTTTGGATGCTCGTGCTTCAATCGTGCACTTCGGTGCTCTATTTGCGTTTCACGCCGGTGTAGGCCCTCAGCAATCGCATCCGACTCGACCGAATGATGATGACACGCACTCGAGCGTGGTTCAGCGGCGTGCTACTGCTCTTCGGCGCGTTGACGAACGCCGCAGGCGCGCAACAGCGAAGTCAGGGTGGGGACGTGGCTCGGCATGGCGTTTCCCAAGCCGGGCTCGACTCGCTGCGCAAGAACATCGGCTTCAAGGTGCGCGTGAGGAATACCTCGTCGCGCGATTGGCAGGTTGGCACGCTGAAATCCGTGGGTGATGAAACACTCATTCTTCACGGGCGTGATGACATGCGAATCGCGACACAGTCGCTCGTGGACGCGCAGCGGAGCACGGGTCGCGCACGCTTCAATCCAACGGTCGCTGGGTTCGCGATTGGAGTGGTCGCGGGAGGCGCCGCCGGCGTCGCGATCGGCAACTCGCAGCGAAGTGCCTCCGAGCCGAACGGCACGCAGCGAAGCGTCGGCTTGGGACTTGGCGCCGCGATCGGCGGCGGCCTGGGCGCTCTCGTCGGGATGGCTGTGGCGCCCGAGCATTGGCGCGACATTCGGCTGCGGTAGCACTCAGCGGTAGCACTCAGTGGAGATCGGCACCGCCCGGACGGTCGCCGGCCTCATCGAAATTGTCGAGAAAGCGCTCGCGCGTCAGCTCGAACACCATCGTGTCTCGAGGTTCGCCGGCCGGCGTCTTGGAATTCTTTTCGAGTGTCGTGATGTACGCGAACCCGAGCCGCCGCGGGACCCCGGCGCTCGCAGCGTTCCTCGGATCGCACCGGATCTCGATTCGGTCGACAACCTGCGTCGCGAAGGCGGCAATGATCAGCGCTGCCGTTGCTTCTGTCGCGTAGCCGTGGCCCGTTTCACTCGAATCGAGCCAATAGCCGATCTCGAGCGCGTTCGGTCCAATCTCCGCGTGCACGCCGCAGCCCCCAATGATGGGCGAATGATTGGCGCGGCGAATCGTGTATCCCCAGCTGTCGCTGTGGTTGAAATTTGCCGCGAACTTCTCCACGCGGTCCTCGATCACATTCAACGGCGACGGCTCGTTCATCGCCCACGGCATCCATGCCTGCAGATGTGCGAGGTTCGCGTCGATGACGGCTTTGAGGGCAGGTGCGTCCTCGATCGAATGGCGCCGGAGCAAGAGACGTTCTGTTTCGATCTGCTCGGGAAGCGCAACCGCTTTCCACCAGTCCGGCGGCGTGGTCTCGGTCATCCCGCAATATGGGACCGCCTTGCGCGCGAGGATACATTGACGCCATGGATACTGGGCGACTCGAGGCGTTCAGCGATGGGGTTGTCGCGATTCTCATCACCATCATGGTGCTCGAGCTCAAGGTGCCCCACGATGCATCGTGGGGCGCGCTCCTCGCGCTCAAGCCGGTGCTGCTCGCCTACGTGCTCAGCTTCGTGTACCTCGGCATCTACTGGAACAATCATCACCATCTGATCTACGCGACGGAGCGGGTGACCGGCTCCGTGCTCTGGGCGAACCTGCATCTGCTCTTCTGGCTATCGCTGGTCCCGTTTGCGACCGCATGGATGGGTGAGAACTCCTTTGCTACGGTGCCGATCGCGGTCTATGGCTGTGTGCTTTTGGCGGCAGGGATCGCGTACACCATTCTCGTTCGCACGATCATCAACCAGGATGGCCCAAGCTCGAAGCTCGCGGCGGCCATCGGAAGTGATATCAAGGGGTATCTCTCCCTCGCGCTATACATCCTCGCCATTCCGCTTGCCTTCGTCCGGAATTACATCGCCGGCGCGATCTACGCCGTCGTCGCGCTGATGTGGCTCATCCCTGATCCCAGGATCGAGCGCCGCATGGGACACGAGCTCACGGAAAACGACGAGCGGGCGCCGAAGCGCCCGCTGTGAGCCACCGGTCTTCGCCACGTCCGCGTCACGGATCGCTTGCCGACTGGAATGGGCTCTCAACGCCGCGGGCGCGCGCAAAGAAGAGGCCTCGGCCGGAAAGCCCTTTCGGATCATGCGTGGCATCGAGCTTCGCGTCGCGGAAGCACTGCACCATCTCGTCAGTCGTGAACAGTCCGAGCTCGTGCACTTCGGTCGCGCGCTCGATGCCGGTCGAGCGGCCGATGAGGTACTCGAAGCGCAGGCGTGATGCGCGCCCTTCGATCTCGGTGATGCTCATTCGCGCGACCTTGACTCCATCCGCACTGCTCGAGTGAACAGTGACGTACCCGGGCTGCAATGTGTCCGGAGCAAACCACGGCTCGACGATAATCGCGCCGCCATCGTTGACATGCGCGCGAAAGCGTTCGAGCGTACGACGCACGTTGTCCAGCGTTCGAACGTAGCCGATCGAGCTGAAGAGGCACATGACGATGTCGTACCGTCGCGGCAGCGCGAAGGATGTCATGTCTCCTTCGTAGATGGATCCGCGCGGAAGCTTGTCACGAGCGATCCGAACGAACGATGGGTTCAGATCGAGTCCATCGACCTCATACCCGAACTGCTCCGTCAGCAGACGGGCGTGCTCGCCGGTGCCACACGCCACGTCCAGAATCGTCTTTGCTTGCGGATATTGCGCTCGGATCAGCGCGACGAGATCTGCCGTTTCGGTCGCGTAGTTCTTGAAGCTTCCGTAGATCAGGTCGTACAGCTCGGCTGATTCGTTGAACATGGCTCGCGATCAACCGGCGCTGCCTCGTCGGTCTTGTGCGTCGACGTGACTTCGATCATTCGCCGGTGCCGATGGCGGCCGAGCGACTTCCCACGTCGCGACGCGTCGGACGGCGAGACAGGCCATCTCGAATTCAAATGCCTCGAGCATTTCCTCGCGCTCAACGGCGAGCTCGAGATGGTATTCGTTCGGGAGATCCTGATATCGCAGCGAGGCGGAAGCGATCGGCAGGATCATCGAGAAGTCCTTCGAGACTTCATGGCGAATCACACAGCCCGGGCGAAGCGTGCCAGCGGTCAGTCGCGCATCGAGATGCAGAATGCGCGCATTACGATCGGCCCAACCGCGATGGACCTCGACGGTTCCGATCGGAATTGGCAACGGCTGCGATGCGACGGGACCGATGCCGTCTTCCCAATGAAATCCGGGCTTCAGATAACTGACGGCGCGATCCCAATGCTCGTGCGTGCGCCGCCCGTGAAGCATGGGCTCGATGCGAGTCGGAGGAATGCGAAGATTGTCGCTTTCGAGAAGAAGGTTCTCGAGAAAGCCGACCGTCAGCAGTCCTTCCAATGACTCATCACCGCGACTGGCCGCCTCGGCGAAGAGCGCCTCCAACGTATGGCCGATTTCGACCAGCGTGTCCGGTTGCGAGATGAGCAGCTCGCGCGCGACGAACCTGGCCAGCTCGTACAGGTTGACGAACGGCAGCTTGTCGTCGTAGGTGGGCGTCGCGACGACTTCGTTCCAGCGTGTCTCGAATGCTGGGACGGCGCTGCGCAGGGCTACCCAATCCGAATCGCGGAGTTGCCGATCGTTTTCCATCATGGAGTCAATGGACTTGGCCGAAGCTGGAAATGAATCACCTTGCTCGTCGTTCCTTTTCCGGTCTCCATGTGAAACGGTGCGCGTGTGCTCACCGTTGCCCAGAGACCTCGTCCCTTCCAACCACCGTTCGGATCATCGATGCGGCCGTCCATCCACTTCGTGTAAAAGCCCAGCGGATAGGGAACGCGAAGCTTGACCCATTGGCCGTCTTTGAGCGCGAGCAATGCCTCGGATGCATTGCCCGTGTTGATCGGCGTGTTTCGTCCAAGCCCCAACGCGTCAAACTGATCGACCCACGTGAAGTAGCTCGCTTCGACGCTGCCAGGATCAGTCAGGTTCTGAAATTGTGGAAGCGGCTCCGCATAGAAGGTCCAGCCCTCGGGGCATTGCTGACCTGTCGCCGCGGGACCATTGAGCGGACCTTTGCACTTTCGACGATCGAAGCTCGCCATGTGGCCGCTTGCCATGGCGACCCACGCGACGCCGTTACGATCGATGTCCATGCCTCGCGGGGAGTAGCCGACCGCTGGCACTCGAGGGTTGTTTAGAGGAGGCTCATAGTACTCCGCCAGCGCGGTCTCAGGCGGATGCGCGCCGGGCACGAGACGTACGATACCACCGGGATAGCCGAGCGTCGACGCCCAGATGGAACCGTCGGGCGCTGGAGCTACTGCATAGAACCCAGCGTTGATGCGGTGGTCTTTTGCCGGGTCGACGGGTTGATTCGGCTCGGTGTAGTCACCGCGCTTGCCGTCGCCGTTCGTGTCGAGAATGAGCGCGGTCCACCCCTGCGATCGCTCTTCGTCGCCCGTCTCTTCGTACATCTTCGTGTCCAGCCATCCGACAACGGGACCACCGCCGCTCGTCCAGAGCGTGCGATTCGCGTCCTCGGCGAACATCAGATGATGCGTGCCGAAGCAAGTGTTGATGTGCGTGAGCTTCTTCGTCTTCGGATCGTACATCGCAAGCTGTCTTCCCGATCGATTGAGTGGGAACAGCTTCGCCGACGGATGCATCGATCCGGCCTTACAGAAGGCGGGATTGTCGGCCGGGCGAATCGTCGACGTGATCCAGACGCGACCTTTCTCGTCGAACATCGGGTTGTGGACGTTGTTCTTGCTCGTCCAGACCGTCTCGGTTCCCCAATAGGCCGATGGCGCGCCGGTGTTCGGTCCCGTTGCTGGCTGCGTGTTCGGATCGCGCACCGTGAGCGGGACGCGGCTGATCGTGTTGTGCACCGGATCGAGGACGGGCAGATAATCGCTGCTCAGTTCCAGCGACCCGTAGAGCAATCCATTCGCGTTGAGCGTGGGATTCCGCCGATCGGTCGACACGACGTCGTGGAGGTACGACTTCGGATCTGCCCAATCCCACTCGGTGATGACGATGTTGCGCTCGATTCCTTGCGGGCGCGGGGGCTCCGCTTTCGGAACTTCGCCGGCCGCAATGCGGTCGGTCCAATCGGCGAACATGCTGAGCGCGCGCGGTTTTCCGAGGCCGTCGATCGCCGCGAGCATCTGCGATCCGGCCTGTCCAGATTGCACGCGACGCTCCCATGCCGCGGTGCTCGGATGAATGTCGCGATACGCCGGCGGCAGCTCACGTGTGCCCCGGCTGCCTAGCTGATGGCATGCCATGCAGGTGCCGGACTTGATCGTTCTGATCCAATCGCCCTGCGATTTCAGATTCGTCGAGATGCCGTTGCCGTTCGGCGGAAGCCCAGTGCCTGGAAACTCATTCTTGTCCGGCACCTCGAGCATCGAGAACCAATAGCCGGCGGGATAGTAAGCCGCGGCGGCTCGTTTGTTCGGCGCCACGACGGCTTTGAGGTTGAGGGTCTTGCCGCCGGTGGATGTCGATTTCGGTGAATCGACGAGCCCATAGCCACGGACCCACACATTGTACGTCGCCTTCGGCAGGTCGGGGATGAGATAGCGTCCCTGATCATCCGTCACCACGATGCGAACGAATTTCGTCGCCAGATCGTTCGTCTCGGCGATGACCCACACGCCAGCTTCGGGTCCGTGCGGTCCGGTCACGACGCCGGCAATGTCATTCTCGGCGACCTGGACGCGGGGAGCGTGTCGGGGCAGGCCTGCCCTGAGGACCGCAAGGGACGTAGGGGACGCGGCGGCGAGCAACGCGAAACCAGCCGCCACGGCGCTCATGCGCATGAAGCTCTTCGTCGTCATGCGTGGATCCCTCGGATTGTGGCCACAAATGATGAAGCCGAACCTCGCGATCGACTCTATCATTGTCGCGTTGCGGCGGAATCACAAGGCAACGACGCATCCCCGGGCGGCAACAAGGACGGCCTATCCAGCCGCGGTTGGCACCCCATTTGGGGCGGATCATCCCCGGTCCCGGTCGGTTGGCGCGATCGGTGTGTCTATACACTTGCCACCCCCGGAGGCGCCGCTCAGGATAGAGCTTGAGGTTCACCCTTCGCTGCGACCTGCCATGCGAATTCTCTCATTTCGTTCGCTCTTCATCGCACCGCTGATGCTCGTCTTGCCGCTCACCGCGACCACAGCGCAGATGTCGACGCTCAAGATTCCGTTCGAGCGCTATACGCTGCCGTCAAACGGGCTCACCGTCATTCTCTCGGAGGATCATTCGATCCCCATGGTGACGGTGGATGTCTGGTATCACGTGGGCTCGAAGAACGAGCTGCCCGGTCGAACCGGGTTCGCCCATCTGTTCGAGCACGTGATGTTCACCGGCTCAGGGCACGTTCCATATGGTGTGCAGGACCGTCTCACCGAGGGCGTCGGCGGACCGCCAAACAATGGGTCGACCACGAGCGATCGCACGAATTACTACGAGACCGTTCCGTCCAACTACCTGGAGGACCAGTTCTGGATCGAGTCGGACAAGATGGGCTGGCTGCTCGACGCGCTGGACATCAACAAGCTCAACGCGCAACGCGACATCGTGAAGAACGAACGGCGGCAGAGCGTCGACAACCAGCCATACGGTCGCACGAACGAGATCATCACCGCGGCGCTCTATCCCGCCGGGCACCCGTATTCGTGGCCGGTGATCGGGAGCATGACGGACCTGAGCAACGCGTCCGCCGAGGACGTCAAAGCGTTTTTCCGCCTTTACTACGCGCCGAACAACGCCACGATCACCGTCGTCGGTGACTTCGATCCGAAGCAGACGAAGGCCATGATCGCGAAGTACTTCACGGACATTCCCCGCGGTAAGCCAATCACGCGACCCACCGTGCCGCTGGTCACGTTGCCCAGCGAAAAGCGGTTGGTATACGAGGATCGCGTTCAGCTGCCGAGATTGACCGTGGTGTGGCCGACCGTTGGCATGACGCACCCTGATGCGGTGCCGCTCAGCGTCCTCGGCGCCATTCTCTCTGGATCACGAACGAAGCGCCTGACCAAGGCGCTCGTCTACGATCGTCAATCGGCCGCGCAGGCGTTCGCCGGCCAAGGCTCGAGCGAAGGGATCGGGACCTTCAATCTCACGATCATTCCGCGACCAGGCCACACGCTCACCGAGCTCGAGCTGGCCGCCGATTCGGTCTTCGATCGCATCAAGCAGGATGGCCCGACCGCCGACGAGCTGGAGAAGGTGAAGGCGAGCCTCGAGTTCAGCTCTGTCTCCGTTCTCGAATCAGACTTCGGCAAGGCCGAGACGCTCGCCAACGGCAGCGTGTTCTTCAACGATCCGAACTATTACCGCACGCGTTTAGAGAAGACAAATGCCGTGACCGCGGCCGACGTCAAGCGTGTCGCAAACAAGTACCTCACCAACGGCCGCGTGGTCCTCAGCGTGGTGCCGATGGGGAAGCTCGACCAAGCATCGAAACCGGCGGCGAGCACGAAGGTGAGTGTTCGCTCCACGACCACCAAGAGCTCCTCGGAGGCGCGGTAATGTCGACACGCAACTCTCGCGCGGCCGCGATCACGGTGGCGCTGCTGCTGACCGCCACCACTCGACTTGCCGCACAATCGAAGCTCGACCGTACCGCCGAGCCGAAACCGACCGCTCCAAAAACGGTTACCGTCCCAGCGTGGAGCGACACGAAGCTCGCGAATGGTGCGGAGCTGATCATCACGCCGAAGCGTGATCTGCCGCTCATCTCGTTCTCGATCACGTTTATTGGCGGCACGAGTCAGTTCGAGCCGGCGAACAAAACCGGTCTCGCGAGCATCACCACGCAGATGTTGCGCGAGGGCACGACGTCGCGAACCGGTGATCAGCTCTCGGATGCGCTCGAGCTGCTTGGCGTCGGGGGATTCGGCGCCTTCGTCGGGTCCGAGAGCGGGGCTCTGAGCTTCGAGTCGACCAAGTCGAAGTTCGCACCGACGCTCGACGTACTGGCGGACGTCCTGCTCCATTTGTCGTTCCGAGCAGATGCGGTCGAGCGTCTTCGTGGCCAGATGCTGGTTCAGCTCACACAAGCGAAGGATCAACCGGGCGCGATTGCGAACAACGTCTTCCTGCAGGTGCTGTACGGCGACGGGCATCCTTACGGTCGTGTGCCGACGGAGCAGTCGGTCCGCTCGATCACGCGCGACGATGTCGTCGCGTTTCACAAAGCGTACTTCGAGCCGGGCCGTGCGATCATAAGTGTCACGGGCGATGTCGATCCCGTCGCGGTGAAGGCAACGATCGAGAAAGCGTTTGCCGCGTGGCCATCCGGCGGCAGCCGGCCGACGTTCTCGTATCCCGCGGTGCCAGCGCCGCGATCGACGACCATCTACCTCGTGGACAAGCCCAAGGCGGCGCAGTCAGTGTTCTCGATCGGTCTCGTGGGTCCTCCGCGCACCACGCCAGACTACTTCGCCCTGCAGGTGATGAACACGATTCTCGGTGGAATCTTCCAATCGCGACTACAGCACAACATTCGCGAAGAGAAGGGCTACAGCTACGGCGTCAACTCGCGATTCGCGTATGGAAAGGGCCCAGGCTCCTTCGTCGGCGGCGGCGCAATGACGACCGGTAAAACCGACAGCGCGCTCATCGAGTTCATGAAGGAGCTACGCGGTGTACAAGGCGCGCGCCCGTTCACCGACGACGAGCTCGCGCAGGGGAAGGCGCATCTCGCGCAGGGGCTGCCAAGTCTCTTCCAATCAGTGGGCGCGACGAACAACTCGATTGCGACGCTGTATGTGCAGGACTTGCCAAAGGACTACTATCAGACGTACGCCGCGAAGATCAACGCGATCACGAAGGACGATCTCGTGCGCGTGGCGAAGCAATACATCGATCTCGATCACTTGAATATCGTCATCGTCGGTGATCGCGCGGTCATCGAAGAGCCGTTGCGCAAGACCGGTATCGCCCCGATCGTGATGCTCGGCATCGACGGAAAGCCGATCGGGAGCGTCGTTACGCCTTGAGGGAGCAGTCGCCCGAACCGCGCGTCGTGCTGGTTCGGCCGTCTCGCGAGCTTGACTCTCAAAGCGCCTGGCCCCAGTCTGGCCGGATGCATCTCGAGCACGACTTCGTCTGCCCCAGACTCATCGGTCGCGCCGATCACGTCGCGGCCGTCGACGGCGTGCTTGCACACGCGCGAAGCGGGGCGGGGCAGGTGTTGCTGATCGTCGGCGAGGCTGGCGTCGGCAAGTCACGTCTTCTGCGCTCGACGATCGACGATGCTCGCGCCGCGGGATTTTTCGTGCTGCGCGGCACGAGCTTCGAAGCGGAACGATCGATACCGTATGCACCGCTGCTCGATCTCGTCCGAATGTTCGCGGGATCCGCATCGCCCGCCGTCGTCGCGCATGCGCTCACACCAGCGGCTGGCGAGATGGTCGCGCTCTTTCCCGAACTTCGGCTGCTGCTTCCCGATGTCACGCCGAGCCGGCCAATCGATCCGGATTCAGACAAGCGGCGATTGTTTCTCGCGCTTGGCCAAACGGTGTCGGCGCTCGCGCGCACGCAGCCTGTGCTCCTCGCATTCGAAGATGTTCACTGGAGCGACGACGCGACGCTCGAGCTGATCTTTCATCTTGTGCGCGTTCACACGGCGCAGCGCGTCGTCATCGTCCTCACATATCGACGTGAAGAGACGAGTCCAGGTCTCGCGCGACTTCTGACAGACCTCGCACGGACACAGGCGCCGCGCGAGATCACGATCGGTCGGCTGGACCGTGCGGGGGTGGGCGAGATGCTGGCCGCAATCTTCGGCCATGAACCGCACCTGGGCGATGAATTCATCACCGCGTTGTACGAGTTGACCGAAGGCAATCCGTTCTTCGTCGAGGAAACGCTCAAAGCGCTCGTCTTCGCGGGCGATCTCGTCTACGCGAACGACAGCGGGTGGCGCGCGCGGCCGCTGGAGCGAGTTCGCGTGCCGCGAACCGCGATCGAGGCTGTGCGTCGACGGTTGGCGGCTCTCACTGTGCCGGCTCGGTCGGTGGCAGCTACGGCGGCCGTCGCAGGTCGTCGCTTCGACTTCGATTTGCTGCAAAGTCTCACGAAGCACGACGAGCGGGAGCTGCTCGCTCTGGTCAAAGAGCTGATTGGGGCGCAGCTGGTCGTCGAAGAAACGGCGGATCGTTTTGCCTTTCGACATTCTCTGACGCGGGAAGCCATTTACGCGGATCTGTTGGCGCGCGAGAGAA
>Ga0070679_100000401_pt1 | contig 36912 bp, 36 predicted proteins | sample KBSC63BmetaG_FD_65652 | JGI IMG/M metagenome (GOLD analysis project Ga0070679, IMG submission 65652) | Corn rhizosphere microbial communities from Kellogg Biological Station, Michigan, USA - KBS C6-3B metaG | ecosystem: Host-associated > Plants > Roots > Rhizosphere | place: USA: Michigan... | reverse complement strand
GCGCTGTAGGTCTCGTTGATCAGCCGCTGCGACTCGGCGGCGATCGTGCCGAAGACCAGCGAGCTCTTGCCCGACCCCGAGACGCCGGTGAAGGCGGTCAGCCGGCGCTTCGGGATCTCGACGCTGACGTCCTTGAGGTTGTTGACCCGCGCGCCGTGCACGCGGATCGAGTCGTGGCTGTCGGCGTCGTGCACTACGCGGGCGGCTGGTCGATCCGAATCAGGTTGCCCGACGGGTCGCGCACGGCGAAGTCGCGCGTGCCCCAGGGCTGATCGGTCGGCTCCTGCACGATCTCGGCGCCGGCGGCGTCGACCTTTTCGAAGCTGGCATCGAGATCGTCGCTGTGGAAGTGGACGCCGTTGAGGGCGCCCTTGGCGATCAGGGCAGCGAGCGCGTCCTGATCGGCGGGGCTGCCGTTCAGGTAGTTGGTGAGGACGATCGCGACGCCAGGTTGGGAGTCGGCGCCGACGGTGATCCAGCGGAACTCGCCCTTGGCGACGTCGTTGCGCAACTCGAGGCCAAGCGTGTCGCGGTAGAAGGCCAGCGCCTGATCGGGGTCATGGACTAGGACAAAGCATTGGGAGAGAGTGAGGTTCATGCGAGCAAGGCTAGGGAGCAAAGGCCAGGGGCGTTTCTCCAATCCTGCTCGGCTCGCGGCTCGGGCGGGTGAGGTCCTTGGCGATGCAGCCCGGCACGCCGGCGAGGGCGCCGTGATCGCGCGCCCGGTAGGCCGTCGGCGTCTCCCCCACCAGCTGCGTGAAGCGGGCGCTGAAGGAGCCGAGCGAGGTGGCCCCGACCGCCATGCAGACCTCGGTCACCGACATATCGCCGCGGCGCAGCAGCGCCTTCGCCCGCTCGATCCGCCGCGTCATCAGGTACCCGTAGGGCGCCTCCCCGTAGGCGGCGCGGAACTGGCGCGAGAAGTGCGCGCTCGACATCAGCGCGGTGCGGGCGAGCGCGGCGACGTCCAGCGGTCGCGCGTACTCCCGGTCGATCCGATCGCGAGCGCGGCGCAGGTGCGCGAGATTGGCGAGGTCCTCGGGTGTCACGCTGGCCAGTGTAGGAACGTGCCGGCGGCTGTGGCTACCCTCCCAGGCTTGAATTCGAGCAGGAGGCATCGCTGACCCGAGAGCACCAGCGGGGAATGGCGCTCGTCGTGGCCGGGGCGCTTGCCTGCGCGGTGGCGCTGCTTTGCGGCTGCGGCTCGATCTCGGGATCGGCCGGCAGCTTCACCCCGGCGCGGCCGCACGTCCTCACCGTCGCCACCTCGGCGGTGCCAAGCGACGGCTTTTGGGAAGGCACGCCGAGCCATCCCAGCGGCGGCTTCGAGTACGAGCTCGCGCGCCGGCTGGCCAGGCGCTTCGGCCTTGACCGCGTGGCGATCAAGATCGTCCACTTTCACCGCATCGTCAGCGGCCGGCTCGGCGGCGCGGATCTCGCCATCGACCTGATCACGCCCACCTCCGAACGCGAAGAAGCGCTCGAATTCTCGACTCCCTACCTGAAAGCGGCGCCGACGGTCCTGGTCCGCGCGGGCACGGAGGTGCCAGACCTGGCCTCGGCCCAGGAACTGCGCTGGGGAGCGATCCGGGCGACCACCTTCGTCGAATCGATCGAAGACTCGATCAAGCCGGAAGCGCCACCCCTGATCTTCGATGGGCAGAGCGACGTCCTGCGGGCGTTGCGGAGCGGGCGGATCGAGGCGACCTTGCTCGACCTGCCGCTCGCCGTCGCGACCGCGAAAGACTCGGGTGGTCAGCTCGAAGCGGTCGCCCAGCTCCCCGAGAAGGAGGCGCTGGCGGTGGCGATGCCGAAGGAAAGCTCCAACCGCCAGGCGGTCGACTCGGCGATCCGGGCCCTCACCGCCGACGGCACGATCGAAGACCTGCTCGAAGAATGGGTCGGCGGCGACGCGGCCAACGCCGAATCGGCGATCCCCCTCCTCCACACGAGCCTGCGCTAGATGAGCCCCAGCGCACAGCCGCTCGCCGCGCTCGCGCTCAAATCGCCCGGCGGCGCCGCCTGGGAGTTCCTCGTCCTCTTCATCGTGATCATCATCGGGCCGCCGCTGATGAAACGGGCGCGGGTGCCGGGCATCATCGGCCTCCTCCTCGGCGGCTTCGCGATCGGCCCCTACGGGCTGAACCTGATCGGCGCCGGCAACACCACCGTGCCCGACCTGGGCCAGCTCGGACTGCTGTACCTGATGTTCGTCGCCGGGGTCGAGCTCGACCTGGCGCTGGTGCGGGTCCACCGCCGGGCGGTGATCAGCTTCGGCGTCCTCACCTTCGTCCTGCCAATGACCTTCGGCACCGTGATCGGCATTGCGCTCGGCTGGATCCTCCCCGCCGCCCTGCTGCTCGGGGCCCTGCTCTCCTCCCACACCCTGTTGCTCTACCCAACGGCCCGCGGCGCCGGGCTCTCCGCCGACCGCGGCGTGGCGACAGCGGTCGGCGCCACGGTCCTGACCGACACCGCGGCCCTGATAGTCCTCGCCGCCGTATCGGGCTCGCAGGTCACCGGCGGCTCCAGCGCCTCGATCGCCCTGCAGATCGTCGTCGGCTTGGCGGTCCTCGTCGCCTTCACGCTCTGGCTCTTGCCACGCCTGGCCCGGCTGGCCTTCCGCTACCTGGGAACGGACCGCGTCGTCCGCTACCTGCTCGCCGTTGCCTCGTTCCTCGCCGCCGCCACGGTCGCCGACGTCTTCGGCATCGAGCCGATCGTCGGCGCCTTCTTCGCCGGCCTCGCGCTCAACCGCCTCGTTCCCAACGAGGGGCCGCTGATGGACCGGATCGACTTCTTCGGCAGCGCCGTCTTCGTGCCGATCTTCCTCGTCTCGGTGGGGCTGCTGCTCGACCCCAAAGTGATGGTCGAAGGCGAGACCCTGGAGCTCGCCGGACTCTTCATCGCCGCCAGCCTCGCCGGCAAGGCGCTCTCCTCGGGCATCGCCCGCCTCGCCCTCGGCTACAGCGGCCCGCAGGCTCTGCTGATGCTGGGCCTGACGGTGCCGCAAGCCGCCGCGACGCTCGCCGCGACGATCGTCGGCTTCGACATCGGCCTCTTCGACCAGTCCGTGGTCAACGCGGCGCTGGTCCTGATCCTCGTCTCGATCGTGGTCGGCACGCTCTTGGTAGATCGCGCGGTGCCGGCGGTGCCGGCGCCCGAGGGGGTGTCCGAGCGTATCGGCGGCCGGATCCTGGTTGCGCTGAGCGATGCCGGCCAGGCGCCCCTCGCCTTCCAGCTGGCGGCGCGCATCGCGGCCGCGGAGGGCGGGGTCGTGCGCGGGCTGCTCGCTTCTCCCCGAGACCAGGCCGATGCCGCGGCCGCCCGCCTCGGCGAGCTGGACGCGGCCGCCTATGCCGCCGGGATCGATGCAGAGTCGAAGCTGCTGGTACACGACTCGCTGGCGGAAAGCATCGTCAACGTCGCCACCGAGAACCGCGCCTCCCTGGTCATCGTCGGCAGGCCCTCGACCCCGGGAGCCTCCGCCTTCGGCAGCACCGGCGAGGCGATCGCCGCAGGCCTTGCCGCGCCGGTCGCGATCCTCGTCGGCGAGGCCGCGAGGATCGCCGAGGTCGAGGTCGTGCGCGAGCCCGAGCACGTGATCAGCGGCTCCTTCGACGCCGATGACCTGGCGATCGATCTGGGGCGCCGGATCGGCGGCACCTCGGTCGAGGTCAGCGATCTCGACGCCGAAGCGCTCGCGGAGCCGCGGCCCGGCCAGTTGCGGCTGCTGCCGGCGGCCTCCTGGCAGCTGCTCGCCGGCGCCGCCAACCCGCCACCCGGCGCGGCGGTGCTGATCGTTCCCGACAGCTGAGAGGGTCTCTCACGTACCCCCGGGCGCCCTGACCGCGGCCGGGACGATGACGCCGGCCTCGGCGGCCGGTGCCGCGTAGGCGGCGGCGAGCGTCGCGATCGTCTCGTGGGCGTTGAGTCCGCTCGGGTTGGGGACCACCCAGAGCGCCGCGCCGGACCAGCCGGCGGCGCCCTCGAGCGTGTCCGGTTGCCGGCCCAGAGCCGCGCCGCGCTCGTCAAACGCATCGCGGTAGGCCGTTACGCCCGCGATCGCGACCACCGCGGGCCGGTGCTCGGCGACGAACCGCCGCAGCCGCGCGCCGCCCTCGCGCAGCTCCTCGGGCGAGAGCTCCGAGGCGCGCGCGGTGGCCCGCCGCACGAGGTTGGTGATGCCGACGCCACGGGCCAGGAGATGCGCCCGATCGGCAGCGGTCATCCCGGCGACCCGATCAACCTCATACTCGGTGATGCCGGCCGCGGCCAGCGCCGGGTAGAAGCGATTGGTGGGGTGCGCGAAGTGGGTTTTGACCGCGGCCGTCCACAGGCCCGGGTTGATGCCGACGAACAGCAGCCTCAGTCCCGGCCCGACGAGGTCATCGACCTCGTGGCCGCGGAACTCCTCCAGCTCCAAGCGGGTGAACCTCATGCACGCCAGCCTGACTGAAAGACCGACTCGAGGTGCTCGAGGCAAGCGGAGTCGATGGCGAGGTCACCTTGGCGCTATCCTCGCGCCAAGGTGACGGCGGATCCCGACCTTTCCCCCGACCGGCGGCCGCCATCCCGAGGATCACGATCAGATGAGCATCCGCATGGCGGGAGACGTAGATGGGAAAGCTGATCGCGACAACGCAGGCCACCATCGACGGCGTCATAGACCCGGTCGGTGAGTGGGTACAGGCCGACGGAGACCACGGCGACTACTCGTTCGAGCGTCAGGCCAGATCCAGCGGGCTGGTGCTGGGGCGCAAAACCTACGAGGGATTGGCTGGATACTGGCCGAGTAAAACGGGCAAGTGGGCGGACATGGTCAACTCGATGCCGAAGTACGTCGGCTCCAACACCCTGTGCGGCGATCTTGCCTGGAACGCGACCCTGCTCGAGGGCGATCTCGAAGACTCGATCCCGAAGCTGAAGGAAGAGGTCGACGGTGACCTGTTCATGCACGGAAGTGGCGAGTTCGCCTACCTCCTCGCCGAGAAGGGCCTGGTGGACGAGTACGAGATCTACCTCAACCCACTTGTCTGGGGCCGGGGGAACGTCCACGTGCTCGGCGACAGGGGAACCGTCCGAATGGAGCTCGACGACGTCAAGCGGTTCGACTCCGGAGTGGTCCTCCTCACTTACCGGCCGGCCGCTTGAACGCCGCTGGCACGAGAACACCGGCCTCGGCGGCAGGCGCCGCATAGGCGGCGCACATGCTCTGCCGCAGGTTTATCTTCGACCCCGATACCGGCGCGATTCTTGCCGAGGCAGAAATGATCCTCGGCCCCAAGGCCACTGAGGAATATGGGGCCCCGGCAGGCACTCCCTACCGCGAAACCGCCTACCTGCAGTCGGGGATCGTCGATTCCAGACCCGAAGGGCGCCACCCACCTGACCGCGCGGCCCAGCGCAATTAAGCGCTCACGCATCGAAGAAACCCCTAGGACCCGATGACCCTGGCCTTGGCTCGGTCGTACTCGGCCTGCGAGAGTGCGCCCGACTCCCTCAGGGCCGCCAGCTCTTTGAGGCTCGCCGCCACGCCTGCGGTCGCCTCTTCTTGATGAGTGGGCATGCCGGCCGCCCGCTCATCCATCGTCGCTATCAGCGGCCTGACTCCGGCACTCTTGAACCTCGTCCTCTGCCACCACTCGGCAATCACGAAGAAGATCAGGACGGGGATCGGCAGGATCATCAGAATCAGGATCGCAATGTAGATAGGCGGATAGGGAAAAGTCAGCGCCTTCCGGATCGCCTCGTCGTTGAAGAAACCATCGCCGGTCGTTTGGTCATAGACGAGGAAGTAGCGGCCGGACCGGCTGCGTCCTCGACTCACCCAGGCCAGCGACGCGATATGCCCATTGCCGACGCGAGCTTCGAAGCCGGCGCCTTCGAACGAGGTCACCTGGTCCCGCTCGTCGGTGAGGAAGAAGCGATCGGTGACCACTACCGCGGTATTGATGTCGGTGGATACGCTGACCAGCTGACCGTTCGTCCCGCCGGTTACCCTCGTCGACCCCTTCATGTGGCTGTCGCTTCTCTTGCCGACGTCACTGACCCGACCGGTCGCCGAGTTGACCTTATACCGGCGAAAGAGACCCGCCAACCGAGAAGTGTCGTGAGCGCTGATGCGGATCGGAGAGAGCGCCTTCGGGGTGCGCAGGAGCATCGGCAGGAGTGCAACGACGCTGAGCGTGATCCAGGTCTTCATGAGCTCACGTCTCCCGCACGAGCGTCCTGGTACCGAGATTGACCGCAACGGAGTCACCCTTCACTTCCGGGCTGCTCGGCCGGTAGCCGATCTCGAGTTGCTCGGCCTTCATGTCGACGGTGGCAGTCAGGTAGCCGAAGTGAACGATCGGATCGGCGACCAGGGTGTACTCCCCGTGGACGAGCGGTGCTTTCACCGGGACCCGCGGATGGGTCTCGCTGAAGCCGCCGGCACCGGCTACCACGTAGGGAATTTCACGCCCGCCGACCTTGCGGGTGAACCGCTGGTAAAGGTGGGCATGACCCGAGAGGACGGCGTCTGGGTAGAGCCCGGCGCCCTCGAAAGCAGAGTCGAGATCCTTCTCAAGCCCTTCGGAGCCGGGATGTTCTGATACTGACGCCGGCGGGTGATGGCAAGCGACGATCACCGCGCGCTCGCCCGCTTCGCGTTCCGGCTTCAACCGTTCCAGCTCAGCCCTGAGGAACTCGAGCTGCTCGTCGCCTGCGTCCGGATAGCGGCCGCCCTGGGTGGAGAGGACACCCGGCCCGTCGATCACGTTGGTGTAGAGACCCACTACTGAGACGAATGGTGCATCGAGGGTGAAGTAGACGCCGGGCTGGTTCATCGTGCTGCGCATCAGGCCCCCCGCGTCCTCGGCCGGCCCGGGGGTCGCGGCGCAGAAGTTGCGCAGAAAAGCCGTCAGGGTCTTTACCGAAGGCGTGTCGGGGCTGGGCCCGAAGACCATCCCGTCGTGGTTGCCGGGGATGGCGAAAATTGGGCGATCGTAATTGCGGAAGGGCTCGTAGAACTGGTCGTAGTAGTACTGGCCCTCACCGAAGTTGTAGACGATGTCACCGAGGTGGAAGAAGAAGGCCGGAGCCTGATCGCCGCCCTCCTCCACGTCTTTGGCCATCAGATCGGCAACCCCTGCCTCGTGGCGAATCGCCGTTGCCATTTTCTGGCTCCGGTTGACCTTGGCCGCGCCGGTGTCTCCAACCGCATGGAAGCTCAGTCGCTTCGCCTCCATGATCGGCTTCAGGAAGTCCCGCCCGAGCACGTCAGAGAGGTTCATCCGGGGTGGGTTTACACGTGGCGCCGGCACCTTTTGGACGTCTTCGTCGTGCTTCTTGTAATAGGGAGATTCGTAGTACGCCTCGCTGGTGTTTTCGATCTTGAAGGCGGTCTCATCCGGACTGGGTTGGGCCTCGGCGAACAGCCGCTTGCCCTTGCCAACAACCCCCTCGACCAGGCCCTTCACGTCCACCCTTTTGAACGAAGATTTCTGATTGGATGACCATAACCAAAGTTTTTGTGAAATAGCAAGGGTCTGACTTAAATGTGAACTTTCTCGTCCGGGGAGGGATTCTGGTTGAGTTTGCGCAGGTGACAGCGCGCTTCGCATATCTCGTCGTCGAGCGGCAGCGCTACGCGATCGACGCCCAGAACACCGCGAGCGCACCTGACCCGGAAGGCACACGGTCATCGATCACCGCAGACGACTCGTTCCCGGACCGGCTGCGGCAGGCGCTGGATACCGCAGCCAAGTCCGCCGGGTACGGCTCGCTGGAGCGTTTGCTGGGAAGCGTGCGGATGCAAGGGCGGTCGACCCCCAGTCGCGCCGGGCACGTGCAGAGCCTGCTGAGCACTGGACTCCTGAACGAGGACGCCGAGATATCCCGGATGGTGAACGGTGCCGTCCCGGATTCCACTTGGGAAATCCTCCGCGCGATCCGCCCTGCGGACGGCCAGGATCAGCGAATCCCGGAACCGGAGATCATCGCGTCATCGTCGCGAGCGAAGCCGCGGTTCATCGACTCCTGGTCGCTCTCGGTACACGCCGGCGACGGCGTCACGCCAATCGATGTTGACCCAACGCGAGCACCGGGAGACACCTTGCCGATTGCGCTTATCGCGCAGGCCCTCGAAGCACTCTCAACAGAGGGCTGGGCAGTTGTTCATGTCTCGGAGGATCGCTCGATCGACGACAGAGCGTCCGCGAGCCAGGTGACCCGCCAGCGGATTTTGCTGCACCGCTGACTCAGCCCGCCGGCCCAGCGGACCCCGACACGAGCAGCAGCTGGGCGCGCCTGCGAAGCCAGCTCGGTGAGCGAAAGCGATATCCGCAGATTCCCCCAACAGGTACCGGCTGCAGGCCCAGCCAGGGCGGTGCGCCTGGGGGTGGACGATGCCCGACAACGATCACGCCGACACACCGTAGGTGGCCCCGTGCCTCGACTTGGAATGACGACCCTCCACAGTTCGGGCATCGGTCCTGAGGCACCCGAGGAACATACCGACCAAACCAAACCTCGAGCCCCACGCTCACCCCTGCGGCTTGTCGCTCAGCGAGTCCACTCCTCCCGATTCGATGAAGAGCTTGGCCTCGGTCAGCAGGGGGGTCCTCTCGCCAGAAAGCCCCGACGGCGGCTTCAACATCATCTCCTCGGTCGCCAGCACCCGCGAAGTCTTGGGATCGAAGATCAGCGAGTAGAGCGTCGGCGCGCCTGAATTAGCCGATTTAGCACCGACGGCAACGCCGCGCCGCCCGATCGCATCGGTCGAGCTACCGAGGTATTCGATGCCGGGGATCAGGCCCTCTGCTTCGTAGAGAGCGGCTCGCAGCTCCGGCGTGGCCAGTGGGTTGTTGAGGATTTCCCCGGTCAGAGTCAACGTCCTCGCCGAGATGGGGAAGCCATTCCCAGCTCCGGCGATCGCCTGGGGACCCGTGACCCGATCCTCCAGCCACGTTGCGAGTTCCGACGGATCGGTTGGCAGTTCGGAGAGTTCGAAACCACCCATGAGCCGGTGGTTGAAATGACCAACGGGGACGTTTTCTTCTTCGGTGTGCGAGCCCCAGCCGTGCGTGAGAAAGCGGATGCGGCCCGCGGCTTTCCAGGCCTTCCGATCGCTGGGACCAACCCACCGCGGCGGGGCATCGACCCTTCTCACTCGTCCCGAGCCATCTCCAGCGATCCATTCTTCGTTGATCGAAGAGTCATAGACCGACCAGGCTTGTCCCCCCGCCATGCTCGTGTTGGTGTTCATTTCACGGGTCTTCACGTAGAGGTAGGGGAAGTCGGCCATCGGTGCCGGCTGGGCGGCGGCGGCGTCGGCGACCCTCGCAAGTGCCGGCAACGTATCGGGGCCGCTCTGGCCGCCACCGGGAAGGCCCACGATCGAGCCAAGCAGCGCTATCGCAGCGACGGTGAGTACCGCAAGGATGGACCTGCGTCTCGGGATCGGGAAGGCGCGAGCCGATGCCTTCGGATTCCTCCGGCTCTCCTGCGCCGGCGTAGAGAGAATCGCGGTCATAAGCTCGCCGGCTTCCGTTCCAGATGCAAGCCGGCCGAGGTCCAGCCCGGCCAGGGGGTCGATCGAAGCCAGGTTCTTTTCGAGCATCTCGTTCTTTTGCGTCATGGTGCCTCCGTGACTCCAGGTCGCTCCCCGAGCGAGGAACGTTTGCCTGCCTCGCCCAATGAATGTCCGTTTGCCCCAAGCTCTTTCAAAAGGCGTTGACGGGCTCGGTGCAGGCGGAGTGAGAACGTCGGCGCCGTGCAGTTCATAACCCTGGCGGCCTCGCGCACGCTGAGCCCATCCCAGGCAATCAGGCTAAGCACTTCCCGATCCCTTTCTCTCAGGGCTGCGAAGGCCGACGCAAATGCGTCTCGCTCGGCGACTCTCTCAAGCGGTGGTGGCGCGGGGTCGGGAGCGCCCACTCGCTCTAGGGAGACATTGGGGCCGCTGGGCCAACGCCGCCCTGCGGAGCGCCGCTGGTTGGCGAGCACCCTTCTCGCGGTGCCGAGCAACCAGGGCAATGGCTCCCGCGGAACGGCGTCAAGGCGACGCCAGGCGACCAAGAACGTCTCCGACACGACCTCTTCCGCGTCGTTGCGATCGGTGGTCCGGCGCAGCGCATATGCAAGGACCTGTCGATGGGTGGATCTAAAGATCGCCTCGAAGCGGCTCGCCCTGCTCGCTTGACCGCGGAGCTTGTCTTTTTCGCTCACTCCTCTGACAATGTCCGTTCGCGTCGAGATCTTTCAGGCGGAGTCAAAGTCTGCTCGCGACTGGCGGTCGCCGCCGCAAACACACGGTGACCGTCAGCAGCGACAAACCCGCGAAGGGACAAAGCCGGGTGAAACAACGCGGCGGGACGCGGACTCGGGCAGCCGAGTTGGGGACTACTTCTTTCCCTTCTTCGGCTTGATCTTGACCTTGATCGTCTGCACGACCGTCTGACCACCGGCGTCGGTGACCTTCACCTTGACGATCACGGTTCCGGTCTTGCCCTTGGCCAGGGCTCGCCTGACCGACTTGGGCAGCACGACCTTGACCGGGGCCGAGCCGCCCGCCGCGATGCTCGCCGGCAGCTTGACCTTCAGCTTCACCTTCTTGCCGCCGATCTTCACGGTTCCCGAGCCGGCGAGGTGGCAGGCGCTGGAGCCGCAGCTGACGGTTCCCACCGTCGGCTGAGCGCTTCGCACGACGACCGGCTTTCTCTGTTCTTCGACCTTCGGCGGTTCGCTCGGCGGCGGCGGTGACGGAGGCGTCTCTTGGTGTGGGGGAGGCGCGAGAACCTCCACCTGCACGGGGACGGATTCCGAATCGACCGTCGCCGTCACCTGGGCGAGGCCGGGGGCGGAGCCGCTCAGCGTGCTCATCGCTAGACCGCCCTGGAGCTGCGCGGAGGACTGCGAGAGCGAGCCGAGGTCGGTGGCGAAGCTGACCGGGGTGCCGTCGGGGGCGGGGGCGACGGTGGCGCCGTCGGAGTCGGTGTCGATCGCGGCGGTGATCGGGGTGGCTCCGCCGAGCGAGATCGATGCTGCGCTTGATTGTGCGCTCAGCAGCAGCCAGGGGTCGGCCGTGACACCTCCCGCGATGGTCGCGCAGGCGTTCGAGCCGGCTTCGGTCGGGCCCGCGTTGCAGGCCCACCAGTTGTCGGTCGCGTCGACGGGCGCCGTCGCCGAGGCCGCGTTCAGGCCGATCGCCGAGCCGACGAGCCGGTTGGCGTGGGCCTCAGTCCCGATCACGTCGCCGCGGACGCCGATGTCGGCGCCGGGAGCGGAGAGGGAGACCGCATTGCCTTCGACGCTCGCGCCTTCGATCGCGCTGTCCACCCGGTCGGTTTCCAGCGCGATCCCCGGGAACGGTTCGCCGGTCGGGGGGAACGTCGAGCCGCCGAGGTCGACCCGGTTGCCGGTGATCGCGACGTCGCTGAACGAGCTCGGCGTGGTCGTGGCGATTTCGTGGTACCCGGCCCTGAAGTCGACGCCCATGCCGGTGTAGTCGTGAAATGCGTTGCCGCTGACCAGCTGCGGTTCGGTGACGACGTCGCCGGGGTGGCCCGACGTGCCATCGGCGAGCAGCAGCACTCCCTCGGCGGGATAGACCACTGTCCCCGCCGTGGTCGAGACGAGCCCGCTGAACTCGTTGCCCGAGATCGTCGCCGCCCCGGTCGAATGTTCGACCAACACCCCCTGCCACATGCCGCTGAAGAGATTGTCTTCCACTTCCAGCGACGCTTCGGATCCGTAATCGAAGAGGCCGACGCTGAAGTCTGCGGCGACTTCGGGATCGAGGTCTTCGTTGGCGAGAAGCTCGTCTTCGGCGATCGTCACCCGCGAGCCTGCGGGCGCGCCGTTGATGGCGACGAGGATCGGCGCCGGTTCGGCCACCGCCGCTTTGGCGTTGGCCCCCTCGAGGGTGAAGCCGCGCACCGAGAGATCGGCGGCGCCGGCCGGGTGGAAGCGGAGCAGGCCGTTGCTCGGGAGCCCGCTGGCGGAGGATCCACTGACGATCGTCGCGCCGGCCCCCGCGCCCTGGAGCGTCAACTCCTTTTCGATGACGACCTGCGGTTCCTCGTAGGTGCCGGCGGCGACCGCGACGAGATCGCCCGGGTCCGCCTGCGCGACCGCGTGCCGGATCGTCTGGCAGGGCGCGGCTTCAGCGAGGCAGTCGTTGCCGGTGTCTTCGCCGCCCTCGGCGACGTAGCGCGTGCTGCCTGCCGCCACGGCTGACCCCGGCGCCAGCGCCAGCGCCGCGAGCACGGCGACGAGCAGGGCAGCACAGCGCCGTCCCGCTGCGATTCCTCCACTACTTCCGATGATCATCAAGGCCAGCCCCTCCCCGGTATGAGGGAACTCCTATCGCCAGGGCGGGCGCGTCCTTGAAGCCAGTGTCTCCAACTGGACGAATTGCCCAGCGCAAAACGGCCTGTCCGCGACGTCGGGCGAAGCGGTTCTGTTTGGCGATAGCTCGCCGCCTTCCCCTGCTTGAGGGACAATTGCGCGGTGGGCGCCTCGATACCCAGCCCGGCCGCCAGCGGCTTCCACCTCGGTCCCTTCGACGTCCACGTCTATGGCCTTCTCTACGTGGTCGGGCTGGTGCTGGCCGTTCTCATCGCAAACCGCCGCTGGGAGGCCTTCGGCGGATCACGCGACCTGGTCTACGACGTTGCTCTATGGGCCTTTCCGGCCGGAATCATCGGCGGTCGTCTCTACTTCATCGCCACAAGCTGGAGCGAAGTCCCACCGCACTGGTGGGGCCTCTTTGCCGTCTGGGATGGTGGCATGGGAATCTGGGGCGGGATCGCGCTCGGCTCGGCGGTCGGCCTCTGGCGGCTGCGTCGCGCCGGCGTCGCGCCCGGCCCGTTCATGGACGCCGCTGCCCCGGCCCTCCTCGTCGGCCAGGCAGTGGGCCGGATCGGCAACTACTTCAACCAAGAGCTTTTTGGCGGACCCAGCGGCCTGCCTTGGGCGATTCAGATCGGCCCGGCGCACCGCCCGGCGGGATATGAGAGCTTCGCCACCTTCCACCCGACCTTCCTCTACGAGCTGATCTGGAACCTTGGGCTCGCCGCCTTCCTCGTCTGGCTCGGCCATCACCGGCGAATCAGGCCACCGGGCCTCTTCGCCCTCTACGTCGCTGGCTACTCGGCCTTTCGCATCTTCGAGGAGTCGCTGCGCGTTGACCCCGCCCACTACATCCTCGGCCTGCGGTTCAACTTCTACGTCGCTTGTGCGCTGACCATCGCCGGGCTGCTCTGGTTCCTCGCGAGCCAAAGGCGCGATCGTTCCAGAGCGAGCCACAAGGGCCGCCGGGGCGGCGCCTTGCTGGCGATCGGCTGGGCCGCGCTCGCCGTGGTCGGCTGCGGGCAGGGCACGGAAACGACCGCAACCCCGGCGCATGGCACTCCTCGTCCGCATCTTGGCGAGGACTTCGCAGCCCGGTAGCCAACTGCGCCGTGAGTTGTCCGTGCTCTGCGCTTAGCCAGGTTGCTTAAGCCTGCCGTCGCGGTTCTTTGTTCCCCGGCTCGGCTCCGCGGATCGTCGCGACGATGCTCACCGGCGACCATGCCCCAGGATCAGCACCGGCAGAAATGCGATCCCCGCATCTCATTTGTCACAGCCCGCGACCGCTGCGTCGTCCTTTCGGATGTGACCATCTTCAAACTGCCACCTTCCGCGGCGCCCCCGCTACCCCGCGGCGGTCCCTGGAGGGTCATGCCCACTCCTCCCTGCGACCTGGCCGACCGCGTTGCGTACACACTTCTCTCGCTTCCGGACCCCGTCTTCGCAATCCTGGCCGGCAGGCGCCCGAGGATCGATGCTCAGCGCCTGAGCTCGCGGCTGCAGTTCTTGGCAAACGGCGCCAAGCGCGGACTGGTGGCGACCGCCGACCCGCCGAGCGCGGTGCAGCTGGCGCTGTTCGAGCGCCTCCAGCGCGCTGCCGCGTTCGCTCATATCGGCGACGCGAGCGGTACCGATCTGACGGTCCGCGGCGGCGATGGAGGGCATCGCCGGGCGCGGCTCTACGAGCCCCCCGAGCTGCCCGACGATCCTGGCCTTGCCGTCTTCGTCCACGGTGGCGGCTGGCAGGTCGGGAGCATCGAGGCCTACGACGGCCTCTGCGCCTACCTCGCCACAACCGCCCGGGTCAAGGTGCTCTCGCTCGATTACCGCCTCTCCTGGGAGGCGAGGTTTCCGGCCGCCTTCGACGACGTCCTCGCCGGCTTCGTCGATGCGGTCGATCGCGCCGAAGAGCTCGGCGTCGCCCGCGATCGAATCGCGATCCTTGGCGACAGCGCCGGCGGCAACCTCGCCTCGGCGACGGCGCTGCTGCTTGGCAGCGAGCGGGCCTACCGGCCGAGGCTGGCGGCGCTGATCTACCCGGCGGTGGACGCCGACCTGGATCGCTATGAGTCGACCCACCTCTTCAAGGCCCCACTCAGCCGCGAGATCCTCGAGCGCGACATGCGCCGCTACGCGCCGGCGGAGCTCGATCGTCGTGACCCGCGCTTCTCGGTGATGGCCGCCTCCGACGTCTCGGCGATGCCGCCGACCTACATCGCCAGCGCCGGCATGGATGTGCTGCGCGACCAGGGCGAGGCCCTCGGCGAGCGGCTTGCCGACGCCGGCGTAGAGGTCGAGGTACGCCGATTCCCGAACTTGCCGCATGGGTTCTTCGGCATGTTCGTCGACCCGGCCGCGCGGGCCGCGAGCGAAGAGATCGCCATCGCAATCGGGCGGCGCATCTGAGTCGAATCAAGGCGCGGGGCTCGGCAGCTACCGCCAGCCGCTCTATCTCACCTGCCTTTATCCCGCGCGGCCCACCCCGGTCGCGATCTCACCAAGGTAGTGCTGTCAACAGGTCAGGCCGCGGCAGATTCCGGCCAGTTTTCGCTGGGCGCTTGCGCTGAACCGAGATGAAAGGAAGCTATGCATCTCACACACACCAAGAGCGTTCGGGCCCTGATCGCTGCGGCACCGACGGCACTGCTCGTCCTGCCGGTGGCGATCGTCGGCGCCGGGCGCGGGTCCCGATGTCACAGATCGAGGCCCGCGTCTCGTCTTTCAGGTAGGACTGGTGGTCGAAAGGACGTGACCGAGGTGAAGAGGGATGCTTTGCATGAGTGAGCTGGCGAGCGAGTTCGAGCGGCTGCGCCCGCACCTGACCCGCGTCGCCTACGGGATCCTCGGCAGCCTCGGCGAAGCCGAAGACGTCGTTCAGGAGGCATGGCTGCGGTTGCAGCGGGCCGACGCGGCGGAGATCGAGGACATGCGCGCCTGGCTGACCACGGTCGTCGGCCGCCTCGCCCTCGATGCCCTCGGCACCGCACGCCGGCGCCGTGAGACCTACGTCGGCGAGTGGCTGCCCGAGCCGGTGGTCGAAGAGCTCGGCGCCGACCCGACCCTCGATGAGGTGGTCTCCACGGCGCTCCTGGTCGTCCTCGAACGGCTCTCGCCCGCCGAGCGCACCGCCTTCCTGCTCCACGACGTCTTCGACTTGCCCTTCCCGCAGGTGGCAGAGGTCGTCGGGCGCTCTCCCGCGGCGGTGCGCCAGCTCGCCGCCCGCGCCAGAGCTCACGTCGAATCGGGGAAGCCTCGCTTTCCGGCCAGCTCCGAGGAGGAGGACCGGATCGCCGCCGCCTTCGTCCTCGCCTGGCAGGAGGGCGACCTCGAGCAGCTGCTCAAGCTGCTCGACCCCGAGGCGGTGCTGCGCGCCGACGGCGGCGGTCGCGTCCCGACCTCCGCCGAGCCACTGCGAGGAGCCGAGCGGATCGCCCGGATGCTGATCGGCCTCGCCCGCGCATCGGCGAAGACCGGGCGAGGAGGACGCGGCCGCCTTGCCCGCGTCAACGGCGCGACGGGGATCGTGGTCGAAGAGGGCAAGACGACCAGCGTCTACTCCCTGAGCCTCGACGGCGGGCGGATCGTCGCAATCGACGTCGTTCGCAACCCCGAGAAGCTGCGGGGGCTCTCCCCCCGGCCGCGATGAGGTCGCGAGCGGCGGCGCGGGTCGCCCTGGCGCTGGTCTGTGCGAACTGCCTGCTGCTCGGCGCGCTCGCCGCCTTCGCGCCGCGGACCTTCTATGACGACTTCCCCTTCATCGCCCACTGGGTCGAGCGGCTGCCCCCATATAACGAGCACCTGGTCAGCGACGTCGGCGGTCTCTACCTCGGCTTCGCGGTGATCCTCGGCTGGGCCGCCTGGAAACTTCAGCGCGATCTCGTCCTCGCGGTCAGCGCCGGCTTCCTCACCGTCGCGGCGCTGCATCTCGCCTTTCACGCCTCCCACCTCGAGGGTTTCGGCACCGTCGACGGCATCGCCGAGATCGCGGCCCTGGCCTCGCTCTTGCTGCCGCCGGCAATCGCGATCTGGGCCGCCGGCCCGAAACCGAGCCGCGCCGATCGGTGAGCCGGATTCGAACCCGCGACCTTCGGGTTATGAGCTTGATCCGTTGGATCGGCTGGACTACGTGGAGCTAGGTTTCAAGCGAAATTCGCGAGATCGAGCTATGTGGAGATCGGCTGGAATCCGTGGGGCATGTTGCCCCATTTGTTGCCCAGTAGCGAAATCCGGCGCAGCCACCTTTGACCGAGGCATAATCGCCTGTATGACGAAGGTTGTTATCTGCGCTCGCCTACGTCGCCGAGCCGACCGAGCGAAGTAATGCGGACCCTGCTGCACGCGCCCGCCCCCATGGAGGCAACGCCGCTGGGCGAGTGAAGCAGGGACGGCCAAACGACACCGCAACGCATAGCGGCGTCTAGGCGGAAGAAGCTGCCACAACAGAAACATCGTCGTGGGAGATTGCCCCGCTCTTTTGAGCTCGTGCCGTCACCAGCGCCGGCTTGCGGCCCGCAGGTGCCACGTCCAATGCGAACTCAATCCCCAGCCGCCTGACCGCGTTGATGATCGTGTCGACCTCCGGATTGTGCTCTCCGGACTCGAGCTTGACGACGCGCGGTTGCGAGACGCCCAGCTTCTTCCCCAAAGCCCTCTGGTTCAGTTCGTGCTCGGCGCGATAGCGCAGCAACGTCGCCGCAAACTCCCGCGCAGGAGCAAGCCTTTGCCACTCCGCCCGAAAGCTCGGGTCGGCAAGCTGCTCCTCGGCCAAGAGAGCATCAACGGTCTTACTTGAAGTCGTCATCGTCTTCTCATGATAATAGATTTATTATCGAAATCAACAGTGGCGCCGTAGACGATCACGCGCTTCCACGACCGCTCGATCGAAGTCTTTCTTCTTCGCTGCTATCGCCAGAACGACGAATCGACTGCCGAGCCGCGTATAGATCGGCCGAATCTCGCAAGCCCCCTGCATCGGCCGCAGCTCAAATAGATTCGCCTCCCCCTTCAACGACTTCATATGCGGCGACGGTAGATCCGGCCCAAGATCCTTCAGCTTCTGCACGACGTTGAAGACCGCCTTGCGGTCTCCGCGCGACTTCACGTCCTCGAAGTCAATGATGGCGTCGCCATCGAAGTCCACGATCCAAGCTCTCGACTGCTTAGCCATCCAGCGACATTAGCCCTGGCCGCGGACTCAACTTTTTGTCTTCAGGTCAGGAACTCAAGCCTCCCCTTTAGGGCCGCAAGCAAGGAGTTCGACGTAGGAACCCTGCTCGTCGACGATCGGTACTTAGAAGTTATGCTCGGGGCATGCCCGTCCTATAGCGGGGGTGGGTTTTGAACCCGCGACCTCCGGGTTATGAGCGCGGTAGCCGCTCGGAGTCGGTGGGACGAGGCGGAGTGACCCTCATCAACGATTAACGAAGCAGGTCGCGCGCCGGGTGTAGCTTCGCGATGTGACAGGTAACGCTGTCCTGGATCAGGCACGGTCGACTGTCTCGCTCCCCGCAGGCGTCGATTCGATCCCGGGACCGCGAGCCCCGAGGGCGTGGCAGTTTCTGCGCTGGATTTCCGACCCGACTGGTTATGCGGAAACGTGTCAGGCGCGCTACGGCCCGCTCTTTGCCTTGCGCGTTCCTCTCTTCGGTCGCATCGTCTTTGCGAGCGATCCGGCGGACGTCAAGACGATCCTGACTGATTCCGAGCACTTCCAGGCCGGCGAGATTTCACGGCGACTCCTGGAGCCCGTCGTTGGCACGAGGTCAGTCCTGACGAGCACGGGCGAAGCCCACCTTCGCCAGCGCAGGCTGCTGCTTCCTCCTATGCACCACAGCTTGGTCGAGCGGTGGTCGAATCGGATCGAGGCGATAGCGGCGGCGGAGCTCGATCGCGTGCCATTGGGAGGTCCGGTCGCAATGCGGGCACCGATGCAAAGGATCACGCTTGAGGTGATTTGCAGGCTTGTCTTCGGAGCCGAGCGGCCTCCTCAGACGGCTGAGCTGCGAGACGCCTTGGCGCAAAGCCTTAGCTTCTCGAAGCTGGCCCCGTTGCTGTTTTTCCCAAGGCTCTTCGATCGTCCGGGTCGGCTCAACCCAGCCTCCGGGTTCCTTGGCCGACGCGAGGAGGTGCACCGACTGATAACCGCCCTGATCGACGAGCGTCGCCGCAGCGCCGATCTCGACAGCCGTGACGATGTCCTCTCGTTGCTGATCTCTGCTGGCGGGGAAGGCGAAGAGCGATTCAGCGACGAGGAACTTCGTGACCAGCTCATGACCCTTCTGGTTGCCGGGCACGAGACCACGGCCACCGCGCTTGCCTGGTCCTTGGAGCGGCTCTCACGTAACCCGCAAGCAAGGGAGCGACTGACGACATCGGTTCTGGCCGACGACGACGAGTACCTCAACGCCGTTATTCAGGAGACGCTTCGCGTCCGACCGCCCATCGTCAACGTGCCGCGCACAACTACGGCAGCGGTCGAGCTCGGCGGTCGCCACCTGGACCCCGGGACGCCGGTCGCGGCCATGCTCGCTCTGACGCATCGCCGCGCCGATATTTGGCCCGACCCGCTCGAGTTCAAGCCCGAGCGCTTTCTCAACGGGAAGCCGGCTCCTTACTCGTTCACTCCTTTTGGCGGCGGGATTCGCCGCTGCATCGGAGCATCATTGGCTCTGCTCGAGATGCGCGTCGTGTTGCGGACGATGGTGCGGCGTTTCGCAATCGAGGCAGCTCCTGGGCACGAGGAGAAGATCCGTCTCATCGGACCCGTGCTTGCTCCGTCGAAGGGCGGACGAGTGACTCTAAGCGGGGCGGATTTGGGTGACTGAAGCCAGGTGCCGGCGAGGTCGGCTCGCTGCGCTCAAGGCTGACCAGAAAGCCGGGCGTCGAAGAGGAGTATTGGCCCGGACCGGAACAAGCCGGCCACCTCGAAGCCCGCAGCACCAAGCCACTCTTCGATCTCGGGCGCGGTTCCCACTTGGCCAAAATCGCCTGAGCCGGGCCGAATCAGGAGGCGCTGGCGCAGGCTGTCCTCGCCTCGAACGAAACATGAACCGACGAGGCGACCGCCCGGCTTCAGCACCCGTTCGCACTCGGTGAGTGCCGCCTGAGGATCATCGAAACAGTGAAGGCCCCAGTAGGAGAGGAACAGGTCCGCGCTGCCCGCCGGAAGCGGGAGTTCGGCCGCATCGGCTTTGAAGAATTCGACATCGCCGAGGTCACGCAACGCGGCTCGCTTTCGCGCCCGTCGAAGCATCGAGGGAGAGAGATCGGCGGCGACGTAGCGAACTTTTGTCGGTGAGGAAAGGCCCCGGAACGCTGGTCCGGCACCACACGGACAGTCAACGATCACTCCGCCGTCTCGAACCTCGGAGATGGCACTCATGCTGTCGTAGTAAGGCTTGACGTCCGCGCCCCAGACGACCCGGCCGATGAGCCGGCTCAAGCCAGGTCTTTCCATGTAGGCGCTGTAGACCACGCCGAACGGTGAGGCATAGAAGTCGCGTCGTGCCATTTTGCCTGGCGAGTCTAGGGCGGCAACATTTCTCAGGTCCATGCACACGGCTCTATCTGCGTTGACCCAGGCGCCGAGAGTGAGCCGCCCGCTCGACCATACGACGCGGCGGGCGACGATACGGCAGGTGCTTCCCTGCGTCGCGAAGTTCGCGGACGTAGGGACCCGCAGCATCGGGCTTCAAGTCCATGGCCTCAGTCGAGGATGCGAAGGACCCGGGGGAGGCCGGCTCCTGAGCGCCGCGCCGCGGGATGCACGAATCCATCGAAATGTGCGGAGCGACGGGTGCGACGGTGAGGTGGCGGGTCAGCCGTCGCGCGTCATCCCCTCCGGGTGGATGAGTAGGACTTCGCGCGGTTGGTCTCGAGCTGAGCCTCAGTCAGTCTCCTGGTCCGCCGACAGACCTGGCGATAAAAGCGCAGCTGCTGGGTCCGGCCAAAGATCCTGAAACCGGTCCGACGGACTCGAACCAGCCGGCTCCGACAGATCCTGCGATAGCGGGGCGGTTCTCGGCCAGCTGATTGCTCGGTCAGCTAACCGAAACGAGGAACCGCTCCAGGTGCTCACCGAAGCCCGGCGCCGCAGCGACGAAGTGCCCGGCGCCAGGGGCGACCAGTCGCTGCGCGTGCAGCTCGGCCGCGAGCGCGTCCGCCGCTCGCTCCAGGAAAGAGGCGTGCTCGCCAGAGGCGACCAGTACCGGGATACCCGCGTCGCGCAGGACATCGAGCGGCGGGCGCGCCTCTCCCGGCGATCGAGTGCCGTGAGCGCGACGAACGGCCTGCACGACGTTCTCGGGAAGCGGACCGTTATCCGGAACGGGCGAGCCCGCGATCCGAAGGAACTCGCGCAGCGTCGCGGGGTCCGTCTCGAGGCCGTGGGCCAGGAACTCGTCGCCCATGCGCTGGAAGCGCGCCAGCTCCGGGTCGTCGGGAGCCAAATAGAAAAGCGGCGGCTCGATCAGCGTCAGCGACCGCACCTGTGCCGGCTTGCGCGTCGCCGCGATCAGCGCTCCGAGTGCGCCGTAGGAGTGTGCGACGACGTGGGGACGTCGATCGAGCAACGGCTCGATGTCGGTGGCGTCGATATCGAAGTCCTGGCGCCCCTTCGGGGGCGGTGGACTGGGTGGGAAGCCGCGCCGATGGACGGTGGCCAGCGTCCATCGAGCCTTCAAAGACTCAAGCCCCGCCCACGTCGTCGCCGAGCTCGCGCCGCCGTGAACGAGCAGGATCTCCGGCCCCTCGCCCTCGCGGATGAGCACGACTTCACCCATGCAGCCGCTCGGCGACCCAGAGCTAGATTCGATCTCGCGTTGCATCCGCCTATTTACCGTCCGACCAGATCCGGTCGAACAGCTCGCCGTCGAGGGGCACGAGCCAGACCTCGCGAATCCAGCGATGCTCGACGTCAACTCGGTAGATGCCGATCGTCTGCCACGAGACCCGCGCTCCATCCAGTACCGCCGTCCCTTCCACGAACTGCGCCACGGCGTCGCCCTCGGAGATCACCTCGCCGGGGTGCATGCGCATGGTGGCGTTTGCAAGCCGGCGACGCCTCTCGAAGTAGTCGACCACCTGCCCGGTGCCGCGATGGTCGCCGCTTATCGGGCTTTTGCCCGGCACGTGCCAGACGACGTCCGGCGGCAACAGCTCCAATACAGGGTCGATCGAACCCCCGGCATACATCTCGCCCTGGCGCCCATGCAGATCGGCGACCAGCTTCAGGGGGGATGTCTCTACGGGCATCCCCCCTCCTTGGGCGCTGCGATCAGTTCAGCCAGTGAGCGCTTCCGCGTCCCTCCGGCGTCGAAGTTGCTCGGGCTTAGGATGTGGCCGAGTTGCAAATGCTGCGGGCTCTCATGGGGACCATCGGGAAGGTAGGTCCAAATCCCCGGATCGCCAGTCGTCGGATGCGATGCGGAGTAAGACGGCTCGGCGTCCACGGCTGGGTCGACCGGGCGGAGAAGAAGGTTGTCCCGGCGCAGCGGTTTGCCCGAGGGCGTCGGAGCAGAACTCCAGTCGACCAGCTCGCCGAGTCGAAGGTCCGGCACGCCAGCGAGCATATCCAGGCGCCGTCACTAACCGTGGGCTATGCGGCGAAGGCCACCCCAGCACCGAGTCGGGCAATTGCATCCGCGGCTTGACCGAGGTCGTTTCCTGCCATGCGCCAATCCTCCCTGCTTTCCAAGCTCCTCGCCTGACTTCCCGAAGCAACTAACGGGGCAAACCGCCTCGACAGATTCCAGTTCGACTTCAGCTGGGCGCAGCCACCGTTTCCCGCAGTAGCGCCAACAGATCGTCCCCGGCGTCCACGCTGACGTAGTGGCCTGAATTCTCGAGGGTGACGGTCTTCGCTTGCGGGAGAAGCTGTTTCAGGCGCTCGCACGAGCGGCGAAGGAAGGACGGGCTGAGGGCGGCCTCAATGATCGTTACCGGCGCGGCGAGGCTCGCCCAACGCGACTCCTCGAAATCGTCGTCGGTGGTGGAGGCATAGTCGTCGAAAACGCCGGAAGCATTGCTGAGGAGGCGCTCGCGGCGCTGAGGCGACGCCTTGTCGAAGGCGGAGCCGCCAGTCGGGTAGCTGGCGGCGTACCGCATCCAGTGTTCGGCTCCGCGGCTCTCCCCGAACAGCCGCCGTCGCACCTGCGTCCCGAGAACGGCTCTAACGAAGCTGGCGGTGCGACAGTGCTTGAGGTCAAAGGCGGGATCGAGCAGGACCAGGGAGGAAACGAGGTCGGGCCGTTCGAGCGCGAGCGGAAGAGTGACCATGGAGCCCCCGCTATAGCCGACCAGAACGGCTGGCGCTGCATCCAGCGCCTCGATCAGCGCTTCGGCGTCGGCGCGGTGTTGGCGCCAGTCGCGTGGCGATGCGCTGGAGGCGCCGTAGCCGCGGCGATCGTAGACGATCAGCCGGCAGTGCTGGCCGAGCGACGCCAGGTCGTCGGCCCAGAGCTCACCCGAGGTTCCCACGCCGTGCACGAAGACGAGGGGCTGACCGGAGCCCGTCTCCATGTAGGAAAGCCGATGTCCATTGACGTCAAGGATTTCCACACCATGACCCTAACCGAGAATTTCTCCAGGGCAACATGCCTCACGGATTCCCAGCCAACTGGTAGGTGACGCCCGCGGCCGGGGCGTTGTCGACCCGCGCGACGAGGCAGGCGTCCTCGCTCCCCTCGACGTCGGTCAGCTCGATGCCCCCCGTGAGGGGTGCGGCCGTGCCGGTGAGGTCGGCCGTGGCGCCCCCGACGCCCTGCCTCCCGAGTTGGTGAGCGTGAAGGTGATCGATTTCGTCGCTCCCGCGCCCGCATCCAGCACCCGAAGTCGTACCCGCCCGGGATCGTCGTCGGCGACCACGCCTGGTCGGCCGGCGCGCTCGACGCCTGCCCCGGGCCGGCCCGCCGACATCGCCACCGTCGGTGCCTACACGCACTCGGCCATCGCCCTGACGGCCGCCGCCGACGTTTCGGACTCAGGAGGTAGCGATAGCGCGTCGGCGCCGCGGCGCCGCCCGGATCGTCGCGGAGATCCAGCGGCTCTGGAAGCCGTTGGTACCCCTCGGCGGCAAGTCGATCGAGTTGTGGCTGACGTGCTCGAAGAGGGGTAGGGGAACTACGTGCGGGCGACCTTCTTCACCATCGGCCATTCGACTCACGACGCCGAGGCGTTCGCCTCTCTGCTGCGGCGAAACGACATCGAGCTGCTCGTCGATGTGCGCCACCATCCTGGCTCGCGGCGCGTGCCCTGGACGAACCCGGGCTCGATCGAGGCGGCACTGCCGGTGCCTTACGTCCACCTGGTCGAGCTCGGCGGGCGGCGCCGCGCGCAGGCTGACTCGCCCAACGATTTCTGGCGCAATCTCTCCTTTCGGGGTTATGCCGATTACATGGGCAGCGAGGAGTTCGCCGCCGGCCTCGAGCTGCTGCTGGGACTCGGCGCCGATCGGCCCACCGCGGTGATGTGCGCCGAGACCCAATGGTGGCGCTGCCACCGCCGGCTGATCGCCGACGCGCTCATCCTCCACGAGGTCGACGTGCTCCACATCGACTCGCGCGGCGGCACCGAACCCCATCGCCTGACCGAGGCGGCCGTGTTCGCGGACGGCCGCATCACCTACCCCGCCCAGACCGGTCGACTGGATTTGTAGGAGTCGCCCGGCGACCCACAAGGATGGAGCCCTTCGACCTTACGTCACCTACAACAAGCCGGCCCAGGCTTTGGCCCTTCTGTTGATCAGGCCTGGCAGCTTAAATCTCGCTGTCCCGCTCCGACACCGCCGCCTGATCGAAAGTAGCCATCTCACGGAGCACGCCTGCCGCCGCCTGGACGACAGGAATCGCCAGGCAGCCTCCCGTTCCCTCGCCAAGCCGCAAGGAGAAGTCCAGCACCGGCACGAAGCCAAAATGCTCCAAGACAGCTGCTGCTCCCGGCTCGGTGGAGCGGTGACCTGCAATGCACCGCGCCGCGACGCCAGGAGCCATCGCCTCGGCAACGAGCAGCGCGGCCCCCGTTATGACGCCATCGACGAGGACTGGAACTCCCCCCGCGATGCCACCGACGATGAAACCCGCAAGGGCGGCGATCTCGAGGCCGCCCACCTCCGAGAGGATGGAGACTGGATCGAACCACCCGCGCGTTCGGCTGGCGGCGCCCTCGACGATGCTCGTCTTGCGAACCAGCATCTCGTCGTCGATGCCCGTCCCCCGCCCGGTCACAACTGCCCCGCCCTTACCGGTCAAGGCGGCGATCAGCGCCGCCGACGGCGTCGTGTTGCCGATCCCCATGTCGCCGGTGACAAGAAGCCGGTTCCCTTGTTCCAGGAGGTCGACGGCGATCGAGGTGCCGGTGTTCAGCGCCGCGCGCGCCTCGGCCACCGTCATCGCCGAGCCGCACGAGAGGTCCGCGGTCCCGGGGCGGATGTTGCGCTGGATCACTCCGTCGAGGTGGGAGACGTCGGCGGCGACCCCCACGTCGACGATGTGGACGCTCGCCCCGACCTGCCGCGCGATCACGTTGATCGCGGCGCCGCCCGCGACGAAGTTGGCGACCATTTGGGCCGTCACCTCCTGGGGCCAGGGAGTAACGCCCGACGCCGCGACCCCGTGATCAGCCGCGAATACGGCGACCGCGGCGGGCTCGGGCCGCGGCGGAGGACACTCGCCGGCGATCGCCGCGAGCTGCACGCCGAGCTCTTCCAAACGCCCGAGCGAGCCGGCCGGCTTGGTGAGGCGGTCGTGGTGTGCCAGAGCCGCGGCTGCGGCCTCCTCGTCCAGCGGGAAAACTCGCCGGCATGCCTCGGCAAAGGGGCCCGAGCGGGCGTGGGCGAAGCGCTCGATCGCCTCGGCCACGCCCCGGTCGACGGCGACGAACTCGACTCCGGCCGCGATGGCGGCGTCCCTATCCACCGATGCGTTGCCGACGTAGACCGACCTCTCCGGCGCTACCTCAAGCCGGCGCAGGGCCTCGTTCAAGGACGCCGGGTGGGGCTTCGGCGCGCCGACGTCGATCGACGTCACGACCACCTCGAGCAGCCCGTCCAGGCCCACGCGGTCGAGCAACACTCGCACCTCGGCCTCGCGCATCGCGGCGGTATCGGTGACCGCGGCGATGCGGTGGTGCTCCCCCAGCACGCGCAACGTCTCGATCGCTCCCGGGCGAAGCTCCGCCTTCAGGTTGGCGACCGGTGTGCCGGGTGGCGCCTCCTCGACCAGCGTGCCACCCACGTCGAAGAGGAACGCGTCGATGCCGTCAAATCGATTCATGGGAATAGCCTCCGAGTGCGTTTTGCGAGCTTGTCGCGCACAAGGACGCCGCGGGGCGCCAGCCAGTCGCGCCCGGCGAGGGCCTTGCGATCCCCTGTCATCGGCCTCCCGCCAGCGCGACGCCAGCCACGAGAATCGCCAGCTCGGTCAGCTCGACGGCGGCTCCGAGCGTGTCGCCGGTGACGCCGCCGAGCCAGCGAGCCAAGGCAACGCTCAGAGAAAACGCGAGGATCGCCGTGCAGGCGGCCAGGATGAGCCCGTCGATACCGGTCGCCAGCACGGCGACAAGTGTCGCGATGGCAGCTGCCCCGGCGGCTCGTGCCCAGGCGGTCGCGGCGAGCGAGCGAGCCAGCCCCTCTCCGGACCGGGCGTAGGGCAGGGCCGCCGCGAGCGGCACTGGGACCGCGCGCGAGAGCGCCCCGGCCGCGATCGCGAAGGGCAGGACATGGCCATCGCGGGCGAGTGCCGCGATGGCGGCCGCCTTGACCAGGAGGTCGAGCGCCAGCGCGATGGCTCCATAGGCGCCAATCGCGTGGTCGCGCATGATCTCCAGCGCGTGTTCGCGCGAGCGCGCGCCGAACGCGTCCGCAGTATCGGCCAGGGCGTCAAGGTGCAGCGCCCCGCTCAGGAGAGTCCCTACGGCGATCGCCAGCGCGGCTGCCAGGAGCGGCGATAGCGGCGTGGCGAGACCCTCCGCGATCCCGCCCATTGCGGCGCCGAGGCTGGCGCCGATCAGCGGAAAGGCCAGGCCCGCGCGCGCGACGTCCTCGCCGTCAAGCGCAAGCCTACGACCGACCGGGACGCGGGTGAGGAACGCAAGCGCAGCCGCCGCGCCGCGCAGCTCCAGCCAGCGCCGGGGCAGAGCGATCTCGCGAGTCGCGCTCACCACAGGCCCTCGGCGAACGAATCGGCCCTCTGCAGGGTGAGCGCCCGCCCGGCGACGAGGAGAAGGGCGCGATCTGCCGCCGCAGCCCAGTTCGCATTCACCTGTCCGAGCAGGTCGCGGTAGGAGCGGCCCAGGGAACTTTCGGGGACGAGCCCGAGCCCCACCTCGTTGGTGACGACGATCGTCGGGCCCAGCCGAGCCGCGGCCGCAGCGGCCGCGGCTGCTGCCCGTGCCTTCACCTCGTCGGCCCCGAGCTGCTCAAGGGCGTTTGCCGTCCACACCGTCAGGCAGTCGACGATCAGGCAGTGATCGCCGTCCACCCCCTCAATAGCCTCGAGCAGGCGAAGGGGCTCCTCGATCGTCCGCCAGGAACGGGGGCGCTCGTGCCTGTGCTGGACGATTCGCGCCTCCATCTCCTTGTCGCCCGACTGCGCGGTGGCGAGGAAGACGACGGGCAGGCTCTGCTGGGAGGCGAGTCGCACCGCCAGCGCGGACTTGCCGCTGCGGGCGCCGCCGGTCAGCAGGACGAGGGCCATCAGAAGTCGAGCCCCCGGCGGGCGCGGATTCCTTCGTCGTAGGCATGGCGGACCTTGACCATCTCAGTCACCGTGTCGGCGACCTCGATCAGCCCGGCGGGCGCGTCGCGCCCGGTGGCGACGATGTTCACCTGGGGCGGTCGGTTGCGGATCGCCTCGAGCACGGCGCCCGAGTCGACCCAGCCCCAGTTCATCGGGTAGGTGACCTCGTCGAGGATGACCAGCTGGTGCTCGCCGGCTGCGATAGTCGCGGCGGCCAGCTGCCAGGCGGCCGCCGCGCGGCCCTCGCTCTTATCGAGGTCCGGCGACTCCCAGGTGAAGCCGTCGCCGCCCTTCAGCCACTCGACGCCGAGTTGAACGGCGACCTTCTCCTCGCCGACCTTCCACTTATCGGACTTGATGAACTGGATCACGCAGACGCGCCAGCCACGGGCCACGGCGCGCATCGCGACGCCGAACGCCGCCGTCGACTTGCCCTTGCCCTCGCCGGTGTTGACGAGGACGAGCGAGCGCCGGCGCTCCTTCGGGGCCGGCGGCGGCTGGGGCGGCCGCATGCCGGGCTTGTGCGGCTCGCTCATCCAATTCCTCCTCTGCGCAGCAGCGCGGCGACGTCGATGTGCTCCTCGACGGCGTCGGCAAGCCCCTCGAAGGCCCGCTCCAGCGAGCGCGTCGGCACCGCGCCGAAGAGGTCCGCGAGAAGCTGCGGCTGCTCGAAGAGCCCGTGCGGGTAGACGCCGAGCACCGAGCCCTTCGCGAACCCGAGCCCGTCGGGCAGCGCCTCGGTGACGGGCGCGGTCGCAACGCTTTGACCATGGCGGATCTCATAGCCGGCGAGCCCCTTGCCGCTGAGCGCCGTCCACGGCTCGGCGAGCGGCCGGAATCGCGTCGCGATCCTCTCGGCCCGCTTGGCGCGGTCGAAGGTCGTCGCGATCGGTAGCAGTCCCAGCCCCTTCGCCGAGCCGTCGACGCCGGCCGCGTCCTCGATCCGCTCGCCGAGCATCTGCATGCCGCCGCAGATCGCGAGCACCGGCAGGCCGGAGGCGACCCGACCGCGTATTGCGGCCGCAAGGCCGCTGCGAGAAAGCCAGGCGAGGTCGGCGGCGACGTGCTTGGAGCCCGGCAGGACGACGAGATCGACGCCGTCGATCTCCCCCGCCGTTCCCACCCAGCGCACGTCCGCCACCTGCTCGAGCGCCTTGAACTCGTCCAGGTTCGAGGCGGTGGGATAGCGGACGACCGCGACCGACGCGGCGCCATCGACGCGCCCGGGCATCGCCGCCCCATCCTCGTCGGGCAGGCCGTGATCGAGCCAGGGCACAACCCCGAGCGTCGGCACCCCGGTCAGTTGCTGGAGCCGTTCGGGCCCGGGCGGCAGCAGCGTCGGGTCGCCGCGGAACTTGTTGAGCACGAAACCGGCGATCCGCGACCGCTCGTCGGCGCTCAGCAGCGCGAACGTCCCGTAGAGGTGGGCGAAGGCGCCGCCGCGATCGATGTCGGCGACGAGGAGGACCTGCGCCCCGGCGAGCGTCGCGGTGCGCATGTTGGCGAGGTCGGTGTCGCGCAGGTTGATCTCGGCAGGGCTGCCGGCACCCTCGATCAGGACGAGCTCGTGATCGTCGAGAAGGTCGCGAAGCGAGCGCTCGATCGCCGGCCAGAGGCGCTCTCCGCGGCCGCGCCAGGCCATCCTGCTCAGCTCGACGTCGGGTCTGCCGAGCACGACGACCTGACTGCGGTCGTTTCCCTCGGGCTTGACCAGGACGGGGTTCATCCGCACCTCCGGCTCCACACCAGCAGCGAGCGCCTGCAGGTACTGCGCCGTGCCGATCTCGCCGCCGTCCACGACGCGGGCGTTGTTGGACATGTTCTGCGCCTTGAACGGGACGACGTCGATGCCGCGCCGCCGCAGCGCGCGCGCGAGGGCAGTGGTGAGCAGGCTCTTGCCTGCAGAGCTGGAGGCGCCCTGGACCGCCAGTGCCCTCATACCCGCACCTCGCGCCGGGGCAGGACGAAGACGCCCCCTTCCTCTCTGAGGATGCGCACGCTCGCGCCGTAATGGGCGGCGATGCTCTGCTCCGAGAGCACCTCAGACGCAGGACCGTCGGCGACGAGGTGGCCGTGATCAAGCAGCAGCAGGCGGTCCGCGAACTGCCCGGCGAGGCTCAGGTCGTGCATCGCCGAGATCACCGTCAGCGCCTCCTCGCGGCGGAGCCAGTCGATCAGCTCCAGCGCCTGCTGCTGGGCGCCGAGGTCGAGCGCGCTGGTCGGCTCGTCGAGCAGCAGGAGCGGGGCGTCCTGGGCGAGAGCCTGGGCGAGCGACGCTCGCTGGCGCTCACCGCCGCTCAGCGAGCCGAGCGGGCGCGAGGCGAAGGGGCGCAGTCCGAGCCGGGCGATCGCCCGCTCCGCGGCGAGGCGGTCGGAGCGCTGCTCGTTCCCCAGATAGCCGATGTGGGGCGTGCGCCCCAGCAGCACGTACTCTGCCACGGTCAACTCGGCGGGCATCCGCGGGCTCTGGGGGACGAGGGCCACGCGTCGGGCGATTGCGCGCCGCGCCCCAGAGCCGATTGGGCGCTTGTCGAGCGCAACCTCGCCGGCGAAGGGGACGAGGCCGGCAAGGGCGCGCAGGATCGTCGTCTTGCCGGCCCCGTTGGGGCCGATCAGCCCCACCCACTCGCCGCGGGCGATCGTGGCCGAGACCTCGTGCACGACCCGAGCCCCGCCGAGTCTCACCGAGACCTCCTTCAGCTCGGCGGCGCTCAACACTCGACCCCCCGCGTGGTGCGCAGGACGAGGGCGAAGAACGGCGCCCCGAAGAACGCGGTGATCACCCCGATCGGCAGCTCAGCCGGGGCAAGCGCGGCGCGCGCGATCAGGTCCGCGAGCACGAGGAAGCCGGCCCCGACAAGCAGCGAAAGCGGCACGATTGCCCGGTAGCTCGAGGATGCGAGCAGCCGGATCGTGTGGGGGACGATGATGCCGACGAAGCCGATCAGCCCGCTGACCGCGACGGCAGCTGCAGTCCCCGCCGTCGCTGCGGCGACAATCGCCAGGCGCGCCCGCCGCACGTTCAGCCCAAGCGCCTCGGCCTCCTCGTCGCCGAGGCTGAGCACGTCGAGGACGCGCCGATGGGCAAGGAGGATCGACGAGTTGACCACGACGTAGGGGGCGACAAGGGCGACCTCGTGCCAATCGGCGCCGCCGAAGCCGCCGAGCAGCCAGGAGTAGACCTGGCGCAGGGTTTCGGCATGCTGCTGCTGCACGAAGGTCTGCGCCGCGGTGATGAATGCCGCGACGGCGACCCCGGCCAGGATCAGCGCGCCGGTGCTGCTGCGGCCTCCCGCCGAGCGACCGAGGGCGTACGCGCCGGCCACACCGACGATCGCCCCGCCGAACGCGGCCAGCGGCAGCAACTCACCGGTCCCCGCGCCGGCGTAGGCAATCGCGAGGGTCGCGCCGAGCCCGGCCCCCGCGGCCACCCCCAATAGGTAGGGGTCGGCGAGCGGGTTGCGGAACACGCCCTGATAGGCGGAGCCGGCGATCGCGAGCATGCCGCCGACCAGGGCGGCGAGCACGACGCGCGGCGCGCGCACCTGCCAGAGAATCGCCTCCTCGATCGCATCCAAGGGCGAGTGCACGCCCGACAGGGGAATGTGGGAGAGCGCAGAGGCCGCGATCGAGCCCACCCCGATGCCGACCGGCCCGATCGCCAGGCCGAGGAGGAGCGCGCCCATCAGGAACGCGGCCGCGCACGCACCCCACACGACCGACACTCCGCGGGCCCGCACCGCGGCGTGCGGAATCGCCTTTGCCCACTGGCTACCGCGGCGCTCCGGCGCCTTCGCCTCCGGCGCGTCGGCTCCCCGGTCCTGGCGCGCGAAGGCGCTCAGGCACGAAGGGCAGAGGCAATCGTCAGCCAGCGAGCGGATCTGCACAAGCGTCTCGCGATCCAGCTCGACCGACTCGCACCAGCAACCCGGCTGGCCCTGACGGCAGCCGAAGGCCCGGCCGCAGAGGGCGCACCGGTCCGAGCACTGCGGCGCCGGGAGGTCGCCCCGAGCCGCCATGTAGGGCGAGTGAGGCATCATCCCGACTGTTCCTCGAGTCCCTTCACCGCGTCGGCCACCTTCCTGACGAAGAAGACGATGCGCGGCCCCCACTGCGACGCGATCGAGTCGTCGACCGGCACCACGTAGCCATCGCGGACGGCGGCGATCTCGTTCCACCCAGGCCTGGCGCCGACCGTCGCGACGCTCTGCTTGCAGCAGACGGTGTCGGCGAGCACGATCAGGTCTGGGTCGCTGGCGATCACGTACTCGGCCGAGAGCTGCGGATATTCGCCCGAGCCCCTCGCCTCGTCGGCGATGTTCGTCAGGCCGAGCAGCGTGTAGATCTGGCCGATGAAGGTGTGGGAGGTCGCCGAGTAGTAGGTCTGATCGAGCTCGTGGTAGACGCTGAGCGGGTTACGAGGCTTCGGCACCGAGGCCACGATCGCGGCGATCTGGCGCCTCATCTTGGCGACGGTGTGGCGCGAACCATCGGGGTGGCCGGTCGCCTCGCCGAGCTGTTCGATCTCGCTGTAGGCGACCTTCAGGTCCCTCGCCGGCGGCTCGACCAGCACCGGGATCCCCAACTTGCCCAGCTGAGGGACGATGTGGTTCGTGTCTTCGGCGACGACCACCAGGTCAGGCCGGTAGTTGGCGATCGCTTCCACATTGGGTTCGTAGCCGGAAAGCTTCGTGCGCGGCGCTTTGGGCGGATAGGTCGAGTAGGAGTCGACGGCGACGACCTGGCCTCCCGCTCCCGCGGCGTACAGGTCCTCGGTCGCGGTCGCCGAGAGCGAGACAATCCGCCGCGGCTGCTGGGGAATTCTCACCCCGCCGTTCGCGGCCGCCACCGTTGCGGGGAAGCCGGCTTGACCTACCGCAGTTGCGGCGCTCTGATCGCCCCCTCCCCCGCAGGCGCTGAGCGCAACCGCGACAAGAGCAAGCACAGACCACCATCCGGCTCTGAGTCTGTCCATAAAAAAAACCTCCGCGTCAGCGGAGGGGGTCGGGTCGGGCGGCGGCGCCGCACAAACCGCCCTTCCTCCGAGGGCTTGTTCGTTCGGTGCAGGACAGGCGGCCTGGCTTATCCCCGGAGGGGCATCACAGTTGCGGGACAGCACCGGAATCGCACCGGTTTCGCTGCGTCTGCACCGGCCGGGGAATATGTGCCCGGCGCGAGCAGCCTAGCGCCCGGGCAAGCTGCTGCGCAAGGAGCGCTACCGAGCGGGCGCTGTGGCGAGCGGGAGCTCTGCGTAGGGAAGCCCGGGATCGGCGGCGACCTCGGGGTGAAGCAGGTGGGCGAGTTGGCGCACGCCGTCGGCGACCCGCGGCGCCGGGCGGGAGAAGTGGGCGTCGCCGTCGACGACGACGGCCCGCACCGGCAGGCGCAGCTCCTCGGCCCGCTCGAGCGCCTGCTCGAGGCTGAAGCCGCAGGCAGCTAGGACGATCAGCTCGGGCTCCTCGTCCAGCACCGCCTCCCAGGTCGTCGCGAAGGAGTACTCGCCCGGCTTGCTCAGCAGGTTCGCTCCTCCCGCCGCCTCGACCATCTCGGGTAGCCAATGGCCCGAGCCGTAGGGCGGGTCCATCCACTCGGCTACAAAGACGCGCCGCCTCTCGCGCCCGGCCAGCGCCGAGCGCACCCCCTCGATCTTCGCTCTCATCGTCTCGGCGACGGCGACGCCGCGACTGGCGACGCCGAGGCGCTTTGCAAGCTCGACGACACTGTCGATCACCTCACCCAGGGTCCGTGGGTTCATCGAGAAGACCTCGGTGCCGAGAGGGCAGGCGGTGGCAAGGTCGCCGCTGGAGACGGCGCAGACCTCGCAGAGGTCCTGGGTGATCACGAGGTCGGGAGCAAGCTCATCCATCAGCTCGGCGTCGACGGCATACAGCGAGTGGCTCTCGGAGGCAGAGTCGTTGACGAGGCGGTCGATCTCGGCGGCGCTCAAACCGTCGACGTCGATCCGCGTGCGGGCGACGAGCGGCTTGGCCGCCACCTCTGGCGGCCAGTTGCAGTCATCGGAGATGCCGACCAAGGAGTCGAGCAGGCCCAACTCGGCGATGATGTCGGTCGCGCTCGGCAGGAAGGAGACGATCCTCATCGGGGCTGACTGTAGCTGGCGAGGATCGACGCCGCAGCTGGCCGGCGAGGTAGCGTGACTGGCCGCATGCCCACCAAGCGCTCGACGTCCGCCGCCTCGCCGTTCAGCGCGATCGTCGTCGCCGGCACCCACAGCGGCGTCGGCAAGACAAGCGTCACGCTCGGCCTGATCGGGGCGTTGGCACGGCGGGGACTGACGGTGCAGCCGTTCAAGGTCGGCCCCGACTTCATCGACCCGCTGCACCACACCAAAGCCGCCGGTCGCGCCTCGCGCAATCTCGATGGCTGGATGCTCGATCCGGACACCAACCTAGCCTGCTTCGCCCGCGCCAGCGCCGATGTTGACGCGGCGGTGATCGAGGGGGTGATGGGCCTCTTCGACGGCAGCGAGGGTGGGAGCGATCGCGGCAGTACCGCCGAGATGGCGAAGATGCTCGGGCTCGCGGTCGTGCTCGTGATCGACGCAAGCGCTATGGCCCGCAGCGCTGCGGCGCTGATCCACGGCTTCGCAAGCTTCGACCCCGATCTGCGCGTGGCAGGCGTGATCCTCAACAACGTCGGCAGCGAGGCGCACGCCGAGATGATCCGCGAAGCCGTCGCGGGCGACGTGCCGATCCTCGGCGCCATCCCTCGCGTCGCCGATCTCACCGTGCCGGAGCGCCATCTCGGCCTCCACCTTCCCCACGAAGCACGACAGGATTACGCAGAGCAACTGGCGGCGCTGGTCGAAGGGCACGTTGATCTCGACGGATTGCTCGAAGCCGCCCGCACGGAGCGGCCAGCGCCACCGTCCGCCGTCGCGACCTCGGAGCCAACCGCGCGGATCGGCGTGGCGCGCGACGACGCCTTCTGCTTCTACTACGCGGACAATCTCGAGCTGCTTGAGCAGGCGGGCGCCGAGCTGGTCGAGTTCTCGCCGATCGCCGACCCGCTCCCGGCCGATCTCGATGGCATCTACATCGGTGGCGGGTATCCCGAGCTGCACGCCGGCGAGCTCGCCGCCAACACGCCGGCACGAGGCGCGATCCGCGAGTTCGCCGTCGCGGGCGGTCCGATCTACGCCGAGTGCGGCGGGCTGATGTACCTGGGAGAGAGACTCGAGCTCGAGGACGAAACCCATCCGCTCTGTAGCGTGTTGCCGTTCAGCACGAAGATGCCGGCGCCGCTGAAGCTTTCCTACGTCGAGGTCAAGACCACCGGCGGGCTGTTCGGCGAGGGCCACTCCGCCCGCGGGCACCTCTTTCATCACTCTGAGGTCACCAGTGAACCCGGGGTCGAGCACTTCTACCGGTTGCGAACGACTCGCGGAGAGGAAAGCGCAGAGGGCTACAGCTCTGGCAACGTCCTCGCCAGCTACACCCATCTCCACTTCGCAAGTGCGGCCGATCTGGCAACCGCTTTCGTCGATCGTTGCCGCGACTTTCGCGCCGGGAACTGACGAACTTAGTACCCACTTTAGTACCCGCGCCAGGACGCCAGTGCGGGGCAGAACAGAAAAAAGTCAGATTCCAGCCGATAGGATTCTCTCACCAAATCTGTGCTCCTCGCCCTCGGCCGAACCCCACAAACAAGGTGGCCGCCGGATTGCCCGCTTGTCGGCGCGAGCCGGGCCCAGCCGCGTGAGCGACGACTTAGGAGCTTGAACGGTGTTGTCGAGCGGCGGCCAGGGAGGATCGGACCTGGGCTGCGAGCTGGATGTCCTCGCGGGCACTGAGAACCAGCACCGAAACGGTGCTCTGAGGCGCGGAGATGATTTGATCGCGGTGGTCGGTGTCGTTCGCCGTTCCGTCGATCTCGATCCCCAGGAAGCTGCTCGCCGTGCCCGTGGCCGCCCGGACCTGCGCTGAGTTCTCGCCGACGCCCCCGGTGAAGACGAGCGCGTCGATGCCGCTCATCGCCGCCGCCATCGCGGCGATGCCGGCGGCGAGGCGGTGAATGTAGGCATCGAAAGCGAGGCGGCAGCGCTCGTCGCCCTCCTCGATGCCGGCGACGATCTCGCGCATGTCGCCCGAGCGGCCGGAGAGGGCGAGCAGGCCCGATTCGCGGTCCAGCGCCCGCTCCATCTCCTCCGGGCCGATCCCGCCATGCTGCTGGGTCCAGAGCAGCAGCCCGGGGTCGATCGAGCCGGAGCGGGTCGCCATCACCAGGCCGTCGAGCGGGGTGAAGCCCATCGTCGTGTCGACCGAGAGCCCGCCCGCCACGGCGCAGAGCGAGGCGCCGGCGCCGAGGTGGGCGGTGACGATCCGCAGCTCGGCGAGCGGCCGATCCAGCAGCTCGGCGGCGCGCCGGCCGGCATAGGAGTGGGAGAGACCGTGGAAGCCATAGCGCCGCAGGGGCCAGCGCTCCGACCAAGTCGCCGGGATCGCATAGGTGGAGGCCGCCGCCGGCATCGTCGCGTGGAAGGCGGTGTCGAAGCAGGCGACGGTGGGCAGGCCGGGCCGCAGCGCGTCCAGCGCTCGCATCGCCGCGACCGCGGGCGGGTTGTGAAGGGGCGCGAGGTCCGCGAGCTGGTCGAGGTCGTCCTCGACCGCGGGGTTGACGATCGTCGGCCCGGTGAACTCGGGGCCGCCGTGGACGACCCGGTGCCCGGCCGCGTCGATCGGCGCGCCCTCATCCAGGATCGCTTCGAGCTCCTTGCGCAGCTCCGCTTCGTCCCCGGGCGCGTCACTGTCGCGCGAGCCGACGACCGTGTCGTGCTCGTCGAGCACCCGGAGCTTGAGGCTCGAGGAACCGGCGTTGACGGTGAGGATGCGGGCGGGCGCCACCGTCAGGCCTGGTCCCAGGTCCACTCGCGGACCTCGGGCATGTCCTCGAGGTGCTCGCGCACGTAGGAGTGGTGGCGGTCGAGCCTCTCCTCGCAGTGGGCTTCCAACTCCGCCGCCCCGGCGGGCGCCCGGCGGGCTCGGCGCAGCGCCTCCAGCGCCAGGTGGTAGCGGCTCATCCGATTGATCACGACCATGTCGAAGGGCGTGGTCGTCGTCCCCTGCTCGTTGAAACCACGGACGTGGAAGCGGCCGGGGTGGGGGCGGCCGTGGAGGAGCTGGTGCAGGGCGCGGGCGTAGCCGTGGAAGGCCATCACCACGTCGTCGGCTTCGCCGAAGAGCTCGACGAAGCGCTCTTCCGGAAGGCCATGCGGGTGGGCTTCGCGCGGGAACAGGGTCATCAGGTCGATCACGTTGATCACCCGCACCTTCAACTCCGGCGTGTGGCGGCGCAGCAGCCAGGCGGCGGCGAGCGTCTCCTGGGTCGGGATGTCCCCGGCGCAGCCGAGGACGACGTCGGTGTCCTCGCCGTCGTCGCTGCTTGCCCACTCCCAACGCGAGGCGCCGGAAGCGGCGTGGACGCGCGCCTGCTCATAGGTCAGGTACTGCAGCTGTGGCTGCTTGTCCTGGACGATCAGGTTCACGTAGTCGCGGCTGCGCAGGCAGTGATCGGCGACGGCGAGCAGGCTGTTGGCATCGGGCGGGAAGTAGACGCGGACGACCTCGCCGCGGAGGCTGATCATCGTGTCGATCAGCCCCGGCCCCTGGTGGCTGAAGCCGTTGTGGTCGTTGCGCCAGCAGGTCGAGGTGAGAAGGACGTTGAGCGAGGCGACCGGCGCGCGCCAGTCCAGCCGTCGCATCTCCTCCAGCCACTTGGTGTGCTGGATCGCCATCGAGGCCGAGACCATCGCGAAGGCCTCGTAGGTGGCGAAGAGGCCGTGGCGGCCGCTCAGCAGGTAGCCCTCGAGCCAGCCCTGGCAGTT
>Ga0070679_100000398_pt1 | contig 37016 bp, 36 predicted proteins | sample KBSC63BmetaG_FD_65652 | JGI IMG/M metagenome (GOLD analysis project Ga0070679, IMG submission 65652) | Corn rhizosphere microbial communities from Kellogg Biological Station, Michigan, USA - KBS C6-3B metaG | ecosystem: Host-associated > Plants > Roots > Rhizosphere | place: USA: Michigan... | reverse complement strand
TCAATATAATCTGTAGTTGTAAAACGATATGCTATTTCGAACGAGATATTAATTTTATCAGTAACTGCATATTTTACACCCATTCCAATCGGAACACAAACAGCCATAGTTCCATACTCTTTGCGGCCTTTATAAAAAGTTTCTCCTTCTGTATTTAACGGCCTTAAATAATATTTGTCACCACTTAAATAAGCATAAGGATCATAACTGAAAACTCCTATTCCTATAGTGGCATAGGGAGTAAAACTGTTGTTAGGATCAGTGGGAATAAATTTAAAAAAATTAAAATCGCCTCTTAATGCTACTTCAAAAATATTAGTATTGAAACTTAGATTTCTCCTGCGTTGGTATTCATTTTCACTATATTGATCGCTATATCCAAGCTGGGCGTAATGGGCAGTAAGGCGTACCCCTGCATAATTATTTATTTGTTTCCTGAAAAAAGCACCTAAAGCAATTTTGGGCCTGTTAAAAGCAGCTCTGTTATTAATGTCACCAAAATAATGTGCTACCCCTGCCGTAATGCCGTATTCGCCAACCTGTACAGTTTCATATTGTGCGTTAGCTTTTATAAGAAATGCCACAGAAATAATTAGAAAGCAAAAGAGTTTTTTCATAATAGGTGCAAAATAGTAAAAATCATTTGTTGGTAAAACGAAGAAACGCTGTTTTAATTATACACATACGTTAAATTTTGCTATTAATTTCTTTTATCAAGGCCCCATGACAACTTATTGCGGATTGTTTGCAGGAAATTATTCTCATTGAGCCTCACCAGGTTTATTTTAAACGTTTCTTTTCGTATGGCGAGCAAAACTTCTTTTGTAACAATTTCGCGGCGGCTGTCAAGCGTGCACAAAAATCCATCGGTACGGCCTTCTACCTCAAAAGAAAGGATCGCATTATCCGGAACTATTAATGGCCGGATATTTAAATTGTGCGGTGATACCGGCGTGATTACAAAGCTTGCCGATTCAGGGAAAACTACTGGCCCATTACAACTAAGTGAATAACCGGTAGAACCGGTAGGTGTAGAAACAATGAGCCCATCAGCCCAATAAGTATTTAAAAATTCACCGTTTAAATACGTATGAATTTTTATCATGGGTGATGTATCTTTTTTATGAATTGTAAATTCATTTAGCGCATAGCCTACACCGTTAAATAAAGGCATATTAGCGTCAAGATGCAGGAGCGTTCGGTTATCAGGCATAAAAGTGCGCTGTACTAAAGCTTTTACAGCAATATGCAATTCATCCTTACCTACACTGGCAAGAAAGCCTAGCCGGCCGTAGTTTATTCCCAAAACAGGAATTCCTTTATCACCTATAAATGTTACAGCATCCAGCAATGTGCCGTCTCCGCCCAAGCTTATCAGAAAATCAATATCTTCCAGGTCTTCAGGACAATTGAAAGTTGAATATTTATCTGAAATATTTATTGAAGAATAAAACTGATTAAAAAAGTTTTGAAAAATAACAGGCTCGATTTTATAATGAGCCAGTTCTGCTAACAATAATTTAAGACCATCCCATTGCTCTGCTTCTAATCCCCTGCTGTATATAGCTATTCGCATAGTTTTAATAAACTAACTTCCTAAAAGATAAACTAATTATGTAAAAATAATCCCTTTTGCCCTAACTGATTTAAACTAAACTCAAAGCTCAACTTAAAATCGTAAAAAGTAAGGATATCAAAACCGAAGCCACCGGAATATAAAAATTTGTTATTAAGCCTTGTGTCAAAAAACTTTTCGCTATATACATAGCCTGCATCAAGAAATGTTTTTGCATAAATGGTAAATGGAAGCTTGTTGTACGTTTTTGATTTCAAAAACGTAGGTAAATTAAAATGCAACAGCTTTTTTTTGATATCAAATTTTGCAAGCCCAAATGCTACGCCATCAACTACAAAGTATTCATCGCCTCTCAGGTAATCATCTTTATATCCTAATGCCCGTTGATTGAAATAGGGCTGGCTAAAAGGCAGATTGATCTGCCCTATAATCCTTAGACTTGAATACCATTTATGAGGATAAGTAAAATATTTATTGAATGTTGTTTTTATAATAAACTGGTTAATACCACCATTAAATCCAAATCCGCGTTTTTGAAGTAACAGGGAATTTGTATATCCTTTTAAAGGGTATAAAACATTATCAACTTCCGAAAATTGCAACTTATAACTTAATTCAAAAAAATTTTGAATTGATGAATTACTATTGAAATATCCGGGATTATAGGTTTGAGATATAACAGAATCATCCACTTTTATATGCCGGAAAGAGATTAAAAAAGTTTCTTTTTTCTTAATAGCTTTTCTTGAACTATATGAGGCGGTAATGTACCACTCACTTTTTACAAAATCATCATTTTTATAATAAAGTAAATGGTTATTATTATCTGTCTTAAAAGCAATTTCCCGTGTTTGTAAAAAGCCTGAACCAAGAGTTTCTCCGTCTGATAAAGCCGGATTTGTATAAGGAGCTTTGTATTCAAAAGAAATATTTCTTGTAAAGCCGTTTATCAGGGAAAGGGAAAATTGATCGTTTCTGCCACTAATATTAAAATGATAAAAACGCAAACCATAGCTAACTCTACTCAGGCTTCCCTTATATTTTACATACCATTCATTAAAGGACCTGTCAGCGAGCTGAAATGCGGGAATAGGAAAGATATACCACCTTTCTTTTACTGAAACATTTAAATCAAAATCATTCATGCCAATAAATGCAGGAGTGATTTTTACTGTAATAAAAAGAGTAGTATTGTAAACCTGGTCCCGGGCTTTTTCCAGTTTTTTATTTAGGTCTTCTAATTGTATTGAGTCTCCTGGCTCCAGCTGCATTTCCCTTAAAATAATATAATCTTTGGTTTGACTATTTCCCTGTATAACGATGTGGCGTAAACGAAGTTTTGGCAGCGAATCTGAAGAATATAATTTTAAGTCAAAATCTTTGCCTTCCTTTATTTGACCAAAAAAAGTAATTGGTAAAAAACTTACAGAAAATAAAATTATTATTATTTTATTCGTAATAGTGAGGTGGTTTTGCTTTATTAAAGAAAACTAAAAATAAAATAAAATAAATACAGCAGAAGTTAAAAAAATGAAATTAAATATCCAGGTAATTCATAAGATGCCTATAGTTAACGTCAATCTCATTTTCAAATAATTGTTCCCCGGAATAATACGATACTGTAAAATCATACCTTTCAAAAGCGGAAATAATAGTTGATATTTCTCTATTATTCAGGTGTATGGTTACTTGCAATAAAGCAGAGGACGGTTTGGTAGTCATATTTAAATGAAGAATATGGGCGCCATCACTTTCAACAATCCTGCTTATTTCGGATATTGAAAACCGGCTGCGTTCCATTTCAAGAACAATAACAGCTCCTGTTTCATTTGCACCAGAAAAATTTCCCAATGCCACTAAAAGCTGTTGCGCGCCAATAGAGCCCATTAATTCGTTGGACTCATTCACAACCGGAATTACATTAGTTTGATAACGATTGCCAATAGAAACTGCATCTAAGAAGTGCTTATTTGAAACAACAGATACGGGGATAAAATCGTTTTGGAAAAATTCAATTGGGATGGTCTCGTTTTCTTCTTCAAGAAGGTCATCTTCACTTATAAGGCCAAGGTATTTATCATCAGCTACAACCGGCAGGTGGCTCATTTTATAATCACCCATTAACTGTAATGCCTTTGATACACTATCAGTCAACTGTAATTGGGGTAACATATTATTAACAAGTTCGTATGCTAACATAGAAATGATTCAATTAAAAATGAAAAATAACACAGGGGCTATCTTAAAGACAAAAAAAATTAATGAACCGTTGCAGCCGGCATCCTTAATTTTGTAAGAAAGCCTGCAAGAATCTTATTAAATTCATCTGGCACTTCCATCATAGGTGCATGCCCACATTTATCAATAAAGTGAAGTTCACTGTTTGGAATTAATTTATGGAACTCTTTGGCAACAAATGGTGGAGTAATTGTATCATTATTTCCCCAGATGAGACACGTAGGCTGTTTTATTTGGTTCAGTTCATCATTAAGGTTATTTCGAATGGCTGATTTAGCCAGAGAAATTATTTTAATTACTTTAATTCTGTTGTTGGTTATTTCAAAACACTCGTTCACCAGTTCTTCAGTTGCCATTGCGGGATCATAGAAAGTAAGCTGGGTTTTTTTGCGGATATATTCTTTATCCCCACGTTTCGGATAGCTATCTCCCATTCCATTTTCAAAAAGCCCGGAACTTCCCGTAAGGATAAGTGATTTAACTTTTTCAGGATGTTTTAAAATATAAACCAGTGCTACGTGGCCTCCCAGAGAATTACCAAGCAAATGGATGTTATCGTAGTCGCGTGCTTCAATAAATTTATTTACAAATTTTTGTAAACCACCTACTGTTGTATGCAGCAGATCCAGCTCAAATAAAGGGAGCATAGGAACTATTACCTTATTGGTTGGCTTGAAAAATTCAATAAGGCGTTCGAAATTACTTAAAGCGCCAAAAAGCCCGTGCAGCAGTACAAGAGGTTCTCCTTCCCCCACTTCTATGAATTTAAATTTACCGTCTTGTTGAATTTGATATTCCATTTATTCGCTGTGGCAATTTGTTTTAAGTAAGCTAATTACGCTAAAATAGCTGTTTCTATGCAAAAAATTACGGAAATAATGTTTCAACAATTTTATATTATACAGATTTGTGCGCAACCTTCTCAAAAAACTGCTCTAACTGCAAAAACATATCTTTAAAGAAAGGTATGATTTTTCCAAGATTATCTATCACTTTCGGACCCCAGGGCGCCACATACTTATAAACAAAAGAAGCAGAAATCACATCGGATTTCAACAAAAATATTTTTTCAGCAAAAAATAATATAACACTAAATATTATGGTGTAGATAATAATATAAAGAAGCATCCCTCCTATGCTGTCGAGCCATCCCAGCATTGCGAATTGAATTGCTTTTTTCAGAACTCTTGCTCCGAGGCCAACCAACACAACTACCAAAATAAACACAATAAGGAATGAAATAACAGGGATCCATTTTGTGGCAGACATCACATTTTTTCCTAAATAGTCAGCTACAACAGCAGACAACTTTAAAGCAGCGGCCAATCCAATTATGAATGCAAGCAAGGAAAATATGCCTACGATGAAGCCTTTGCTTATTCCTTTAAATATAGCAAGAATCATAATCAATATGAAAGCGATATCAATCACCATAGCTATATAATATAAAATTTGAGAAGCGGGATTATGATGCGCACATATTAAAATTCACTGATTAATATCGCACTTATTTTGCGGCTAATATTTCCTTTACAACAGATGCAATAGTTTTGCCATCTGCTTTACCAGCAAGCTGTTTATTAGCCATACTCATCACTTTACCCATATCCGCCTGTGAAGTTGCTCCGGTATCTTTTATGATTTTTTCAATAATTTCTTTTAGCTTATCCCCACTCATTTGCTTTGGCAAAAATTTTTCAATTACGCTTATCTCCTCCTGTTCTTTTTCCGCAAGGTCTTCACGATTTTGCTTTTCATAAATCTCTAACGATTCTTTACGTTGCTTTACTAATTTTTGTAACAGCTTTATCTCATCATCTTCTTTAATTTCACCTGCAAAACCTTCTGAGGTTTTCAGGTTAATAATAGCGGCTTTAATGGCACGCAAAGAACGCAGCGATTTTTCATCTTTGGCGAGCATTGCTGTTTTTAAATCGACCATTACTTTTTGTTCTAAACTCATATTTGAAAGATTAAATTTTTTTTAATAATACAAAAATAAGCCTGGCATTTGCTATACCAACTATCATTGCCGGATCATAGCTATTTATTCTTTTTCTTTTCAAGCTCCACAAATTTTGCATGAAAATCGCTGGCAAAGCTTTTTATATCTTTGGTTAATTCATTATGCTTGGTAGCTTTTTCAAAAGTATCTGCCATTGTAGTAAAAACCTGGAAATAAAAATTGGCCATTTCATCTATCATCATATCTTTTGTCCAAAGATCAATGCGAAGTGCAGACTTATCCTGCGCATCCCAAAAAGCTAAAAACACAGCTTTCGCTTTTTGTGGAATATCCGCTGTGCTTCCGGTTGCGCTCCACGTAATTTGCTGTGGCACTTTGTTGCCATCAAGCTGTACTTTAATATTTATATCTGATTCTGTCATAGTGTATGCAAATTAAGATTATTGATGGTTTTGTAAAAGGAAGTTTATAAATGAATAAATCGCAGGTCAAATGAATTTATTGATAATTTGCCAAACATCGTCCGCCGCCGCATCCCAATTATATTTTTGAACCAGGAGTTTTCCTTTCTCAATCAACGCCGATCTCAAATTTTCATCTTTAAAAAGGGCCATCATTTTTACAGCAATCTCTTTAAAATTTTCAGGGTCTGCATATAAGGCAGCATCGGAAAGCATTTCAGGCATTACCCCCACAGAAGAAGCGATAACAGGCACTCCCATACTCATAGCACTCAACACGTGCGTTCCAAACCATTCATATTTGGAAGGATCAATTACAGCATACGACGCAGCAATTAATTTTGCAACTTCTTCCTTCGGTGCACTGTTATATATTTTTACCTCTTTTTTAAACTTGAACAGGCGAAGTTCTTCATAAAAATTTTCATACTTATATGTTTCAACTCCTACAACAAATAATTGCATATTACTTTTCTGTCTCTTTTTAAAGGCGGAAAAAGCTTTTAATAAATTCAGGAGATTTTTATGATTTCCAATTTCTCCGGCATAAATAAAATATTCATTTCCTTCTGAGTATTTTGCTTTTATATTTTCTCTCTCCTCATACGAAAGGCAATTATTCTTTTTGGTAAGGCCGTTGTAAACTACTTTTATCTTATTTGCATTGGCATTAAATTGTTCTACAATTTCATTCTTGCAAAATTGCGAAGATGTAATAATTGCCTGCGCTTTTTTAATACTACGCGGCAAAAATCTTTTATAAAATAATTGGTGGCTTTTTCTATATAAAAATGGTTGGCGAATAAAAGAAAGATGAGGAATTATAAGGCATTGAGACGTTTTATCTGCGGATGCTATTTCCCAGGTTATCAAAATATTTGCATTATATTTTTTTAGAATTGCAGGTAACTTAAAGTTGTATCGAAGATACCACTGCGCAATATTTTTTTTATGGTGTTTTAAGATTTCATAAATTATATTGTTATAAGCTGCGAAAGAATTTTTTATATGCTCATTACAAATAAAAATAAAAGTATGCCCGGGATGTAATGAAATTATTCTGCTAAAAATTTCAACTATAAAATTGCTGGTCTCATCCGAATTATTTTCATCGGGCATTTGTGTATTAACTGCAATAACCATGAGGGATGCAAATTTAGATTACACCTTGCAGATTCAATTGAGAATATTTCAAGAAAGTATTTATAAAAATTATCTAAGTATTTTAAGCTTCACTGTTTCAATACGGGTTTCGCTTACGCTTAAAATATCAAACTGGTAATTGTCAATTATTATCCGATCTTTTTGGCGAGGAATTGATTCGTGCTGACTTATAATGTAGCCAGATAATGTTTCTGTTTCTTCATTCCTTCTAAAAGTCATTTTATATTTGTTAGCAAGATAATCAAGCTCAAGCCGGCCACTTAAAATATACTCAGTTACAGAAATTTGCTTATCAACAAATTCTTCGTTTACATCATGCTCATCATTAATGTCACCAAAAATTTCTTCAAGCAAGTCTTCCATAGTTACAATGCCCGCAGTACCTCCAAATTCATCTATTACCCAGGCAATACTTTTTCTTTCCCGGCTAAATTTATCGATAAGGTCAGTAGCTATCATACTTTCGGGGATGGTTGGTATCGGCAATAGTATAGCCTTGATGTTTTGCGGATTTTTAAACAGATCCAATTGATGTATGTATCCCAGTATATTATCAATATTATGTTCAAAAACAACGAGCTTGCTAAGTTTAGTTTCTATAAACCGGTTTTTAACGTCGTCTATTGCAGTATTAATATTTATACTTTCTATTTCTTTACGGGGTACAAGGCATTCTCTCACTCTCACATCCGAAAGAGATAGGACATTTTCAAACAATTCATTATTCATTTCTTCATTATCATCTGGATCGTTTATTTTGCTTTGCTGAATAAAATGTTCCAAATCAATTTTTGTGAACGGTTCATTTTTCCCCTGTATTTTCACATTAAAAATATATTTCAACATCCACTCCGCAACATTTACAAAGAAAGAAGAAAGCCATGCAAACAATGAATAAAAAAAGGTTACAAGAAAAGTTATGAGGCCGCTTCCTGTAATCGTATTATTAGTTGCCCGGAAAAATGCCCTAAAAAGAAATTCAAAAAATAAAAGAAGGATTGCCGATAAAATTATTTCAACGCTAAGCCTGATAAATGGGTTTTCAATACGCCAATATACCCACAGCTGATCTATTACACTGCTCCAAAGCATGCCATAAATAACTAATAAAACATTAAATGCTATAAGCATAGTTCCTATAAACCGTGCTGGTTTTTCCATAAATTCAGCCCACGTCCTCCCTGCATAGCTTCCTTGCTTTTTTCTCAATTCTATTGAAAGCTTGCTTACAGAAACAAACGCGATTTCAATACCAGCAAAAAAACCAACAAGTATTAAAGAAATTACAATAGCGATCAATGGCATCCAATCCATATTATAAGATATTAAATGAATCTTCAATGGTGCATTTAAGAGTTAGCCATTGGCGTGCTGTCATTACGCCCAATGCGTTACCATTTAAATGAACCATTATCTTAAAGTTATTGTTTTTGAAGAAATGACGAAACTATTTTTTCCGCTTCTTTGCAGGCGGCCTTAAAATCTTTATTGATTATTACATTTTCGAAATAATCTTTAAATGTCATTTCATAAGAAGATTTATTTATACGAGCCTCCAGCGATTCCTGTGTTTCAGAACCGCGGCCATTCAATCTTTTCCTTAATTCTTCCGCGGAAGGAGCCTGTATAAAAACTGATATGGTATTTACAGGATACTGCTGTTGTACATGAATTGCACCTTGCACATCAATATCAAGGACAGGTACTTTTTGCAAAGACCATATTCGTTCTATTTCTGATTTTAACGTACCATAATATTTACCTTCATAAACCATTTCCCACTCAAGAAATTCTTTATGATGAATTTTTTCGCGAAACTCATCTTCGGAAATAAAATAATAATCGACTCCTTCTTTTTCATTTTTTCGGGCTTTTCTTGTAGTAGCGGAAACTGAAAATGACAGTTGCGGAAATACTGTAATAAGATGTTTTACAATTGAAGTTTTGCCGGAGCCTGAAGGAGCTGTAATAAGAATGAGTTTGTTATATTTTTTTTCCATTTTCTATGTCGTTCTTAATGGTCATTAGTTATTCGTCATCAATTGGTATTCTGTCAATAACTATTTGACTAATCACTATTGACAATAGCTTACTGTCTCACAATTTGCGCCCCTAAATTTTTCAATCTTTCATCAATATTTTGGTAGCCTCTGTCAATTTGTTCAATATTTTGAATAATGCTTTTACCTTCTGCGCTTAAAGCCGCAATTAGCAATGCCACGCCTGCCCGTATGTCCGGGCTGCTCATTTGTATTCCTCTTAAATTATGCTTTCTTTCAAGACCTATTACTACCACCCTGTGAGGATCGCACAAAACTATATGGGCGCCCATTTCAATAATTTTATCTACAAAAAATAATCTGCTCTCAAACATTTTCTGATGAACAAGCACACTGCCTTTGGCCTGGGTTGCTACTACTAAAACTATACTTAATAAATCCGGCGTAAACCCTGGCCAAGGATGATCCGATATAGTAAGAACAGAGCCGTCCAAATAAGTTTGTACTTCATACATTTCCTGTTCAGGAATATGAATGTCATCACCGGAAAAATTCATTTGGATACCAAGCTGTTGAAATTTTCCCGGTATCACACCTAAATGATTTATGCCGGCATTTTTTATGGTTATATCGCTTTTAGTCATTGCTGCCAGGCCAATAAAGGAACCTACTTCTATCATATCAGGCAGAATAGTATGTGTAGTGCCATGCAGTTCTTTTACACCCTCAATAGTAAGCATATTGCTTGCTATTCCCGAAATATTCGCACCCATGCTGTTAAGCATTTTGCAAAGTTGTTGTATGTAAGGCTCACAGGCTGCATTATAAATGGTAGTAATACCGGAAGCCATTACTGCTGCCATAATAATATTAGCGGTGCCGGTTACGCTTGGCTCATCCAGTAACATTTCAGCACCTTTCAGTTGTGAGGTTTTTAAAAGAAAAAAAGATTCATCATCATTATAATTAAATTCAGCACCCAGTTTTTGAAAACCAATAATGTGAGTATCCAATCTTCTACGGCCAATTTTATCGCCGCCGGGCTTAGGCACGTAAGCCTTTTTAAACCTTGCAAGCATTGGACCTGCCAACATAACGCTACCGCGTAAACGCCCGGTCATTTTTGTAAAAGCAGGTGTTGCAAGAAAGTCGATATCAACAGCATCAGCTTTAAAAATGCAAGTATGCTTATCAATTCTTTTGATGGTAACGCCTAAACCCTTAAGTAATTCTATTTGCAGATTTACATCAATAATATCCGGAATATTGTAAATGGTAATTTCTTCCCTCGTAAGCAACACAGCTGAAATTACCTGGAGCGCTTCGTTCTTAGCTCCCTGTGGAGTTATTTCACCCTTCAATTTTTTCCCTCCGATAACTTCAAACACACCCATTATAATTGCTTTTATTTATACAAAAATAAAACCCCGGCAATAAAAGAGCCGGGGCTTTACACTTCTTTTTAGAAATCACTTAATTAATATCTTTTTTTAGAAAACTTATTACGATTATTATTATTCCTGTTATCTCTTCCCTGGCTGTTGCGGCCATTGCTTCTACCTCCAAAATTTTTCCGGTATTTTCCTACGTTGCTTACAAACTCTTCACGACTGTTATCAACCCTGTGTTTTATAAATGGCCGGTTGTTAAATTCCAATTCACCTTTAGTGATAGAACTAAGTTCAGTTTGTATGTTATCATCGTGCACGAGTTCTTTATGCCAGTTACTATAAGTAAGCTTCATATAATAAGCTATTGAGTTGGCAAATCCCTGCCTTTTTTCAGCGTCTTCTTCATTCAATGCTTTATCAATTACTATCTCAATATTTTTGCCAAGATGATTGTATTTTGGATATCTTTTTGGATAAGGAAGTTGATCTGGTTTAGCCTTTAAAGTTTCCCTGGTGGGTATTGGGTAAGGGCTGTCAACATCAAGCTTAAAGTCGCTTATTAAAAAAAGATGATCCCATAATTTATGACGGAAATCTTCCACATTTTTTAAATGTGGATTTAAAAATCCCATTAATTCGATAAGGGCATACGCATTTTTTTGACGTTTTTCCCTGTCTTCCAGGGTTAAAACATATTCAACCATCTTTTGTATATGGCGGCCATATTCCCGTATTACAAGATAGTTACGGGTTGTATTGTATTCCATGTTCTCAACATTTTCCATAGCGCAAATGTATTAATTTAAAATTTAGGTTGCAAAAACGCTTTGTTAAGTGTTTTATTTGTATTTAACGGTCCGTGGGCATAAAAAAAAATTTACAAAACCAAAAGGCTAATAATACTCCAAAGGAATCGGCAGCCCAGTCAAGAATATCGAAATCCCTGTTTACGGCATAAAATTTTTGAATAAATTCTATAGTTAAACCCCAGATACTGGTAGCTATTGCAATTTTAATAAAATAATGAAGCCGTTCCCGGGCGGAAAAATTTGACTTGTAAAAAGGCCAGCTGAATAAAACTGTAAGGCCACCAAACATTCCTGCATGTACCCATTTATCAAAATAAATACCGTCGAGCCATCCTATTTCGGGAACATCTTTTCCAGGCATGCAGGTGAGTACAAGCACAACAAAAAAAAAGACAATGCCTGGAAGAAATTTTTTAAAAGGTATTTTCTGCATTCTTATTGATAGAAATTCTAAGCCACAACTTTTTGATAGGCTTCGGCATCCATAAGCTTATTCACATCATCAGGATTATCTACTTTCATTTTTATCATCCATCCATCGCCATAAGGATCTGTGTTCACTTTTTCAGGCTCTTTATCAAGCACAGGATTTATTTCGGTAATTGTTCCTGAGACTGGCAAAAACAAATCACTAACTGTTTTAACCGCTTCCACGGTTCCAAAAACTTCTTCCGCAGCAAGAGATTTCCCTTTTGTTTCTATTTCAACATACACAATATCGCCAAGCTCCTGCTGGGCATAATCGGTAATTCCAATTATGGCCATATCGCCATTCAGCAATACCCATTCATGGTCTTTTGTATAACGAAGATTTTCAGGAAGGTTCATGTATGTTTTTTTTATAGTTAAATGCTTTGCAAATTAATAATTTTCAGATAACAATTACTTTACTAACGATATTTTCATTCTTACATTTTGTAATGGCCTGTTGTTTTCATCAGTTTGCAAATGATTAATTTTATCCAGTACATCAAAGCCACTAATTACCTCACCAAAAACTGTATAGCTCATATCAAGAAAAGGGGTGCCCCCTGTAGTTCGATAAATTTGCCTATGATTTTCCGGTATTTTTATATGTAATTTTTCCTCCATTTTATCCATTTCGGCATTGGTAAATGTTTTCCCTTCCACGATGTAAAACTGTGTGGAACTGCTTCTTTTTTGAGGGTTATTATCATCGGCTTCTCTTGCCGCCGCAAGAGCACCTTTTTTATGAAACAAGGAAGTATCAAACTCTGCAGGTATTGTATATTTTAAAGAACCATCCCCAACTATTTCTCCAGGCTTCGCATGTTTACTTTCAGGATCGCCACCTTGTATCATAAAATCTTTGATAACACGATGAAATAAAAGGCTGTCGTAAAAATGTTCTTTCACAAGTTTTATAAAATTATCACGGTGCAAAGGTGTTTTATTATACAACTTTAAAACCATTGTTCCATAATCGGTAGTTATCATCACCTTTTGTTCTGACTTAATTTTTCCAGCTTTTTTGGAAGCGGAACAAGAGATAAAAAAAACCAGCACGACTAAATAAAATAATTTATTCATTAATTAATTTTAAATCAGTAAAAAAGTATATCGGCATTTTCAAAGTAAATTAATATATGATCTTTCAGGAAATTTTCCTGTTCAATCATATTATACTTTGGTAGAGATTTTAATTGTACAAAATGAGGCCAGCCTTCATTATCATGTCCTTCTATCTTATAGTAGCCGCTTTGCGAAAGCAGGAAACATACGGCCACATGCATAAGATCCTGTTTTTGTTCTTTTGTAAAATTCTTTTTTATATTTCTTACTTCCTGTATTCCTATCAAAAAAAGAATAGCTTCTACATCAGGTTTCTTGCCAAATTTGTTCATGAACTTTTCTTCCAGCTTCCACCAGCGAGCCTGTAAATCATCATTTACATTCATCTTGCAAATTTAATTGTATTTATCATCTTTGTTTTACTAAAAATGGTTAACATGAATTATGCAGTTGAAAAAAATAATTTCCTTATTTCTACTGATAAAAGCAAGATTGATATTGGATACATTCATAGCTTTTTATCACAATCATATTGGTCTCCGGGTGTGGAAATCCAGGTTGTAAAAAGAGCTATGGAAGGTTCTTTATGTTTTGGTATGTACAACATTAATAAACAAAACGTTCACGCTCGGGGACAAATCGGATATGCAAGGATGATTACCGATAAAGCAACTTTTGCTTATCTCGCTGATGTTTTTATTGATGCGAATTACCAGGGAAAAGGCCTGGGGAAATGGTTAATCGAAACTATATTGGCACATCCTGATCTGCAAGGCTTGAGAAGGATATTGCTGGCTACAAAAGATGCCCACAAGCTATATGAGCAATGCGGTTTTACATCTATTAATAATCCGGAAAGATATATGGTTTATAACCCTGCCGGATATAAAAGTAAATAGAAGTATTTTCGCAAAAAAATTTTATAAATGTTACAGGTGGCGTTTATTCGCAACAATAAAGAATTAGTAAAGGAAAAGTTAGGGGTAAAAAATTTTGTAAATACATCCATTGTTGAAAGAGTAATTGAATTGGATGATGAGAGAAAAAAGTTGCAGTTTCAATTCGATGAAACTCAGTCAAAAATAAATACGGCTTCTAAAAAAATAGGCCAGTTGATGGCTTCAGGAGAAAAAGAAACTGCAGAGGATAAGAAGAAAGAAGTTGCCTTTTTAAAAGCTAGCTTGCAACCAATAAATGAAAAATTAATTGAGGTGGAAAAATTACTTCATAACGAATTAGTTCAATTGCCCAATTTACCGCATCCATCAGTTCCAAAGGGAAAAACGCCCGAAGAAAACGAAATTGTAAGAGAAGGGGGCCAAAAACCAGTGCTCGCAAAAGAAGCGCTTCCGCATTGGGAACTCGCAAAAAAGTATGATCTTATTAATTTTGAACTTGGCAATAAAGTAACAGGAAGTGGTTTTCCTTTTTATAAAAATAAAGGAGCTAAGCTACAACGTTCTCTTATCCAGTATTTTTTAGATTTCAATACCAAAGCGGGATATACCGAATACCAGCCACCACTGATGGTGAACGAAGCAAGCGCTTATGGCACAGGGCAGTTACCCGATAAGGAAGGCCAAATGTATTTTATAAGTGCTGATAATTTATATATGATACCTACAGCTGAAGTGCCTGTCACCAATATTTACCGGGATGAAATTGTAAAAGAAAATGAACTACCCATCAAGTTAACCGGTTATACTCCATGCTTTCGGCGGGAAGCTGGAAGCTATGGAAAAGATGTACGTGGATTGAATCGTGTTCATCAATTTGATAAAGTAGAAATCGTGCAATTAGCGAATCCTGAAAAAAGCTATGAAGTTTTGGAAGAAATGGTAAATCATGTTGAAAGGCTTTTACAAACATTGGAATTGCCATACAGAATTCTTCGTTTATGCGGCGGCGATATGAGCTTTGCATCTGCGCTCACTTACGATTTTGAAGTGTATAGTGCGGCACAGGAAAAATGGCTGGAAGTAAGCTCTGTAAGCAACTTTGAAACATTTCAAAGTAATAGAATGAAAATACGTTATAAAAGCAATGAGGGAAAAACACAATTAGTACACTCATTGAATGGCTCGTCTCTAGCCTTGCCAAGAATTGTTGCCGCATTGCTTGAAAATAATCAATTCGATGGTAAAATTATTTTACCTAAAGCTTTACAAAGTTACTTTGGCGCATCTTTTATTTCTTGAGAGCCTATCTGTAAGTATTATAAAGAATACAGCCTTGAAAAAAATGTCATTCAGGATTTTAATCTTGCTCGCAAAAATTTAGCATTATAAATTCTTTTTGCTTAGATTTAAATATATTTACCACGAAAGATTTTTGGAATAATATCCTATTTATAACTTCCCCCACAGTTTACCAGAACCTCGAGAATTTAAGCAAACTTTTTGAAATGGGATATCAAACAAATAACCTGCTGAATTTAATTCCGGTAAATTGTTTTATTTGTGGAAACGATAAATGTGTGCCTGTAGGAACAGGTAAAGATTTTGAATACAATTCAAGCTCCGACACCTTTATAGCGTATAAATGCCTTGCCTGCAATCTGGTTTATTTAAATCCAAGACCCGATATTTCAGAATTTGATAAAATTTATCCCGCAAATTATCATGCATTCGATTTCTCAGAAACAAAGTTCGGGATAGTATATAAAGTAAGACAGCAACTTGAGACAAAAAGGCTTTTGAATTTCTCTAAAGATCTGGAGGAAAATGCCAGGGTTTTGGATATTGGCTGTGGCGATGGTTTTCATTTAAAGCTGCTTGCGAAATATGGTAAGAAAAGTTGGCAACTTGAAGGAATTGATATTAATAAACGTGCCGTTGAAATGGCAGAACGCTCAAAATTAAATGTACGACAGGGAACAATAGAAACACTAAACCTACCTGAAAATTTTTACGACTTGGTTTTAATGATTCAAACTATTGAACATTTGGCAAAACCAGATGAGATGTTATTAAATATAAAGAAAATTTTAAAGCCCGGAGGTCAATTGGTAATTGTAACTGACAATACTGATTCCCTTGATTTTACTTTTTTTAAAAGCAGATATTGGGGAGGTTACCACTTTCCACGACATTGGAACCTGTTTAACAAAATCGCTATTAATAAATTAGCTGCCAAAACTGGTTTTGAGATTGTTTCTTTGACAACACAATGTAGTCCTGTTAATTGGGTATATACAATTCACAATTGGCTTGTTGATAAGAAAGCCTCAAAGTGGCTTATAAATAAATTTACTCTTTCATCCACTTTCTCGCTTTCAATTTTTACGATTCTGGATGCTGTATTACAGAAATTTAGGAGGGGAGCACTTTTACGGGTAAAAATGAGAAAGCCTTTATAGTACTGCTAATATTATCTTTGTATTTATAGCTTTTTAATCAAGTCTCCCATTTTTTTCTGTGTTCTCCAATAAACATCTTCCATGAACATGTGCGAAAACTCTCCATTACGTCCGATACTCAACAGATTTTCAATGTTTGTAGAGCGTGCAAATTTCTTGCGTTCATCTTCGTATTCTTTTAAAAAAACAGGATATGCAATATTCGTTCGCAAGACGCCACTTCCCAAAAATCTTTTTTTTGCATCCGGGATGAGCAAGCTTATTTTTTGAAGGCATAATTCAGTTAATGTTTTTTCATCCATTGTCCATATCTCATCATCTTTTTCGCAACCAATATCTGCAGTAATCATAGTTTTGCCCTCTGGCGCCAACCACGGCATAGATTGAGTTGCTTCGGTTAGACGAAAAAAAGGAAACTCCTTTTCAGGAAACCACAAGACGGTGTCAGGCAGAAGATTACGGCCTTCAAACCTTAGATTAATAAACACCATTGGACGATAACGGAATTTTGAAATTTTCTCCAGGGCTGAACTTCCTTTCACAAGCTTGGCAAGGATATTAACTGGCGCAGTACTTATCACGGCTGATACTTCCTGTATTTCCCCATTTACCCTAATTGCAGCTACTTTTTCATTCTCAACAATAATTTCCTGCACCGGTGAGTTTAGCATTATCGAATCCTCCAGCCCTTCCGCAAGCTTTTCACATAAAGTATAAATCCCCTTTTTTGGATAAACGTGCCATACCGAAGGCGTTTCGGGTTTCTCCCGATTATAACCACATGCTACAGCACGCCCGGTAAGTACTCCCGCAGTTTTTAAATAAAAAGTTTTTAGAATCCCACCACCAAACAATCCCTCACCCAGCGAAGCAGAAAGCTTTTCTGCTGGAAAACCAGACCAGGATTCCAGCAAGGGCAATGCAATTTCATTGGCAAGTGACGTCCCGTAACGTTTACGAAACCAATCCGCTGATGAATTTACTTGTCTATCACTTTTTAAAAATCTCGACCGGGTTTTCAGCCAGCTTAAACTCATTCGTAAAATTCGTACCAGTCCAAATGGATAATTATAAGATTTGCCGTTAAACCAAACTGCTTCTCCATAATGCTTAACAAGAACACATTCCGAACTTATACCTAAAGCATTTGCAAGACGATTGGTAATAAAATGAGCTCCAAAATCATGGCTGAACCCCTCAGCATCAGTAAAACTTGCAGCAAGTCCGGCTATTTTTGGTCCAGCTTCATATAAAATAAAGGGTACATTATTTTTTCTTAAATAATCTGCCGCAGTTAAACCAGCCATGCCAGCCCCGAGAATTGCAACAGGCTTACCTGTCCTCATATTAGATAATTTTTTTAGGCTATTAATTCTATTAATGTTAATCTGCATTGCATTGAAGGCAGGATATTAACGAAAGCTAAACTAAATTTATTTGATGTAGCTAAGATTTAATTATTGAATAAGTAACGCTTGTAACTGTGGTACCAAAGTTAATTCCAATCTGTTACTATAGATTAACCATTCAATAGGTATTTAAAAATAAAAAAGTAATTAGTTTTAGATTCTTATTCACAAAAATAAAACTATTATTTTAAGCAATATCAAAAATCATATTCGATGCCGTTGCTCACGCTGTAATTCAATTTGGGAGTTGCTGCTGCAGGCCTGCTATCATATAAATAATACCAACCTGTTGTAAATGATAGTTTTTTTGCGAGTTTAAACTTAACGCTTATTTCATTTAAGATGCGATAATCGCTAAAGTTATTATATAATGGCTGATAAAAAAGAGTGCCTATAAATTCTGTATTTTGGAAGGGTTTATAGGTAGCCGAAACATAGCTGCTGCTGCGGATATCATAATGATAAACCGGAGGATGAGCTTGTTCTTTTTCATATTCATACATCGCCGCCGTAGCTGCATATAAAGAAAGACGTTTACTGTCTGACACCTTAATACGAGGACCCGTTCCTACGAGAAAACGAATTCTGATACCTGTTACACTATTTTGTTGCAATTGAGTGAATGCCTCCCAGCGCAAAACTTTGGTCAGTTTATAATTATAGCGAAGGTGGTAAAATAAATTATTATTAAATATCTGTCCACTTCCTTTAAGCAGGCTAAAATTTGCAAGAAACAAGTAAAGACTTTTCAGGGTTTTATGTTCTATATGAGCTGTAGCGTTGATGTTTATTACTTCCACTGCATTTTTTTCAAACAAGAAAGAAGTACCTATATTTCCAAACCAGCCTGTTGTATCACTTTGAATACGCTGGCTTTCCATATTCACTATTTGGGCAGATGTTGTTTTATGAATTGTTGCAATTAACAAACTACATATTAAATATCTCATATCGCAAGTTACAAAAAGACAAAAAGCTAAGCAAAGCTTGTCTGGCTCTTGTTAATTTTTGAAGTCATTTTCACAAACTACAGGTCTATGTATCACTTTCGTGTAACCGGCAACGTTAGTATTAAATATTGTAATAATATTTACTGGTGAAATGTTTTAGATTTGAACAAGCAACGAACTATCAATAAGGTACCTGAATAAATATTTTAACCAATTATGAGCAATATAGCTTTATCATCGCTGGTGGTAATAAGCATTGTATGCATTATTTTACTTACGTCAAAATGGAAACTTAATGCATTCATCTCTCTTTTTTTGGTTTCCCTTCTTCTTGCTATGGTGGCAATACCGGGCAAAAATGTTTTAACTATACTACAAGATGCTTTCGGAAGCACTATGGCTTCTATAGGCTTTCTAATTATTTTCGGAGCCATTATTGCGATCATACTCGATGAAACCGGCGCTGCAATTACTATAGCTCGTTTTATTATATCCAAAACAGGTGAACGAAACGGAACAATAGCATTAGGCATAACCGGCTTCATAGCGGGCATGTCCATATTCTGTGATTCAGGCTTTATTATTTTAAGCGGATTGGCAAAATCATTCAGCACTAAAACAAGAACACCTATGCCGCTTATCGCGGGAGTTTTAGGGTGTTCTTTATATTCTGTTCATTGTTTAATCCCAACCCATCCTGGGTCGCTTGCTGCTGCAGGCATTCTCAATGTTAACATAGGCAACCTTGTTCTGTTAGGAGTAATATTCGCTATCCCTGGCTTTTTGGTTTCTTTTTTCTGGGTTAAATGGATGACAAAGGGTAAAAATTATCCTCCGGTAATTGAAAACAAAAATATATTAGAAAAGAAGGAAATTACTCATCCGTCGGTTTTTCTGTCTTTTTTGCCAATTGTAGTTCCCTTACTTTTAATTGCAGTAGGTTCTTTGTTAAATTTCATGGCAGCCGGCGATGCTTCAGTTTCGACTGAAGTCTTTTTATTTATAGGTCAGCCGGTTATAGCGTTACTTATTGGAGTTGTATTTGCATTGCTGCTTCTCACTAACGGCAACGTACAAACGCTAAATTCAGTTTTTGAAACTGCAATTGAAAAAGCCGGGCCCATTCTCATTATTACAGCAGCCGGCGGAATGTTTGGAGCTATCATCAAGCAAACCGGCATAGGAACCATTGCTGGTATTGCGCTAAGTAAAACCGGGCTCAGCATTGTTATTCCATTCGGCATTGCTTTTATTTTAAAGACCGCCCAAGGCTCGTCAACCGTCGCAATTATTACCGCCGCTTCCATTGTGTCGCCCATGTTGCCTGGTTTGTCGCTAAATTCTGAATCGGGAAAATTGCTTACCATGCTTGCTATGGGAGCAGGCTCTATGATGATCTCCCATGCCAATGATTCATATTTTTGGGTAATAACAAAGTTTTCGGATATTCATGCGAACATTACCCTACGGGTTTTTTCAACTGCCACCGCTGTTATGGGTATTACAGTTTTTGCTTGTGTCTGGATTGTCTCTCTTTTCTTTCTATAGGATACAAACGAGTGAAATAAATTTCTGATGGATATAAAGTTTCTTGCTGAACAAATTTTTAAAACAGCCGTTGAAAGCGTATTGCCTGAGAAAATGATACATCGGCAGGTAGCATTGAAGAATTCAATACTTTGTATTTCGGGTATGCCTATACCGCTAGATAACATAAATCATATTTATTTAATCGGTGCCGGCAAGGCAAGTGCGGCTATGGCAAAAGAGTTTGAAAACATTTTAGGTAAAAAAATTTCAGGTGGCCATGTGGTAGTTAAATATGGACACGCATGCAAATTGCAATATGTTGACTTGTCAGAAGCGGGGCATCCTATACCAGACATCAACGGCCAAAGGGCAACAAAAAAAATTCTGGATATAGCGAAGCATGCTTCCGAAAATGACCTGGTTATCTGTCTTATTTCCGGTGGCGGTTCTGCGTTGTTAACAGATATTCCCGACCAAAGTAAAATTGAAGATATAATTAACTTAAATGATCTGTTATTAAAAAGCAGCGCTGATATAAAAGAAATAAATACTGTAAGAAAGCATTTATCAAAAATAAAAGGAGGGCAATTGGCTACAGCGGCTTATCCTGCAAGGCTAATTTGCTTAATTCTCTCAGATGTAGTGGGAGATTTACTTGAGGTGATTGCATCTGGCCCTACTGTACCCGACACAACCACTTATGAAGATGCTTTAAAAGTTCTTGAAAAATATAATCTTCTTTCATGGGTGCCAAATTCGCTGATTAATTACCTCGAAAAAGGCAAGGAAGGAATTTATCCGGAAACCCCAAATAAAGGAAATCCATTATTTAACCGAACGCAAAATGTGGTAATAGGAAGTAATAAAATAGCGCTCGATGCTGCAAACCAAAAAGCAACATCACTGGGTCTTAATTCTTTTGTTAGTACATCAGAATTAGCAGGTAATGTTATAGAAACTGCCCATGCTCTAATTAAAACCGCAATAACAGCTCAAAACGATAAGAGTATTAAAAAACCTTATTGTCTTCTTTTCGGCGGCGAAACTACTATCAAAATAAATGGTACAGGAACCGGCGGAAGAAATCAACATCTTGCTCTATACGCCTCTCTATTGTTAAAAGATAAAAATGGAATTACTTTTCTCGCTGCAGGAACTGATGGAACTGATGGGCCGACAGTGGCTGCAGGCGCTATTGTTAATACAAAAACATTTGAGCACGCATTGTCGATTGGATTAAATATAAATCAATATTTAGAAAATTTTGACTCGTTTCATTTCTTTGAAAAAGTGGGAGGCCATATCATTACAGGTCCTACAATGACGAATGTAATGGATATAATAATAATCATAATTGAATAACTTATTAACCCCGGAAAGAATTAATCCAAACATTTTCGTCTACCCTAGATAGTTAGATAAATACTAATCATATGGGTTTGCTCAATTAATTCTTTTCTATTTAACCTATAATTTCTCATTTAGAAGGTTTCGATGGCCTCACTTCTACTTTACTCGGCAATGTTCTCGGGTGCATATTTAAAAGATCGGTTACGAGCTCGCCAATATCTTCTGGTTGTATCTTCCATGCATCAGCATCGTTGGGAACATGATTATTAAAATGTGTAGCTACAGAGCCCGGCATAATCGTTGTCACTTTTATATCATATTTTCTGAGATCGAGCATAATAGCTTGCGAGAAGCCTACCAGCCCAAATTTGCTGGCATTATAAGCCGCACCATTTTCAAAAAAATTAGTGCCGGCAAGGCTGGCAATTGTAATGATATAGCCTTTGGAATTTTTTAACGCACCAATGCTTGCTTTCACACTGTTGAAAACGCCGGTAAGATTTGTATCTATTGTGCTTTTCCATTCTTCCGCAGATAAAGTATCTATTGGTGCAAAATGGCCCACACCTGCGTTTGCAACCAATACATCTAATTGTCCAAAATGATCCATAACAGCTTTTATTGCTATTGTTTCAGAATCAAAAGAACTTACATCCGACTCTAGTGCAATTATTTTTGAAGCATCTCTACTTAATGCTTCAGCGGCTTTTTTACCTTCTGACAAATTGCGACTTGAAATAGCCACTTTCATTCCAATACTCAATAAAGATTTTGCAATTCCATACCCAATGCCTTTGCTTCCTCCGGTTATATAGGCTACTTTATTTGTGAGTGTGTTCATGTTATTGATTGTTGAGTTTTAACTAAAGTAAATAAAAATTGATTTCGTTTGCATATTATGTAACCAAATAATCTGCAATTTGTTTGATTCTTCAATTTCATTATTTAAAGTTTTTAAAAGAAATACTATCGATTCAATAATTTGCATTTTCATTTTTTAAATAAATAATAATGCTATCTCCGGACAACTATGTCTTAGCGGAAAAGCTATGGAATTATCATCACGTAAATCACCGGCTTGAAAAATGTGATTGCATATTGGCGCTAGGCAGCCACGATCTCCGCGTGGCAGAAAGAGCTGCAGATTTATACAACCAAGGATGGGCGCCATTAGTAATAATGTCTGGCGGGCTTGGAAATTTTACAAAAGAAACCTGGACGGAATCCGAAGCTGATAAATTTGCAGCTATCGCTATTGAAAAAGGCGTTCCTGCTGATAAAATTTTAATTGAAAGTAAGTCAACCAACACCGGCGAAAATATTTTATTTACACAAAGATTACTTGCAGAAAAAGGAATATATCCAGATAGTTTTATGCTTGTTCAGAAACCTTACATGGAACGCAGGGCTTACGCAACATTTAAAAAACACTGGCCTGAAAAAAAGCTATTAGTCACTTCACCCCAAATATCTTTTAATAAATATCCTACACCGGAAATTTCAATAGAAAAGGTCATCAATATTATGACCGGCGATCTTCAGCGCATTAAATTATATCCGCAAAAAGGCTTTCAAATCTACCAGGAAATACCTGCAGAAGTTTGGAATGCATACAAGCAACTTATAGATGCAGGTTATGATAAACATCTCATTAAAGAGTGATGTAATGAAGGCGTGAAGCAATTAAGGTATAATGTTTGTTGCCCTGTTCTTTGCAAAATATTCTTACAAATCACTCACAAAACCGGATATTGAAATGAGTAACTTTAATATCCCAAAATTAAAACAATGAAAAAAATATTTTTACCAGTATTGCCCTTGTTGGCTTTGTTATTAGTCAGCAATTGTTCATTTGCAAAAATAAATAAGGACAGTTCTTTAAATAAGAAAACAACATCCATTAAAGATAATGTCGGCTTAAAACTTCCGGCAGGCTTTAGCGCTGTAAAATATGCAGACGGGCTTGGAGAAGCCCGCCATTTAACGGTTACAAAGGAAGGTGATGTATATGTGAAACTTTCCGATCTAAAAAACGGAAAAGGTATTTTTTATTTACATGATAATAATGGAGATGGCATTGCAGATGTAAAAACAGGCTTTGGAAACTTTACCGGAACAGGAATGGGAGTAAAAAACGGATACCTATATGCTTCTTCTGATACAAAAGTTTATAGGTATAAACTTGACGCAAACGATAAAGTTATTAATCAAAATAAACCGGAATTAATTATAACGGGACTTCTTGACCGCCACGAGCATGAATCGAAACCTTTTACATTTGATAATGAAGGAAACATTTATGTAACCATTGGCGCTTACTCCAATTCATGCCAGGTAAAAGACAGGACAAAAGGTTCTCCCGCTATGAACCCTTGCCCTGTGCTTGATTCCGCAGGAGGTGTTTGGCAATTTAAAGCCGACAAGCCAAATCAAACTTATGGCGATGGAACCCGCTATGCAAGCGGCATTCGCAATGCAATGGGCATTTTCTGGAACAATAATGTAAACGCTTTGTATGTAACTCAACATGGAAGAGATCAGTTACATGATCTGTTTCCTGATATGTATACAGAAGAACAAAGTGCGGAATTACCGGCAGAATGTTTATATCGCTTAAACAAGGGCGATGATGCAGGATGGCCTTATATTTATTACGACCAGTTGCAACACAAAAAAATACTGGAGCCAGAATATGGCGGCGATGGTAAAAAAGAAGGTGGTGAAAATGCAATCGATCCTCTCGTTGCTTTTCCAGGCCACATGGCTCCCAATGGATTAATTTTTTATGAAGGCAATATGTTCCCGGAAAAATATAAGCATGGCGCTTTTATCGCTTTTCATGGTTCATGGAACCGTGCGCCGCAGCCACAAAAAGGCTGCTTTGTAGCGTTTGTTCCTTTCAAGGACGGAAAGCCAAGCGGCGACTGGGAGATATTTGCAGACGGTTTTGCCGGCAGTGGAGGATATACATCGCCTAATGATGCAGAACATCGCCCATGTGGTTTGGCAGAAGGCCCTGATGGTGCATTATATGTATCAGATGATAAGGGAGGAATTATTTATAAAATTGTTTATAAAGGAAAATAAATGAAGAAAATCCTTGGTATTTTAATTTTAACATCAGCCTATAACGTTAATGCATACACGCAATCTTCGTTAAAAACTTCACTTGAAAATGGTAAAAAAGTTTATGAAAAAAATTGCTTAACCTGCCACCAGGCTAATGGAGGCGGAGTTCCAAAAATGAACCCACCCCTTATTCACGCATCTTTTATTTCCGGCGATAAGAAAAAGTTAATTCAATGGGTTTTATTAGGCTCTACCGAAAAAGTGCCTATTGATGGCAAATATTATTCAAACAATATGCCAGCCCAAGCTGGTTTAAAAGACCAGGAAATTGCTGATGTGCTCACTTATTTACGCAATAATTTTAAGAACAAAGGTTCCGCAGTTACAGTAGCAGATGTAAAAAAGACAAGAGCTGATATTAAATGAATTTTCAAGTTTCTATTTCTCTAAACAGTCTCATAATTTATTTTAATATTAAAAGATGTATGCTTGATAAAAAGATAAAAACGCTTTGAAGTAAAACCTATTTTCGATATAATTTAATTAAAAGAATTAACGCATGATAAATTTTAGAGTTGATAACAAGATTGCCTTAGTTACTGGGTGCAGCCGCGGTATTGGAAAGTCGGTTGCCATAGCGCTTGCTGAATCAGGTGCAGACATTATTGGCGTTAGTAATAGCTTACCGAAAGAAGGAAGCGAAGTGTCCAAAGCAGTAATTGCCTCAGGCCGAAAATTTTATCCTTATGCTGCTGATTTTTCCAACAGGGATGCTGTATATGAGTTTTTAAATAAAATAAAATCGGAACACCCGGTAATTGATATTCTTATAAACAATGCGGGAAATATAATGAGAAAGCCTGCTGCCGAACATCCCGATGAATATTGGGATAAGATTATTGATATTAATTTAAATTCACAATTTATAATTACCAGGGAGCTGGGCAAAAGAATGCTGGAAAGAAAATCCGGCAAAATAGTTTTCACCTGTTCTTTATTAAGTTTTCAGGGAGGTATTACCGTACCAGGATATGCTGCCAGCAAAGGCGCCATAGCTTCTCTGCTTAAAGCCTTTGCCAATGAATGGGCGCAACATGGCATTAACGTAAATGGTGTAGCGCCGGGCTACATCGCTACAGATAATACAAGTGGCCTTCGGGAAGACGCTGATAGAAGTGCAGCTATCCTAGCAAGAATACCAGCCAACAGATGGGGAACTCCGGATGATCTGGCAGGAGCTTATGTTTTTCTTTCTTCGCCGGCATCGGATTATATGAATGGCTCAATTATAACGGTTGATGGTGGATGGATGGGCAGATAAATTCTGTAGAATGTGCTTTGAGAGTTTAAGAATCAAAAATTTTTGGGAAATCTATCCGGTTAATTTAGGCCATATGCTTCTTCGTTAATAACTTTTAATAACGATTTTTCTGCTGTCGCATCACCCGATAATTGCCAGATCATTATTCCCGATGCATGCTCTTTAGCTAAATCGGTTTTTCTTCTGATAGTTCCAATACCGTTGTAATACATAATTGCGCCTCCCGGCATAACAAGAGAATCAGCCAATTCAGCCCCGGAAAATTCAGTAACAATTTGTCCATAATTTAAACTTGAAGGCGGAGAAATTAAAGTGGGACCGAAACTATATCCATAGAATGGAACACCAAGACCAATTTTACTTTTAGGAATTTTTCTAACCGTTATAAAATAATCCAAATCCTGCACTGCCTGTTCGTAAGTGGAGTGAGGGCCTGGCTTTTCAGGAGCCCACGGGCCAGTGTGATCATAGCTCATTACATTAACAAAATCATATTGCTTCAATGCTTTGTCGCTAAGTTGATCTTTATAGAAAACTGCTATTGCAGAGGTAACCAGTTTTTTATGTTTATGAAATTTCTTTGCTAAATCAATTGCAAACGCCTCATAATTTTCATCGATATCACTACCTTCGAGATCTACATCTATTCCATCAAAATTATTTGTAAGAACAATCTGCAATAAGTCATTTATTAATTTTTTTCTTTTGTCCTTTTTTAAAAGATCATGATAGTATGCATGTGGGCCGCCACCGGCAATTGATGGAATTACTTTCACATTATACATGTGGGCCGCTTCAATAAAAGAGCTAAGACCCGAAAGATCCTCATTGAAGTTTCCAAGTGTATCAGGATTTAGAAAATAAAGGTTGATATGAGTTAGTTCATCAAAAGGAATAGTTTTTAAATTGGCTGTCATGGCAGATTTTAGCGAATAATATCCGACTATTCTAAAATTACTTTTTTCTTGTGACTTGCCTTCAAAAGATAAAAGCACTAAACTTAAAGTTAATATTAAAAGATAATAGCTTCTCATAGACATACCGTTCTATTTTTATTAAATTTGAAGCCTGATTTTTCTTTTCTCCAGTAAGCCAGCAATCCATATCACAAAAAAGGCAACAAGAAAGGAGCGGATAATTCCTCCTGCACCCTCGTTAAAAAATTTAGGATAGTGAAATCCAGCCAGTGTATAAATAGAATAAAGCAGGTAAGGAATTAAATATGTAGTGAGTGTACTTGTTCCACCTGGCCGTATCCATTTAAACATATTCTGTTTGCCTTTTATATCAACCAAATAAATCAATAATTCAAAAACAAGAATACCAATTCCTATGCAAATGGCTACCCAGGCAGGAGTAGCGCGGATTTTTGAGATGCCCGCAGCATAAGGCCTGATTAATAATCCAAAGGCCAACGTAACAATTCCGAAAGCGGCAAATAAAATCCATAATATTTTATCTTTTCCTTTACCGGCTAATTCTTTATATAAAAGCGAAATTACTATCCCCGCCATTGTTAAAGAAACAGACGCTGCATTGCCAATAACCCAAAGAGAAAATTTTAGAACATGTGTGTGAAAAGCAACATTAATAATCATGAAAACAACAAAAGCTGTTAACTGTGCCCAAAGATTTCCTTTTGATAAAAAATAAATAAAAGCGCAAACAAGGTAAGACCATCCTATAATTCCCAGAATGCCCCACCAGTATGGCTTGAGCCCTACAGGTGCTTCCGGTTTACCTCCCTTAAAAAGATAAGCCATGATTATTAATGTCAAAATACCAAGACCCTGTAAAAAATATTTTTTTGATTTATTCATCTTATCAGGGTAATCGATCCAGATAAGAAAGAAAGCAACCGTTATAAATATTTCCCAAACAGCGGCAGGTAAAATTGCAAGTTTGCTATAACTTTCAAGATTAACGTGAAAAAATCCCATTACCAACAGTGCGATAGAACGGGTTAAAATATAAGTTGACGTTTTATAAAATGAATCACCTCGTTTCATTCGTTTCATCAATGCAAGAGGAATAGATAAACCAACTATAAAAAGAAATATGGGAAAAATGGTGTCGGCAAAGCCAAGTCCATCTTCGTTTGCTTTTACATGTTCAATCCATCCCGGAATATTAATAACGCCACTTACATCATTAACAAAAATCATGAAGAACATAGTGATGGCCCTGAATACATCTATTGATAAAAGACGCCGCGGTAATTGCTTCCCCTGAGGAACGGTGGTAACAGAAGTTTTCGAAACGGCAACTTCAATCGGGCTGTTAGATAATTCCATATTTTCAGTTGTTATTTATAAATAAGAAAATCACATCTACATTGATGCTACGAATGTAACATTCAAAAGGTAAAACGAAAAAGACTCTTTCCGATTTTCTATGGAAATAGACTGGCTTTAGTTACATGAAATTCTCTTTGCATTATGGCAGGCAAGACTTGGTATTTCTACCATAAATACTTCTCAGAAGTTTCCTGCATTCATAACTAATTTGTTTTTATCGTGCTTCCACTTTTAATTTCCTCGTTGGCATTTTTAATAATTTTATCCCCGGATTGGATGGGACCTAATACTTCTGTTTTATCTGGCAATGCAAAGCCCTTTTTTACATCTACCCATTCTGCTTTGTCATTGTTTGCCCGTATCACAAATTGTTTTTCCTGTGTGGTGACAAAAGCTGAATTCGGTAACAGTATTCCTTGTTGCAGTCTTTCTAACGGTAGTTTCATTTCTGCAAACATTCCGGATTTTAATTTCTTATCGGTATTTGTTATTTCAAATTCCCAGGTTTCACTGCGGGTATTATTGGCAAGGGCACCTGATTTTCTTACCAGTTTAGCAGGAAAAGAAATGCCGGGGTATGACGATACAGTGAATGTTGCTTCATTGTTTGGAAGACTTGAAGCAATGTAGGCTTCCGGAACCGGAACCTGCAAGCGAAGTGTTTTTACATCTTCCACTTCAAACATAAGATTATTGCCATTGCTGCTCACATAATCGCCGCTATTGACGGCCCTGGTTGTAACTATTCCGGTGAAAGGCGCCTTTATTACAAGGTAATTACCCATTGCACTAAAACTGTTTTTTGCAGCCACGGCAGCAGTGTACGATTGCGCATCCGCATCCATCTGGCTCTTTGCCTGGTCTAGTTCGTTTGCTGCTACAGCACCAGGAGTTGAAGATGCCGCTACCAACCGGTCGTAGTTTGATTTCGTTGCTTCTAATTTTGACTCAGCAATTTTTGATTTACTATTGGCTTCGGCAATTTGATAATTCATTTCAGGGGCATCTATAATCGCAAGAGTTTGATCTTTGCTAACGTGTTGCCCGATATCTACCGAAACCTTTTTTACATAACCATTCACTTTTGAAATGATACTAGCTTTTTCATAAGGTAATAACTCTCCATTCAACTGCAAGGTTTTGGTAATTGGTGCTTCCTTCGCAGTTACTGTTTCGTAAGATTTTACTTCTGCAACCGGCGTAGGTGAAGTTGTATTTTCATTTCCGCAACTCTGGATAATTAACACCGCTAATAAAAAAGGCAGTGGCTTAAGGAATGATATTTTCATAACTATTTTTTATTGATTCTCTTCTGGCAATAAGGATACTGTTTTAAATTTTTTCCTGCCACTTAATGACTGATATACCGCAGGTACAATAAGCAGGGTGATGATCGTGGAAAACAGCAAGCCTCCTATTACGGCTATACTAAGGGGAGAGATTTGATCTCCGCCTTCTCCCAATCCTAAAGACATTGGTATCATTCCCGCAATCATTGCGCAACTGGTCATCAGAATAGGACGAAGGCGGTCAGCTATTCCAAACACAGCAGAATCATTTATTGATCGCTTTCTATAATTTTCCGCATTGGTTACAAATAAAATGGCATTCGCAACCGAAACACCAATAGCCATAATGCAGCCCATAAAAGATTGTATGTTTAGTGTTTTACCTGTTAAAAATAATAACAACAATGAACCTGCTATTACAGCCGGAATAGTAGAAACAACAGCAAGCGATAAAGGAAAGGACTGAAAATTTGCAGCCAGAAGCAGTAAGATAACAATGACTGCAAGTAAGATACCGTTCTGCAATTCGCTGAAAGTTGAATTGAAAATTTCCGTTTGGCCACGTTGGTAAATTTTCATACCTGTAGGTAAGCTATCTAAACTCTTGATGGCTTTGTCCACATCCATTGTTGCAGGGCCTATAGACTTCTGATACAGGTTAGCCGTAACCGTTATGTACCGTTGTTGGTTGATGCGATCATATTCACCAACTGTATTTACATTTTTTAAAGTCGCAACATCTCGCAGATATACCTGCCTTTCCTGTTTTGTGTCGATAGGAATATTCTCCATATCTTCGGATTGGTTCATTTGGTATTGAGGAATTTCAACCTGTACCTGGTAAGCATTACCTGCTGCCCTATCTAACCAAAAAATAGGCTGTGTAAAACGGCTGCTGCTTGTAGCGGCAACTGTTGATTTACTTACCTGATCAATGGTTAGCCCTAACTGCCCTGTGCGGATGCGGTCGTAATCAATTTCCAAAGCCGGATAATTTACAGGAGCACCTATTTGCACATCACGCATATAAGAGATCGCCTGAAGTTTTTGTACTAAACGGTCTGCATAATCTTTTCCCTGTTTTAAGTTCTTACCTTGCACTACTATTTCAATTGGAGTAGGAGAACCCTGGCTCATTACCTGATCTACCAAATCAGCAGGTTCAAATGACAGCTTCGCTTGTGGAAGTTCTTTAGCTACTTTTTTTCTCAGCTCTTCTTTAAAGTTTTCAAGACTTATAGATGCATTTCTTGTAAATCGACCTTTTATTACTGCCTCATTGGGACCACTTGTCCATAAATGAATTACGTTAACGGGGTAGCTGCTGGCCTGAACGCCAAGGAATGCAGACGTGATGGCAACATTTTTTTTATCAGCCAAAGTATCAATCATATTTAATACCTCTTTGGTTGCACCTTCCGTTCGTTCTAATCGTGTACCGGCAGGTAATCGTAGACGAACCTGGAATTGTCCCGCATTTACTTTGGGAAAGATTTCTTTTCCGGTAAACTGATAAAAAATAAATGCAAGAGCAATCGAAGTAATCAAATACAAGGGTACTAGCCATTTCCTGTTGTTAATTGAACTATCTGCTTTTTGAATGAAACTTTTTTGAAACCGTTTCCATCTCTCTGAACTATACACAACATAATTATCTTTCAACATCCAGTTGCTTACGACAGGAACAAAAGTTTGAGACAGCAGAAACGATGCAATCATTGCTAAACCTACGGCAAGCGTTAAAGGAACAAACATGGCTTTTGGAATTCCGGACATAAAAAAAGCAGGTACAAAAACAGCAAGGATACAAAGCAGGATTAAGAATTTAGGAAGTGCAATTTCTTTACAGGCATCTAAAATTGCTGTTGCTTTCGGTTGACGTGTCTCCAAATGCCGGTGAATATTTTCAATAGTAACGGTTGCTTCATCTACCAATATGCCTATTGCTAATGCTAAACCTCCCAACGTCATAATATTAATTGTTTGCCCAAACAAGTACAAAAAAATAACAGCTGACAAAAGCGCCAAAGGAATGGTCATTACTACGATCAATGCACTTCTTCTGTCTTTAAGAAATAATAGCACCATTAAACCTGTGAGGATAGCGCCCAATAATCCTTCTGTTATCAAACTTCTTAATGAGTTTATTACATATCCGCTTTGGTCAAATTCGTAGCTTACTTTAATATCTGAAGGAATAGCTGCCTGCATGTCGGGCAGTGCCGCTTTTATTCTTTTTACCACGTCCCAAGTTGCCGCATCAGCTCTTTTCGTTACAGGGATGTAAACGCTTCTTTTCCCATTTATAAGAGCGTAACCACTAGGTATGTCTGTGCCATTTTCAACTGTTGCTACATCTTTTACATACACTGTTGCGCCGTTCTTCGCGTACACCGGAATGTTTTCCAACTCGTTGATATTTTGCACTATTGTATTTTGGGGGGTGATAAGCATTTGATCGCCTACACGAAGATTACCTGCCGGTGTAATTGTATTGCCTTTTGCTAAGGCCGTTACCAAATCATCAGGAGAGATATTATAGCTGCGTAATTTATCGGGATCAGCATGTATGACTACTGTACGCTGATTGCCGCCAAAAGGCGGGGGAGCAGAAACGCCGGGCAAAGTGGAAAACATAGGACGAACTTTAAACAATGCCAGATCCTGTATTTCCCCCAATGACCGGCTGGTGCTACTGAACACTAATTGACCAACAGGAACACTTCCCGCATCAAAACGGGTAATAAAGGGAGAAACTGTGCCAGGCGGCATAAAGGCACGGGCACGGTTTACCATAGACACGACTTCGCTCATCGCCTGGCTCATGTCTGTGCCTTCATAAAAAGTAAGCTTAAGCAGTGCAATGCCCTGAATGCTTTTACTGTCCACGGCTTTAATGCCGGTAACATACAAGAAATGGTATTCATAATACGAAGTCACGAATCCTTCCATCTGTTCAGGGCTAAGCCCACCGTAAGTTTGTGCTACGTAAATAGTGGGTGTGCCTACCTTTGGAAAAATATCAATAGACATTTTTTTAATTGCCATGATGGAAAAGAAAGCAATTGCAACGAGTACCACTACTACAGAAATAGGTTTTCTTAGTGAGGCATATATAAGGTTTACTAATTTCATTTAAGTATGTGTAAGGATGTTTACCGCATGTGAACTGTTATCGGGACAAAGCCTATTGAAATTGTTTTGTGAAAAAAGTTAAATCACCTAATACAGACGCTTTATACAGTAACGCTTTCCATACTTCCCATCTCGATTTTTCTACATCACTCTCTGCCTGTATTAATTGTTGTTGTGCTAATACTACATCAGCATAACTAACTAATCCCGCTTTGTATCTTGCAGTAATTGCGTTAAATAAGAAGCTGGCTGATTGTTGCTGTGATTGAGTAAGCGAAACAATACGAATAGCACTTTCCAAAGTTGTATCTGCTTCTTCTGTTTCTTTTCGTAGTTGCCATTGCATCAGGCTATAATCTTCCAACGCTGCATTCACCAATTGTTGTTGCTGGTTGATCTTCACCTTTGTTCTTGAACCTTCAAATAAAGGAATTGATAACTGTGCGCCAACGCCATAATTATATCGTTGAAAATATAAACCCTGGAACGCTTTTACATCGTTCGTCGCTTCCACATCTGAGCCTCTTGCATAGCCGGTTCCATACAAAGAAAGTAATGGCTTCTTTGATTGCTGTAATACAGTTATTCCGCTTTTTTGATTTTCTATTTCCTGTTGAAGCGCTTGTAATTCGGGGCTTTGCAATGCGCTGTTTTCCGCGGAAAAACCCGGAAGTTTATTGAGCAATGCTGTATCTGAACCAACAAGGTTTGTATCTAATCCAACAAATTGCTGCAGTTGTATAAATAAAGTTTTGGCCGATTTCTCCTGCTGTTCCAGCAGCACTCTGGCTTTTGCATATTCAGAACTCCATGAAGCACTATCTGTGCCGGGGCGTAATCCTTTTTGGGTAAGTGCGCTGGACAACTGTAGCGCCGTATCAACACGATTCAAATTATTGCGATATACTTTAATCAATCTATTTGCCAGCAGCCAATCTAAATAAGTACTGCATAACTGCACATTCTGTCTGAACTGTTGCAATAACTCTTTTGCTTTAAATACGTTTGCTTGAGTGGCAGCTTGTTTCAACAAAGATTTTTGGTAACCGAAAGTTGCTACATCCCATTTTGCTAAAAGAGCTGCGGCACTGCCGAAAACACCACTATAAGAATTATTAATTGCAGGAGGCCCACTTATTGGTGTGATAAAAGAAGGAAACACCATGCCCGTAATATTGTTATAAGTGGCGTGGTTTAACTGGTAAGCTGCCTGTAATTGAGGTTTGTATTGATTCCTGATAACTTCAACTTGTGCTTCTGCTGCAAGTGTACGTAAAGAAGCGGCTTTGTTTGCTGCATAATATTTATTTGATTGCTCTATAAGTTTTTCAAGTATTGAAGGTGATTGACCAAATGAATAAACCGTACTAACAATGAAAAAAATACAAGTATAATAATACTTCATAAAGATTGATAGCTATTAATGAATTATAAGTTTCAGAACTATTTTTTCGAGAAATACTTTAGCCTCTTGTTCGTTTAAAAATAACTCAGTTTCTTCATGCCGGTTCATTGTTTTCCTCCATTCCTGCATCATGTGTGAGCCGATGACTTCGGTGCGAAGCAATGATTAATTTTTAGAATTTGTTTTATCCAACGCTGCCTTTAAACCCTGCGCTAATTTTTCAGGATTATCTACTGCCCAAAAATGCATCATGAATAAATGAGGTTCATCGTGAAGCATGTGGGTGTGAATTGCTGTTGGAGTAATGCCATTTTCTGTAAGCGCTTTTACAACAGGGTTTACTTCATCGGCCAGCAAAACAAAATCGCCGGTTATGGCTGCTTTGTTTCCTTCCATTTGAAAATTTACAGATGTTGCCATACCCATAGAAGGCGGCATTTCCATTCCACTTTCTGTAAGTTTTTCATTGCGGGGAAATGCATATTGCAACAATTTTCCATTTTGTTTTCCTGTACCAAGTATCGCTGTTACTTTGCTCCAATCTATATTTTGTGTTTGAGCTGGTGCAGATGAAAAAGAAAGTGGAGTTGCAGTAACCTGTAAAACTGCTTTTATCTTTTGTGCTAATTCTGTTGCATTGCCTTCGCCATGATAGTGCACATATTTAACAGCAGGTATTTCATTTATAAGATGATTGTGTATTGCCGTTACTTCAAGATTTTCTTCCACCAGTTTATTTATCACCTTTGGCACTTCAGCATCAAGCAATACAAGATCGCCCATCATCATTGCATGATCACCCATATTTATAATACCAACCCATGTACCCAACGCAAGTCCGGGTGCAACTAAAAAATTTCCAACCTTTACTTTTAAGTCAGAACGTGGATATGATATTTTATAAACATTATTCGTAACTGTTCCCTTTTTACCAAACACATTATTCAATGCTGTGCTGTCAATTTGTGCAAAGCTGTTTATTGTAAACATTGCAGCAGATAAGAAGAAGATTAATTTTTTCATTTTTACTTAGTTTTAAAAATCATTAGTTGAGCACTGCTGCCTGCACGTGCTGGTGCAGCAATAATTAACTGGTGAAGTTCAGGAATAAGCAAAGAAGTTCTTGCCCCGGAATTTGTTTTAGTTTTTCCGTTTGATGAATAATGATTAGCATCAATTTGATTAAACACATCAACAAAACCGCTTCCACAGCTTACATAAATTTCTTTTGCTGATGCATTGTAAAAAATATCATCAGTATCGCCATCTATATCCAATGATGAAATTATGTTTCCTGTTTCACTATTCAACACCAAAAGTTTTGAAGGATGCCTGCAACCGATAAACAAGCGATGATTTGCTTCATCCAACGCCATCGGAAAATTTGCACTTGCTTCACTTAATTTCCATTGTGCAAGAATTTTGTTTTGGCTTAAATCAATTATATCAATTTGCTTTTCATCGGGAACGTTTACATAAAGCCTTTTTGCTGTTCTATCTATTTGAAATGATTCTGGATGACCTGAGAATTTTATTTGAGCGATGAACTTAAAACTCGTAGCATCGATAATAGCAATGCCGCCAGTTCCATAGCCAACATAAATTTTTTTTGTTGCTAAATCATATCGAATGTTATCCGCATCATCGCCTAAGGGAACTGAACTTATTTTTTGAAAACTTGTCGCGTTAAAAAAATCACATGCGCCATTATCGCCATTGGCAACAGCTATTGAATTGTTTTCAGCAATAAAAACAACTCCCTGCGGTTCGTGCAAATTTTTAATAGAATGAATTATTTTTTTGCTTTTAAGATCAACAACTTCAATAGTGTTATTTCCTAAAGCCGCAACAAAAACAAAATTGTTTTTGCTTTCAAAATTTAAATGGTCAATTCTTCCGCTTACATTTTGCAGAGGAGTTGTTTCAATTAATTGCAGAGAATTTGTTTGTAGTTGCGCTTTACAACCTAATGAGATAAAGCAAAATAAAATAACAGAAAGTAAAGTTATTTTTGAGATGTTCGGCATAAAAATGATTTCAAAATTATCCCACTGATTGCAGAACCTGATATAATGTAAAGCTCTTGAATTTTCTTTACATAAATTAATTTGGTGCAGATATGAGAAAAGACAAAGTGGCGTTGGTTGCGGGACCCATTTTGCCTTTGCGGTCCTTTAGATTCGCCAGGTAATTTTTAAATCTTGCAATTAGTGTTTCGTCAATTTCAGCAAAAGGAATACGAGGCTGGAAATTATTAAGATGAAACAGACAAGCCGAATATTTTCCCCAGTAACGCTGTCAGCATAAGTTCCTTTCGATGGCCTGTAAAGGTTACAGGCTTATTAGAGTTGTAGTATCGTTTGACCAACTCATTTAGTTTGTAAGTAGTTTCTGAAATCTTGCAATTAATTTCAAAGTAAAAATGGATGGATATTGCTGACCCATTTATTTGCCTCACCGATCGTCGGCGGTTGCTACTCTTTGAGGCACTTTAATCAGAAGTTCCCTACACATACGCTGCATTTTCTTTTTTACATTTCACCGGAATCTCACGTTCTTGAATGCAAAAAACGTATAAAGTATAAAAAAACATGCAGGAAATAACGAGATTTGATGGGCACCGGTGAAAATGAAAAACCCACGAAAACATCTGCTGACGTGGGTTGATTGTTTTTAACTCTTTGGGGACTTTTTAAAATCCCCATTTAGCTCCCCCTTCAGGACTTGAACCTGAGACCCTCTGATTAACAGTCAGATGCTCTAAC
>Ga0070679_100000389_pt1 | contig 37362 bp, 41 predicted proteins | sample KBSC63BmetaG_FD_65652 | JGI IMG/M metagenome (GOLD analysis project Ga0070679, IMG submission 65652) | Corn rhizosphere microbial communities from Kellogg Biological Station, Michigan, USA - KBS C6-3B metaG | ecosystem: Host-associated > Plants > Roots > Rhizosphere | place: USA: Michigan... | reverse complement strand
AAGTGTTTGCCGGCGAGCTGGCTTGCACGAGGATTATGATATCGCCATCCACCTGCAGCAAGCTGGGTGGGTAAATCGCTTCGATGAGCGTTTGGTGGCTGCCATCGACTGTCGACGGGTTGAAGCCAGCCTGCCGGAATTTTTTTCCTACGTTTGGCTGAGCCCCAAAACCTATGCCTTGCACCGCCTCAAAAGTCGATTCCATATGTACCCGGTCGTAACTCTAGTGCTTCTCTGCTATTTACCGCTAAAAATGCTTCACAAAGGTTACGACGTCCAAGCGGCGCGTTTTTCTTGGCGGCAACTGTTCATCGAGCCGCCGATTGCCCGGGTAAACCCCGCCACTTTCGTCGACTAACCGGCGTTATTTGACACCCAGCCACCGCCATCGGTAGGCGTGGGGTGGCAATTGCCCCAGAGGCCGGTTTTATGTGACTGGGCGGTCAGCTCCGCGCCGTTGAACTCCTGAGCTTTCGTAAACGGAAAGTACGGGTAATAAAAGCCATAACCATTGGCGATGAGCATTTCGTTGAGTAGGCGGCCATCCGGTAAATAGACGTAACGGAGTAAGCGGTCGTAGCGATCACGGTTACTGCTCAGTTCGTCGGCTACCAAGCGCACTGATCGGCTGCCGATACTATTTTTGGTGTAGGCCGCAGCGGCTGGGCCATAGCACTGCACCGGTGTGTTTGGCTTGTGGGTTTCAGGTGTATCGACGCCGATGAAGCGGACTTTTTCCTCGTGTCCGTTCATATCGACGGCAATCGTATCACCGTCAACAAAATGCGTGACGCGGTAGAACCCCGGCTGATTAGCTTGGAGGCTTTGACCTGATTTGAGCCAGCCGGCCTGGCTGGCGTAGATCAGCCCGATGGTTACGAGTGAAAGGAGTAGGCCAAACCAGCCATGTCGCGAGCGCAAACGAAAACGATACATCTAGATCTTAAGTAACCGGCTGAGGAGATCGGTGTCAACGTTCGTGCCGTCAATTTTAATAACATTTTCAGATTCCGTTGGGGGTTCCAGGTGGCTGGCGATGCGCTCCCACGTCTCCCCGGGCATATCACCATACAGACGAGTCTTTTGGTCGGTCGAGCCTTGGGTGGCGCGATTACGGGCGGTTTCCGCCGGGGTGGTCACCCAGATGATGACGGCCTCGGCGTCGTGACGAGCGGCAATTTCCCGCATGTGATCGCGATCTTTATGAAAGTTAAAGTTGGTGTCAAAAATCACGCTTTTACCGTGCGCCAGCAAGTCATCTACGCGTCGGTTGAGCTGCGAATAAAGCTCTTGGCTCTCTTCCCAGGAATGAGTGGGGTCGCCAAACATCTGTTGTCGTTCTAGGTCGGCCCAAATATGCACGCTGCCGGTTTTGTCGGCGATAAACTGGGCGATGGTCGTTTTGCCGGCGCCCGGGTAGCCCACGAATAAGTAGAGCCGCTTCATCAGAAATCAATCCCTTTATTGGCGAGGAATTTATCATCAAAATGATGTTTAATTTTTTTCATTTCTGTAGCGATATCAACGAGCTCCAGGAGCGCGTCAGGAAAATTACGACCCGTTAGGCAAAGGCTTGTCTTCGGTGCCCGGGCGGTGATCAGTTCCCGAACCTGCTCTTCGGAGAGCAGTCCATCATGGAGGGCGTTATTGATCTCATCGCAGATCACTAGGTCGTACTCGCCGCTGGTGGCTGCCGTGAAAGCCTCTTGGTAGGTCTGCTCGGCGGCCTGGAGGTGTTGGGCCTCGCTGACGTGTTGGGGGCTCAATTCGCCGGCTTTATAAAAACCCTTACCGCCACGATAGAAATATAGCTGGTCTTTGTAGATTGGCTGAATGTCACGCAGAAATATATGCTCGCTGACACCCCAATATTTTATGAATTGGACGAAAGCCACCCGCCAGCGATTGCCCAGCGCACGGGTCAAGAGCCCCAGCGAAGCCGTCGTCTTCCCCTTACTTTCACCCGTATATACGATGACAACTGATTCTTTATTTTTGTAACCTTCAAAAGACATAGCTCTCTAATGATACTATGTGGGCAGTAGGAGAAAAACGTTGGCTTACGAAATTGAAACTAGAACTGAGGATGCGTTTCTCAGTACACCTCAACGCATGTGGGATCTCATCTCTTTAGGCGCTGAAAGTGAAGAGCAAGCCATAGAGAAATCCCAGCGTTGGGAGATTGCACGTCACTGGATCAGTTCATTGCTATGCGCTATGGCGGCTGGCTGTGGTCGTAGCTCGCTTGAAGACTAACTGAACGAGCATATCTGAGCCTTCTTTTAGCGGTCGAACTGTGGTATGATATATGCCACTAATTCAGCATATGACACACGAACCCACCCCTATTGAAACCCAGCCTGACTCGGAACGAGTCGGCCGCATTGAGCGCTTCAAAGCGGCGTTTAATTATTTTTGGGATCATTTTGGGACCGAACACCTTAGTCGTGAGCACGGTTACGTGAGCCCGCAGGCCAGCGGCCAGCTCGAGCCTGAGACTCCTCAAGAGCAAGAGGCGGTCTTTATGAGTCCCACAACTCTAGAGCGACCGAACCCGGCTGTAACCGTGGCCCGAGTAGATGGAGAGCAAACTCAGCCAGATGCCTTTTGGCGCTTAGCTAAACCCGATGTCACTCGGGCCATGCTCCGCGAAGCACGAGCGGCTCGTCTAAGACGCCAGCAATCCGTGTGATTTGAGACTGGTGTCGATCTTTGGACGATTAAAACCGATAATAATGTCTCCGTCGATATCGATGACCGGTATACCGCGTTGGCCAGACTTGTTTATAGCCTCTAGCCCGGCAGCCGGGTTAGCCTCGACGTCTTTGTATTCGTATTTGACGCCTAGCTTGTCCAAGTAAGCCATGGCGGTGTGACAAAACGCGCACCAGGGCGCGCCATAGATGATGGGTTGGGCGTTATTCATTATTTTAAGTTTATCATAGGCACTATACATAATAAAGTATTGGATTATTGCTCGTCGGCTTTTTGTCGCAAACAGACCATTGCGTGACATAGATCACATCTGTTATAATCAATAAGAAATGACGAAGACGACAGCGCCGAGCACGACGCCCTCGCCTACTCCGGGAGATACTCAATCATCGAAGGGTGGTAGCACAAACCCACGGGCTGAATTTATCGTGGCTGCGCTCAATATGAGCTGGCAGTTAGCGATTGTCGTGTTAGTTCCCATTATTGCCGGTTACGAACTTGATAAAAAATTAGACACCGTACCTTCCCTGACCATCCTGGGTTTTCTGCTGGCCATGGTGGGCATGGCTCTGGTTGTCTGGCGGCAAATGCAACTACTCGGTCCTGAAAATAAGGGGGAGCGCTCATGATCGGCGCGCTGCAGCTGCTGGCTGATTCAGGCCCCAATGTGCACGTGGCCCCCGGTGGTGTCTTTAGTGTCGGCGGTCTGACCATTACCAATTCGGTCATCTATGGCTGGATCTGCGCAGTACTAATCTGCGCCGCGCTCATCTGGGTCGCTCGCCAGGTAACCGTCAAGCCAAAGGGCGGCTTGATCCAGTTCATTGAAGTCGGCGTCGATTTCATCACTAACCTGGTAGAAAATAGCTTTGATGACAAGGAGACCGGTCGCAGGTACGTGCCATTCTTCGTAACGATCTTCTTCTTTATCTTGCTCAATAATTGGCTCGGTCTGCTGCCGTTTGTCGGCGACGGTCTGCAATCAAGCGATCATCCGCTGCTGCGTCCATTTACGGGTGATCTGAATGGCACTCTCGCCATCGGTGTTTTCACCATGCTGTTCGTCTACGCGGCCTCGATTCGAGAGGCCGGCGGACCGCTTAAATACTTGCACCACTTTTTTGTCGGCAATCCGCGCAACCCGCTCTACTTCATCATCGGCGTGCTGGAAATGTTTACCGACCTGACCAGGGTCATTAGTCTCAGTCTCCGACTTTTCCTCAATGTGACTATCGGTGAGATTCTAATCGCCGTCTTTGCCTACCTTGGCCACGTATTGGCGCCGTTGACCGCCCTGCCCTTTACGCTGCTGGAAATCTTTGTCGGCGCGCTGCAAGCTTACGTCTTTACCATTCTGGCTACGATGTACCTGTCGATTGCCATCAATCACTCCAGCGCCCACCCAGCTGACGATGACTTGACCGAAGAAGGCGTACCTGAAACAATAGGGGTAAATACGGCCGGGAGCGCACATGGGCGGGCTTAAATTTGGTTTGCAATGCGATAACTTAAGCGTAAAGGAGATGAAAACGTAATGGCAATCATCGCAGAGACAGTAAATACAGTAATTATCGGCAAGGGTCTGATGATCGGCGGCGGATTTATCGGCCCGGCTATCGGTATCGGTTTGATCGGTGGCAGCTACATGCAGGCTGTTGGTCGCAACCCAGAAGCTTCCAAGTTCCTCGGCCAGGCCTTGATATTTGTGGCCTTGGCGGAGCTCTTCGGTCTGCTGGCCTTCGCATCAACCTTCATCGTTAAATAGGGAGAAATGTTTGAACACGATTTCAAGCCTATTTCAGGAGCAATCAGTAAGTAAATGATTCAGAGTTTGACCATCTTTGGTGACAGCAGTTCGTCCGGCCTCGGCGCCCTTGGTGTCGATGGCGGCGCGTTTGTTATCCAGCTCATTACCTTCATTTTGGCCTTTTTGGTGTTGCGAAAATACGCTTTCGCGCCGATTATCGCCGTGCTGCGCGAACGCCAGGAGAAGATTGAGAGCGGCGTCAAGCTCGGCGAGGAAATGCAGCGCGAGCGGGCCAAACTTGAGACTGAAGTCGAAGAAAAACTACAAGCTGCTAGAGCTGAGGCCGACGGTATCATCGCTAGCGCCCAAGATAATGGCCGTCAGATAATCCGTGAATCAGAAGATAAAGCCCGGACCAAGGCCGAAGGCATCATCGATGCCGCTGAGGCGCGTATCCAACAAGATACAGCCCGAGCGCGCAAAGAACTAGAAAAAGATTTGGTTGGGCTCATTTCTGACGCTACCGAAGCTATCATTGATGAAAAAGTCGACGCCAAGAAGGACGCGGCGCTGATCGACCGAGCGCTCAAGAAGCGAGCTAACGCATGAATACCGTTAGAACTTTGCTGATGAATATTGTTAGCGCCCTCGTTGCGGCAGGAGTTCTAACGGCATGAAGCAATCCCGCACCAAATTAGCCAAGGCTGTCGCCGATCGGTCGCTCAAAAATGGCAGTTCGCCAAAGCTGAGCCAAGAAGTCGCCGCCTATTTGCTCGACGAGGGGCGGGTTGACGAGCTCGACTCACTGCTGCGGGATGTCGAAGCTGAATGGGCAGCCGCCGGCTATGTCGAAGTGCTCGCGTATAGCGCGCACGAGCTGGATACGCAAGTCAGGTCAGAAATTGAGCGTGAAGCCAAAAAGTTCTACCCAGCAGCTAAGAAAGTGATCATCACCAGTATTCATGATCCGGAAGTAATCGGCGGCGTACGGCTTACGATCGCCGACAACCAACTCGACTTGAGTATCGAGGCGAAATTGAACAAGTTTAAACAGTTAACGGCTGGAAAGGATTAGCGCGTGGCCGATCTATCTATTACAGAATTATCCAAAGACATCCGAGCGGCAATTGCCGAGCTCAAAGAGCGCCCGGAGATTGAAAATGTCGGCGTCGTAACTCGTGTAGGCGATGGCATCGCCTGGATCTACGGTCTGAGCGCCGCTGGCTATAGCGAAATGCTCGACATTGAAGGCACTGACGGTCAGCAAGTTACGGCTTTCGCCCTGAATCTAGCCGAAGATGAAATCGGCGCGGTGATTCTCGGCGACGACACCTTAGTTAAGGCTGGGGCTACGGTTCGCTTGAGCGGTCGCGTGCTTGAAGTCCCAGTCGGCCCTGAACTGGTTGGCCGCGTGGTCGACCCGCTGGGTAATCCGCTGGATGGCGGACCGGCGATCAAGACCAAGCAAACCAGCCGCATTGAGCGCAGGGCTCCCGGCGTACTGGATCGTCAACACGTTAGCGAGCCAATGATGACGGGCCTTATGGCTATCGACGCGACGGTGCCTATCGGCCGCGGCCAGCGCGAGCTGATCATCGGCGATCGTCAAACCGGTAAGACGGCTATCGCAGTCGATACTATGGTCAATCAAGCCCGCCAGAAATCCGGTGTTATCAATGTTTATGTCGCCATTGGTCAAAAACTGTCGAAGGTAGCTGCCCTGCAAGAGCGATTAAAGCGCGAAGGCGTCATGGACCAGACAATCATTGTGGCCACGAGTCCAGCCGATCCGGCTGCCCTGCTCTACTTGGCTCCTTACGCTGGCTGCGCCATGGGCGAATACTTCCGAGACAACAAACAGCACGCTTTGATCATCTACGACGATCTCACTAAGCACGCGCAAGCTTACCGCCAAATGTCACTGTTGCTTCGACGCCCACCCGGCCGCGAAGCCTACCCCGGCGATGTGTTTTACCTGCACTCTCGCCTTTTGGAGCGCGCCGCGAAACTGTCTGATGAGCTCGGTGCCGGTTCGCTGACCGCCTTGCCGATCATCGAGACGCAAGCTGGTGATATTTCCGCCTATATCCCGACCAATGTGATTTCGATTACTGACGGACAGATCTTCCTGGAAACCAACTTGTTCTATCAAGGCATCCGCCCGGCTATCTCGGTGGGGCTCAGCGTGTCGCGCGTTGGTGGTGACGCCCAGACCAAAGCCATTAAAGCTGTTGGCGGCTCATTAAAGCTTGAGTTAGCTCAGTTCCGTGAGCTCGCGGCCTTTAGCCAGTTCTCGACCGATCTTGATCCCGAAACTCGAGCGACGATCGAGCGCGGTCAGCGCTTGACCGAGCTACTCAAACAACCCCAATTCAGCCCGTACGCTATCTGGGAAATGTACAGTTCGCTATACGCTGCTGGGCAGGGGGCTTTTGACCATGTCCCGGTTGAGAAGATCAAAGTTGCCGAGGCTGCCTTGCACCGCGAGCTGAAATCGAAACAGGCTAAGTTGATTGAAACCCTGAACACGGGCAACAAACCGACCGATGCTCAGAACGAAACCATCCTGAAAATTGCCAAATCAGTCGCCGCGACCTACAAGTCGGCTGATAAGAAAGCGGATACGGAGTAATAAGTGGCTAGCCTGATCACGTTGCGTCGGCGCATTACCTCCATCAAGGGGACGAGCAAAATTACGAAGGCTATGGAGTTGGTCTCGGCGAGCAAGCTGCGCCGTGCCCAGGAGTACGCCGTACAAAGTCGCGATTACCGAGACCTCGCCTACGTGCTACTGAAGCGGCTCAACGCCATTGGTGAAGTCGAGCGGACGCCTTTTTACAAAAAGCGTCCCGTCAAAAGCCGCTTGTATGTCATCGTCACCAGTAATACGGGCTTAGCGGGTGCTTACAATGCCAATGTCATCAAACAACTGACGCGGCATTTGCAGACCAACGAACAGGAAAAAGTAAAAAGCCACGTTATTACCATCGGCTCGAAAGGTGCTCAATTTGTGCGTCGGATTGACCGCACCGAGCTCCTCGCCGCTTACGCGCCATTTACCGACCAGCCCGCCGCCAGTGAGGTCGTGCCCATTCTGCAAACGATAATGAACCAGTACGCCGAGGAAAAAATCGACGAAGTCCATCTGATCTACACGCGGTTCAAATCGACAGTTGTCCAAGAAGTTCAATCCCAGCAACTCCTGCCAGCTCCGGCACCAGAAGCCGATAGCTCAATCCAGGGCATCAGTAACCTAGAGCCTGATGTTGAGACGGTCGTCCAAAGTGTCACGACTCGTCTGATCGAGGCTCAGCTTTGGCAAGCCGTGCTCGAAAGCCAGGCTTCAGAACACGCCATGCGCATGCTGGCCACCAAGAACGCGACCGATAACGCAAACGACCTGATTAAAGACTACACACTGGAACTTAACACCGCTCGGCAAGCGGCTATCACTCAGGAGCTGGCTGAGATTTCCGGCGGCGCGGAGGCGTTAAATGGCTGAATTTGAGCGCCCTAAGTTATCGCCCCAGGCTACCTACGACACTTTTGTTGGCGCGTACGTGCCGTATTTAACACCTGAGACGTTTAGTTACTCTGGTTCGACCGAAGAGCGAGAAATCGTGGAAGCATCTATCAAAGAAGTACAGGTTCGTAAGAACGTGGAAGCTCTAGAGCAACAGTTTAAGCTTGATATTGACATAGGAGGAATGTAAATGGCGACAGCAACTAAAGAAAAAACTAAGACCGGCAAGATCACGCAAATCGTAGGCGTGGTGGTGGACGTTGAATTCTCGACCGACAATTTGCCAGCCATCTATAACGCCCTAACTGTTCAGCATGATGATCAGACATTGACGCTTGAAGTCGCCCAGCACCTCAGTGAATCTAGTGTACGAGCAATTGCTCTGAATTCGACTGACGGCCTGGAGCGCGGCACGGAAGTAGTTGATACTGGCGCGCCGATCAGCGTGCCGGTTGGTGACGCTACGCTTGGTCGGATGTTCAATGTCACCGGGCAGCCTATTGACGGCAAGGCCGGCAGTTTTAAGCAAACCTCGCCGATCCACCGGGCCGCTCCACCGCTTATCGATCAATCCGGCTCGATCGAAATCCTTGAAACCGGCATTAAAGTCATCGACCTCATTTGTCCGGTCGTCAAAGGCGGTAAAGTTGGTCTCTTTGGTGGCGCCGGTGTCGGTAAAACAGTGCTGATTCAGGAGCTTATCAATAATATCGCTAAATTCCACTCCGGCTACTCTGTCTTTGCTGGTGTCGGTGAACGTACCCGCGAGGGCAACGACCTCTATCATGAGATGGAAGAGTCGGGCGTCATCAAAAACACTGCACTGGTCTTCGGGCAGATGAATGAACCGCCCGGCGCTCGTTTGCGCGTGGCGCTGTCGGGACTAACGATCGCCGAGAGCTTCCGCGATCAGGGTAACGATGTGCTGTTGTTCGTCGACAATATCTTCCGCTTTACCCAGGCCGGTGCCGAGGTGTCCGCCCTGCTCGGCCGCTTGCCGTCAGCGGTGGGTTATCAGCCAAATCTGGCGCAGGAAATGGGTCAGCTCCAGGAACGAATTACCTCGACCCGTGAAGGTTCGGTTACTTCTGTGCAGGCTGTCTACGTGCCGGCTGACGACTTGACGGACCCGGCTCCAGCGACGACCTTCGCTCACTTGGACTCGACAATCGTCTTGAGCCGCGCTTTGACAGAGATCGGTATCTATCCGGCCGTTGACCCGCTCGACAGCTCCTCAACCATCCTCGATCCTGAAATCGTCGGCGAGGACCACTATAATGTCGCCCGCGAAGTCCAGCGCGTCCTGCAGCGATACAAAGACCTCCAGGACATCATCGCCATTCTCGGCATGGAAGAATTGTCCGAAGAAGACAAGCAGCTGGTGGCTCGCGCTCGGCGCATCCAACGCTTCCTCAGCCAACCATTCTTCGTGGCCGAACAATTCACCAACAACCCCGGTCAATACGTGAAGCTGGCCGACACCATCGCCGGCTTCAAAGAGATCCTGAATGGCAAGCATGACGATAAGTCCGAGAGTGCCTTCTATCTAAAGGGCAGCATTAAAGACGTAAAGTAGGCTCTAGTGATTCATTTTCAGCTAGTTAGTTTAAGCGGCACCAAGTTTGACGATGACGTTTACGAAGTTGTTCTACCGACGCTTGATGGCAACATCGGTGTGCTAAAAGACCACATGCCGCTGGTGAGCGTGGCGACGACCGGCACCATCATGGTCCGGCGCAACGCCAAAGATAGTGACGCCCAGTGTGAGTTTTACGCGACAAATGGCGGTGTCATTGAAGTTTCTGAGAATACTCTGCGCGTGTTAGTTGATGAAGCTGATCACGCCGAAGAGATCAATGAAACCGAAGCCCAGAAAGCACTAGACCGAGCTCACAAGCTAAAAGCGGAAGCCAAAGACCAGCTCAGTCTTGAGCACGCCCAGCAGCTCGTCGATCGTCAGGCCGTGCGGCTGCATGTGGCGAGCTTGAAGCGCCGTCGAAACCGTTAGTTACTTAACCGTGCTGGTGCAGTAGCGGCACTTACTGGCTGCTGCGGGGATGGTGCTCAGGCAGAAGTTACACTTTTTCTCGCTCGGCTCGTCAGACGATTTATTTCGGTTAGCGCGGGTTACCAATTTATTAATTGGTTGCACGACGAAGAAGAAGATGACACTGGCGATCAGCAGAAACGAAATGATGGCGTTTAGTAGATCGCCGTACATAAACCGGCTGTTATTGATCGTAAAATACAGGCCGGAAAAATCATGTTGCCCACCAACGGCCGCCAGTAATGGAGTGATCAGGTCACGGACGAAGGCCGTGACGATCGCGCCAAAAGCACCGCCGACCACCACGGCAACAGCTAGATCGACCACATTGCCACGTAAAATGAATTTCTTGAAGTCTTTAAGCATACCGCTCCTTTGTTCCTACTTAGCATACTACATATGAGACCGCAGTCTCGCTGACGGACCCTTTACCAAGACTAGTTTTTGTGATATATTTCACGCTTGTGCCGATAAGTAAACAGGAGCGTCAAAATGGCCGGTTCAGCCTCACCTGAACTTCTCGAAGAATCAAAAATCGCTAGCCGCGAGTTCTATATGAACCCTGCTTCATATGGTGCACTTTCGTATACGAGGGACTATTTACGCATCATGGGCTGCATTGAGCCACGTGACCCTGGGCACCAAGAGCCGGGCGGTTACAAGATTATTATGCAAACCGGTGGCGGTGACTTTGGCGAGGCGTTGGATGAAGCCATCGTCACCCTCGCAAACCAAAAACAAGTTATTACTTTCCCTGAAGCCATGGCTCGGAACAATAGCAAGCGCCCCTTCACGGTCTTCGACGTTCACTATGATTGCGCTTTTGACGCCGCGAAGGTTCAAATAGCCCAAGAAATGGCTCGTCCGAGTGAATTTACTCAGATAAGCGTCGCGGAGTGGGCGGCACACTTCAATGAAGCAGACCATGTCCAGTCGACGCTTGGGGCGATCTCAGTGAGCGCTGCGGTGCATGCCAATAAGCTTGAGGCAGAGTCCGACAATGACTTGCACGCTATCGCCGATAATTTATATCCGAGCCACAAAAATGTTTATCCCTGCAAAGAGCAGCCAAAACTTTCACGGACGTATGTGATCAATTTACACCCACATGTCGGCAAAAACCGTAATAAGAAGCCTGCCGACCCTTGTGAGGCCCAAAAAATACAAGCTTATAACGATACGCTAGCCGCTAATGTTAGCGATCTCGCGGCGAATAATCGAATGAGTAAGGCTGAGCGCGGCTATCGCCTCACCGCCATGCTGCTACGTTCGGCTGCGACACGTACTTTAATAACGGCGGCCTACTACGATGAATTTCTATTTCTTGACGTTTTGCCTAGTCAGAATGATCCCGGCTTGATTGTTGCCGAGAGAAAGTTCCAATAGGCTGCATTGGCGATGAGTGCAGGGCAAGTAAGCGCAACGACTGATTCCAAAACACCGAGCTTTAAAGTAAGGCGCATCGTCAAAGGGTTTGAGTTTGGCCATGGTTCAATCTCAGGTCTAGCAGCAGACCACAAAACCTTACAACTGGTCGACGACGCCATCCACAGCCACAAAGACTTACTCGTACCTATCGACCGCGACAATACCGGCAAGTTGCTCACTGATGATGGCTGCGGCGACGGCCGTGAAGTGCTGACTATTTTTTCCTTGGACCAAACGTACAAGCGAAGTCTCAATCGCTCCAAAGTTTTTGGCGGCTCGGCAACCATGGCTACAGCCAGCGCCATTGGGCTGGGCGAAGCATCTGGTCAAAGCCTCAACGCGGCGTTTGAAAATTCTATCAAAACGCTTGACGCCAAAGACATGGATTTTGGGGCGCACACTGACGAGCACATGCACGGCAAAAATTGTGGCTGTGGTGCCATCGATAAGGCGCCGCAAATTTTGTTTGCCAGCTTGAAATACGAGATGCCAATTCGCGGAGCTATCACTTTGCTTCTCGACCAGGTGGCTGGGCTTAACGAAGTCTATGCCAATTTCCGCGCCTATGTGCAGCAAATCGCGGCCGATCCCGACTATAGCGGCAAGGCAGTGATGGACTTGATCCTAAACAACAAACACAGTCGCATCGTCAAACAACTGGGCGGCGAACATAAAGAGTGCCGTATAGTGCTCAACACTGTGCGCGACTATACCGTAAACCAGAAATTGATTCGAGAGATGACAAAGGATAAAGCGCAGATTTTCGCGGTCGACGTTTGGCGCATGCAAGACATTGCTGGCAAACTCTATGGCGAGAAGTCGGCTCAGCAGAGAGCTTTTTTGAGCGAACTTATTTATACGTTAGCCACAGCCGCTGTCCTGACCAAGGGCGACTTACCGGTCGACGTGGTCGAAGCTGCTTGAGCTTCTAAAACCACAAACACTTTACAAATCAAGCGACACAGGGTACGCTGGTGTCATCAAATAAGTGGAGGTTCCAAATATATGTTTGGGAGACAAAAAATAGCTACTTTGGTGGCTGAGTTCCTTGGTACGGGAGTGCTGACACTCCTCATTCTGAGCGTTCAACGTTCAACAATCGGTGTGCCATTCTTCGTTGCAACGGCAGCTGGCTTGACCGTAGCATTAATGGTCTTCGTGCTCGGTGGCATCTCTGGTGCTATCCTGAACCCAGCGTTGGTACTGGCGCTCTGGACAGCTCGCAAGATCTCTACCCTGACCGGTGTTCTCTTCATCGCTGTTGAGATGCTCGGTGCTTGGGCTGCATACGGTCTGTATACTTACTTTGTTAACAGTTCCCTGCAGCCAGTGGGCGGCCACTTTACCGGTCGCATCTTGGTAGCTGAAGCTGTCGGTACCGGCATCTTCGCCCTGGGTTGGGCCGCCGCGCTCTATCAGGGCTATACTCGGGCTGTCACAGCATCAGTTGCTGGCCTGTCATACATGCTTGGCATCATCGCAGCTTCTTCAGCCGCAATTGGCTTGCTGAACCCTGCTGCCGCCCTGGGTGTACGTGCTTGGGTCTGGGGCACCTACGTGCTTGGCCCGGTTCTTGGTGCCATCATTGGCGTCAACTTGTTTGGTCTGCTCTTTGCTGAGCCTGTGGCCGCCGCAGCGTCTGGTGCTGCCGCTACTCGCTCGACTGCTGCAACTCGCAGCACTGCCAAGAAGCCTGCCAAGAAAACTACTCGTCGCAAGAAATAATATCCTTGCTTCGCGAACAAAATTACCCGGGTTAACCGGGTAATTTTATATTTTACCGTCGAGAAGATCCTGTTCAAATTGGGCAATGCCCGTCCGGTCTTGGCTGTAGGCGCTGGTATCGGGAAAGTTCAGGTCCATTATGTGCCGCCAAACAGCTTCGATTAACTGGCTCAGCCGTTCCAGCTCATCTTTAGCGGGCGTGTGGCTCAAGACGAGCTGGCTTGCCTTGTCGGCTTCGACGTAGATCATCTGTGCGCTGGCGACCGGCTTTTTAAATCTTGCCTCCTTATCCACCAGTAAGCAGTAAAACAAGAGCTGAGTCAGGTGCCGCCAGGCCTTAACAGCCTTAGTCTGGTCCTTGGTCTCAAAGTTGAGAAGCGCTTTGCCGGTTTTGTAGTCGGCGACTATTAACACCTCTGACAGGATATCAATGCGATCTAGCTTGCCATTTAATCGAGCCGCGTCCAGCATAATGTCAGTGACGCGCTGTTCACTCAGCCCGCCTTTGGGAATACTTAAATAGTTATCTGGGATAATACGCTGCAGCAATTGTTCTCCTCTCGTGTAGTAGCGAGCATAGTCGATCGGTGCCAGGTGCTCGCTTTGCAGCGTCGCCTCAAAGCGATCCAGTACGGTCTCGAGGGTTAGCGTGCTGGTGTTGACCAAGCGTTGAGCGGTTTCCAAAGCGGCGTGGATGGCTGTCCCGTAACTGCCAACGGCTGAACGCGGGGTCGGGATTCGTAAGAGGTGTCGCTGTTTGAAGCTTTCAGGGCCAGCTTCGGCAATGTTCAGGAAATCGATGAGGGCCGTGGGGCTGAGAGAGTAGTTATCGAGCCTGTCTTGCAAGAGTGTTCGTTCGTCGGTGCTCTCAAGCGCCGGCCAACGCAGGTTGTTTTCCAGCACCTCGACGGGATCTTCCCGCGGCTCTTCGATAATGGTCTGTGGCAAGGCTGACAAAAGTGGCGTCGGCAAGATCTCATTACCTCGCTCATCAGTTAAATAGCTGCTGGCGATAAAGGCTCGCTTGGCGCGGGTAGCGGCCACATACAGCAAGCGGATGTAATCATCATATTTTTCGCCATATGATTGCAATTGCAAGTTCGCCGGTGAGCTCCTGCCCGCCTTGCGGGGCCGCCACATCGATTCCACGGCGTCGACGACGAATACTTGATCAAATTCCAGACCCTTTGCCTTATAGATGGTGAGGAGCTGTACGGCTTGCTGGTCGTTCATAAACCAAGACTCGTCGGCGATAACCCGCTCCGTGCTTAAATTGAGATCGATGTAACGCACAAAATCCCTGAGATTAGTATTGGTTTGAGAGAACTCGCGCGTCAGATCGACTAACAGATTGAGCGCCGAAAGCGTTTCTAGGTACTGGCTACTGATCTCGGACTGGGTCATATAGTATTCACGCATGGGGCTCTTGAAGTGCTCGCTCTCCGCCAGGCCAAGAATGTGCTCCAAAAGCACCGGCAGCGGCAGCGTCTGACTATTTCGGGCCAGCCAGGTCAGCCACTGCCCAATCTGATTCAACTGCTCGTCTCGGTGTCCGAGGAGGCTTTCCAGCCAATCGGGCGAGCTGTAATTGGCTACAGCGAGCTTCCAGAGCGTTTTGGGCGCTATCTGCCACATAGGATGACGTAGCAGCTCGGCGATACCGACGTTCACGCCTGCCTGGTCGCCATCGGCAATGGCCACTGCCAGCCCGGCGATTAGGCACACTTGCTGCACCGCTTCGTGTTCCAGGACGTTGCTTTGCCGTTCGTAGCGTATTGGCACTCCCTCTTTGAGCAGGAGACTGGCTACTTGCTGCAAGCTTTCGTGTTTACGAGACAAGATAGCAACATCATGTACCCCCTCGTGCCACAGCTGCTTAATTTCTTTGGTAATGGCCAGTTGTTGATGGGCGCGGGTCGGATAACTGAGGTGCCGGATATCTGTCTTGGCATGCGTGGCTTCCGCAACCAGCTTTTTGGTAATAGCTGGCTCGCGCTTGACGAGTCGGTCCTCAGCGAGCTCAATAATTGCCTGCGAAGTATCGAGGATTGCCTGATTGGAGCGGTAATTCTTCTCGAGGACAATCAGCTTAGTGTCTGGATACGAACGCTGGAAACTCAGCATATTATTAAGCTCCGCGCCGTTAAAAGCGAAAATTGACTGGTCGTCGTCACCGACCGCCATCAGATTCGGCCGGTTATTGGCTGCAAAATGATCAGCCACCAAGTGAGCCAGGCGCAATTGGGCGGCATTGGTATCTTGAAATTCGTCAATCAAGACATACAGAAAGCGCTCCTGGATGTCAGCGCGTATGTCTGGTTGCTTCTCCAGCTGCTCCAAGACTTCGATCAGCATGTCTGAATAGTCATAGTAGCCGCGGGTATGAAGTTGCTTGCGGTAGTGCTCGTAGGCCTCAGCTATGGAGAGCCACCATTCATTACGTTTGCGCTCATTGAACATGCCTTTTTGGCCATTGATCGTTTGCAGCCAGCGTCGCTTCCATTTGCCGGTCTCGGTCGTCTTACCGGTGGGTAGGTCCTGCTCTATGGCCAGCGCTAGACTTTCCGACAAGATAGTATTGAGCGGTAGCAATAGCTTGTTTTCTCCGAGTTTATGCTCTGGCAGGTTGTCCACTTTAGCTTGCAGATTAGCCAGGGTTTTTATATTGAGTGGCGCGCCTAAAATATCCACGATTTTTGGCTCGATTTTGTCGAGATATTTGAGGTTTTGAATAATGGTATGACGGAGCTCCTCAGGTGTTAAACCCGCTTCTTTGGCGAGCTTCAGAGCTTCTTTGACATCAGGCAGCGCGGTAAAGTTTCCCGCAAAAGTGCTGGCCAGAGGGTTATCGAGGGGTAGACTGGCTAAAATCGACTGAATAATCTCATCCTGAACAGCATCAGGAGCTACGCTTAGCCTGGCCCCCTGCCAAAAGTAATCTGGATACTGATTCATAATGTCGGCCGAGAAACTGTGAAAGGTTCGCACGACCACATTGCGCGACGCCGGGCCTATCAAGCTATATAGCCGTTCGCGCATATTGACAGCCGCTTTGTTGGTGAATGTCAGGCAGAGGATATTGCTGGCGTCAGTGTCAGTTTGCTGAAGGATGTTGGCCACGCGCAGGCTGAGCAGCTGCGTTTTGCCGGTGCCCGGCCCGGCTACGACCAGCACCGGGCCGTCGAGCGCGTCCACCGCTTCTTTTTGAGCCGGGTTTAATTTGGCGTACGCCGCTTTATATGTCTCAATCATCTAGCTCTATTGTAGGCGAAATGACTTGCCTCTGGCTAGGACTACCTAAGAAGCGGCGATAGTACACACAACGCAATCGTCTTGAGCGTTAAACTCGGTTAGCCACTGTTTGGCCGCTGTATCCCAGGGTTCCAAGTCATGAAAACCGACGTAATCCGCCGCTTCGCGCAGCAGCCAACCAGCCGTACCGTACAGCTTCACCCTGCCCCAAATGACCGCGGCCCAGCGTGGTCCCGCCGGTATGACCGTTATCGGTTGCTTGGCGATGTAGCTCTTCATGTTTTTCCCGCTTGCTTGACGTTTCAAATTGGCGGCTACGAATTCGCCGTCCCTAAGGGCTGTTTGAGCCTGGCCGCTGTACGGCGTATTGGCGTTATCGCCAAGCACGAAAATGTTATCCTCGGCTTGCAGAAACGTATCAACCGCTACTTTGCCCCGTTTGGTCAGTACGAAATCATTTGCTTTATAGAACGGATGGTTGGTGACGCCGGCAGTCCAGACGACGGTATGGCTGCGAATGGGCTTACTATTGACAGTTAGTTCGTCAGCTGTCTCGCCTTGGACGGCGCTGCCCAGGTAGATACGGATGCCAAGTTTGCGCAGCTGGCGCCCAACACGACGCGCCGTTCCCTTTGACAGACGAGGCAATAAACGCGGTGCGGCCTCGATGAGGTCGACATGGATCGCTCGGTGGCTAATGTTGTGGTTGTGCATAATGCGGCGCAAATAACTCGGCAACGCGCCAGCTAGCTCGATGCCCGTCGGCCCGGCACCGACGATGACATAATTGAGGTCTGGGCGATGGTCGCTGAGCAGCTGTTCGTGTAAGTGAGCTTTGAACCGCGCTGCTTCGCTCTGTGATTTGATGCTGTATGAATACTCCTGGAGGCCAGGGATGCCGAAATAATTAGTAACCACCCCGAGCGCTAGCACGAGTGTGTCGTAGGGGTAGCTCTTGCCTTCGGTAGTGGTCACGGCTTTGGCCTTTCTATCGAGAGTTGCGGCCGTTCCTTGGGCTAATTCCACCTTTCTTCCTTTTAGGATGGTCGACAGTGGCAGGCTGGAATTGGCGCGCTTACCGCCGGTGGCGGTGTGGTAAAGTGTCGGGTAGTAGCGCAGATCAGTATCTTCGGTTAGGAGCGTGACAGCAAAACGAGGATCTTCGGATAATTCAAGTACCGTTTTTATGCCCGCGAAGCCACCGCCCACCACTAAAACTTTTTCAGTTTTTTTCATCTTGCTTATGATTATACCAGGACGTGCCGGCCTGTCACCTGTTGCGATCAAGCAGACATGCCCTATACAATAGCTGCCAGTGACTGTCCTCTTTATCACCCGGAAATACCCGCCGAGCACCGGCGGCATGGAATTGTTTGCTTTTGATCTGTCAAATGCTCTAAAAGATCAGATCGCGCTGCGATTAGTGAAATGGGGTGGCACGGGACGACTGCGGGCAGTACTGATCGCCCTGCCTTATCTCACCATCAGGGCCTTTTTTGAGCTCATGCGAGGCAAGATAGATGTGATACACGCCCAGGACGCTGTTTTGGCCCCCCCCGCCTACTTGCTGTCGAAGCTCTTTGGCAAACCATATACGGTGGTCGTGCATGGCCTAGACCTAACCTATGACAACCTTTTGTTCAAAGTGACCGTTCCGTGGGCGGTGCGCCGAGCTGATCGGGTTTTCTGTATCAGCAAGGCAGCAGCGGAAGCAGCCGAACAAGGCGGTGTTACATCGTCGAAACTGGAGATTATCCCGCTGGCCGTAACTGATAATCTGCATGGTCATGGCGATCGTCAAACGCTTATTGATCGCTTACAGCTCTCACCGAAGAGTAGAATCTTGCTCACCGTCGGCAGATTGGTCAAGCGCAAAGGGGTGGCGTGGTTTATCGATGCTGTTATGCCCGCTCTCAGTAGCCGTTACCCTGAGCTAGTGTATGTGGTGGTCGGCGAAGGCGAGGAGCGGCCGGCCATTGAAGCGGCCATTGCTCGGCATGGTCTTGAAAAGCAGGTGCGATTACTCGGCAAAGTGACTGACAACCTCTACGAGGCAGCCTACAACGGAGCCGATATCTTCGTCATGCCGAACATTGTAGTGCCTGACGATGTCGAAGGTTTTGGCCTAGTGTTGCTCGAGGCGAGCACCTGCGCCTTACCGGTAGTGGCGGCCGGTATTCAGGGCATCCAGGATGCCGTCACTGATGGCCAGAATGGAGTGCTAGTGCCCGCCGAGGATACTCTGGCTTTCCAGGCGGCCATTGCACGCTTTTTGGACGATCCTGCCCTCGCCAAGCAGTTTGGGCTGCGCAGTCGAGAATTTACGCTGTCAACCTACCAATGGGACAAGTTGGCAAAGCGCTATGTGGCGAGCTACCAGAAATTGATTGCGTAAATACGACGCTAACACTTGCAATTACCACCCCAAAACACTTAAGCTTAAAGCAATGGAAAACATAAAGAGTGGGCTTAAGAAAGCTGGCTTTAAGGGTGAACTAGATGACTCACCAGCGTCGTTAGATTTTTATAGCCATGACGCCTCGATGTTCGAGTTGCGTCCAAAGCTCGTTGTCGCGCCCCACGACACTCGTGATGTCGAACGACTGGTCAAATGGGTGGCGGCTGAAAAGAAACAGCAACCGGACCTAAGCCTGACGGCCCGTAGCGCCGGTACTGATATGTCAGGAGCGGCTATCAACGAGTCGATCATTGTTGATTTTCGGAAGCACTTTACGAATATTGAAAGCGTAACACGGGAGACTGCCCATGCTCAGCCAGGCGTGCTCTACCGTGATTTCGAGCCGAAAACGCTCAAGCACCGAGCACTATTGCCTACCTATCCCGCTTCTCGCGACCTGGCGTCAATTGGCGGCATGGTCAATAACAATTCTGGCGGTGAAAAATCGCTTGAATTCGGTAAAACTGAAGACTTCGTCACTGAGTTAGAGGTGGTGTTTGCCGACGGGAGAGCACGCAAAATTAAGCCGCTCAAAAAGTCAGAAATGACTAAAAAAATGCAGCAAAAGGATTTCGAAGGTGAAGTTTACAAGAAACTTTACAAGTTAATTGACTCCAATTATGCGCAGATCAAAGCCGCCAAGCCACATGTCAGCAAAAATTCTACCGGCTACAACCTCTGGGATGTCTGGGATCGTGAAACTGGTACTTTTGATCTAACCAAGCTCATCGTAGGCGCTCAAGGCACGCTCGGCTTCGTCACCGATATTCATTTCAGACTGGTCCCTACACGTCGGCACTCCGGATTGCTCGTGTTGTTTATGAAGGATATCGACGACCTAGGAGAAGTTATCCAAAAGGTCTTGCAGTCGAAGCCCGCGACTTTTGAGTCGTTTGATGATGCGACGATGTTCTTAGGCATCAAGTTCATGCCGAGCTTTCATAAAATGCTTGGCTGGACTGGCGTATTGAAATTATTACTCAGCTTTATCCCAACCGCCTTCCATATAAATGCCTGGCGCGGTATTCCGAAGCTCATTTTGATGGTAGAGTTTAACGGCGATACCGAAGACGAGGTGCGTCAAAAAATCAAAGCTCTGCACAGCGAACTTAGTCACCACCGAGCGCGCTACGAAGTAAACGGTTTCGAGGAAGATCCGACCGAAGGAAAATCGGAGAAATTTTGGATTATGCGCCGCTATAGTTTTCAGCTGCTACGCAGCAAAGTCAAAGACAAGCACACGGCGCCCTTCATCGACGACTTTGTGGTCCCGCCGCAACATTTGACTTCTTTCCTGCCGCGGCTACGGGCTATCATCAAGAAATACAAGCTGTTTGCTACTCTAGCCGGTCACATGGGCGACGGTAATTTTCACGTAATTCCACTAATGAAATTGGAAGATCCACGTGATCGCAAAAAAATACTGCCGGCCATGAAAGCGGTCAATAAGCTTGTCTTAAGCTACGGTGGCTCGTTGTCAGGCGAGCATAACGACGGCTTGGTACGCGGCCCCTGGCTGGAGCAAATGTACGGCAAAGAGGTGCTCGAACTCTTTAAAGAAACCAAACGAATCATGGACCCGCAAAACATCTTCAACCCGCACAAAAAAGCCGACGCCGACTGGGAATATAGCTTTGGCCACATTCGCGACCACTTCTAAGCTTCACTAGCGACACCTCGTTCAGTGTTTACACAACTGCCCGCCGGACAGTTATGCGGCACATTAGGGATCGCTTCTAAGGCAGGAGCGCGCCTAGCGGCAAAACTGCGCACAGCACGAGCAGGACCAGCAGCGACCAGCCAAACAATTGCCTACCCCAGGCGTCATAATCGGTGGCTACAAGGCCGGCCAAGGCCTTGCGCAGCCAGAGAAGACCTATACAGACCATTACTAATAGAAAAACAACGCCATTATAGTTCAAAAGTGTTAATGCCGTGCAAGCCAGGATAAAGGCGGCGATGTACACGGCGCTTTGCAGCACCGTAGTTCGTTTGCCTCGTTTGGCGGGCAGTACGGGGATGCCCGCTGAGCGATATTCATCCAATCGGTAGGTCGCGATGGCGTAGAAGTGCGGCATTTGCCAGCAGACCATGATAAGAAAAAGAATGACCGCCCCAGCATCGATCTGTCCGCCTACCGCCGTGTAGCCGGCGGTGATCGGTACGGCGCCTGACACGCTGCCGACGACAGTACCAATTGGCGAATGGCGCTTCCAGAAGCCGTACATGACAAGGTAGAAAAACAAACCGATGGCGCCGAGGAGGACTGTCGCGGTATTGGTGTCCAGCATGAGGATAATGAAGCCCAGCGCGCCAAGTACCACACCGTAGGTGATCGCTTGCCAGCCTTTAAGGTGCCCGGTAACAAGCGCCCGCTGGCGTGTTCGCGTCATTTTGCTGTCAATGCCGCGGTCGATGTAGTTGTTAAGCACGCAGCCACAGCCGATAACCAACGACATGCCCGTCAGAAACGCGACGAATCGCCAGAAATCAAAATGCCCAACATTGATAGCGGCCAGCAGAAAACCGGCAACACCACTCAAGTCATTGCCGTAAATGATGCCTGGTTTGGTGAGCTGGTAGTAACGACTTAGTACTTCGATGGCTGAAGTCCCTCGTCATGAATAATCTGCTGGTCGGTCTGGTCGGCCGGCACCGAATGGTTATAGCTCAGATTTTTCATGATCCAGAGACTTCCAAAAACTACAATGACGACAACCATAATGGCGAACAATAAAGCGGTGAGATTCCAACGGGGTTTAGATTCGCTGCCCAAGTGCAAAAAGAAGATCAGCTGAACAAAGAGCTGAGCGATAGCCAGTGTCGCCAGGCTATAGATGAGTGTCCAGCCGCTCGTGAATTGTTTGACCGCGAACAAATAGGCCACCAAAGTTAAGCCGAGCGATAGCACATAGCCCGTGACGTAGGTTTTGAGTGTGCCCTTTCCTGCTTCAGGCTGATTCATGTGGCGACTCCTATCAGATATACAATCGTAAAGATAAAGATCCAGATAATATCTAGAAAATGCCAGAATAGACTGAGCATGGTGAACTGCTTGATTGTGCGGCTGGTAATTTGATGCCGGGAGGTTTTGATAAGCATGGTTATCATCCAGATGAGTCCGCAGGTGATATGCAGTCCGTGGGTGCCAACCAGCGTAAAGAAGGCCGACAAGAAACCGCTGCGTCGCCAGCTATTACCTTCAACCGCCAGTTTGTGGAATTCGGTTACTTCCATGGTCAAAAAGAAGAGGCCGAGTAACATTGTTATCCCAAACCACAGCAAAACCTGGCGCCGATCATGGCGCCGTGCAGCGAGCATACCAAGCCCAGCAGTGAAGCTGCTGGTCAGGAGCACGAGTGTCTCGGTCAGCACAAACGACAGGCTAAAGAGCTCGTTACCGGCAGGTCCTCCAAAGGTGTTGTTGCGCAGCACCACAAAGGTGGCAAACAGCGAAGCGAACAGCACGCAGTCGGTCATCAAGTAAACCCAAAAGCCAAAAACGGTTTTGGCGTCAGCTGCGTGGAGTTCCGCTTGGCGCGCTGTGCTTATGTGACTCATGCTCTTCCTTCTAAACGGGCTACTTCTTCCGCCGGTAGGCAGTACTCGGTATTCTCGGCTGTCGCCCTGACAATAATAAGGGTGAGCAAGCCTGCAAGACCGACCGCTGCTAGCCACCAAATATGCCAAACAAGGGCGAAGCCGATGGTTAAACTAGCACCGGCGATGTACAGCCCGAAGCCGGTGTTTTTGGGCAGATATATGTCTTCGTATTCGATGTTTTTCGGTTGGTCAGCTTGCTTCATGGCCCAAAAAGCATCGCGGTCAGCTACGGTTGGGATTACAGCGAAGTTATAAAACGGTGCGGGCGAAGTTGTCGACCATTCCAGCGTCCGGCCATTCCACGGATCGCCAGTTTTGTCACGATTTTGGTGGCGCTGCATGATGCTGACAATCAATTGCAAGATCTGGAAACCTACGCCGGCCAGCACAAACATGACGCCGATACCGGCGACGATAAAGAGGCCTTGCCAGCCAAGGCTCGGATCGTAGTGATCAAGCCGCCTGGTGGCGCCCATGAGCCCCAAAATATAGAGCGGAATAAAGGCCAGCAAAAATCCGATGAACCAGCACCAAAAAGCGTAGTTGCCCAAACGCTCATTGAGGCGGAAGCCAAAAACTTTGGGGAACCAATACGTCAGCCCGGCGAAGAAGCCGAACACCACGCCACCAACGATCATGTTATGGAAGTGCGCCACCAAGAAAAGACTATTATGAACCTCAAAATCAATCGCTGGCACGGCCATCATGACACCGGTCATGCCCCCAATCGAAAAAGTCACCACGAAGGCTAGGAACCAGCGCATTGGCGTTGCGAAATGTATTCGTCCCCGATGCATGGTGAACAGCCAGTTAAAGATCTTCACACCGGTGGGTATGGCAATAACCATAGTCATGATACCGAAGAAAGCGTTGACGTCACCGCCTGCTCCCATGGTGAAGAAGTGGTGCAGCCAGACGACATATGACAAAAAGGTTATCGCGATCAGCGCCCAGACCATCGAGGCGTAGCCAAAGAGCCGCTTACGCGACAATGTTGATACCACTTCCGAAAAGATACCGAAGGCTGGCAGCACGAGGAGATACACTTCGGGGTGCCCCCATGCCCAGATCAGGTTGACGTACATCATGGCATTGCCGCCGCCACCAGCGGTGAAAAAATGCATACCGAGCGTACGATCCAGCGCCAGCATGGCGAGAGTGCCAGTTAGAATCGGAAAGGCAAAGATTACTAATACCATTGAGCAAAGTACACCCCAAGTAAAAAGCGGCATTCGCATGAGCTTCATCCCTGGACAGCGCATCCGGAGGATTGTCGTCAAAAAGTTAATACCCGAGAGTAGGCTGCCCACGCCGGCGATCTGCAACGCCCAGATCCAGTAATCAACGCCGACGCCTGGGCTATAGGCTAATTCCGAGAGCGGTGGATAGGCTAGCCAGCCAGCAGCCGAAAATTCGCCGACCAATAATGATAAATTAATGAGCAGCATACCGGCTACGAACAGCCAGAAGCTAACTGAGTTTAGGAATGGAAACGCCACGTCGCGCGAACCGATCTGCAGCGGCATAATGAGATTAATCAGTCCGAACATCAGACCCATGGCCACAAAGAAAATCATGATGGTGCCATGAGCGGACACCACCTGCTGAAAGTGATCGGCGGACAAAAGGCCGTGCGATGAACCAACTGATGTGGCTTGCTGAGCGCGCATCATAGCCGCGTCAGCTAGGCCGCGCAGCAGCATGATAAAGGCCACCAGAATGTACATGACGCCGATTTTTTTCGGGTCAAGTGAAGTCAGCCACTCCTTCCAAAGCCAACGCCAGCGTTTGGTATAAGTCAAAAAGGCAATGACGGCGAGGGCGCCGAAAACCATGGTCAGCTGACCACCAAGTGCTACGGGGCCATTATCAAGAGCGTGCCAGGTTAGCCTACCGAACATCGCTGGCTCCTGAAGTCATATATTTCAACAGAATTTCTTGATACAAATTCGGCATAACGGCTGCATATTGCCGCGGCTCCACGTCAGTACTTGGCTTTGCCAGCTGACGGTACGTTGATGCGTCCAGTTCCCCGGGCATGCTTCGGCTGGCTTGCAGCCAGTTGTTAAACTCGCTGTCGCTAGTGGCATCGACGGTAAAGTGCATGCCGGCAAAGCCCCGGCCGCTTAAATTAGCCGACGACCCCTCATAACTGCCCGGCGTATCAGCCATCAGGTGCAGTTGCGTGGACATACCAGCCATGGCGTAGATTTGACCGCCTAGCTGGGGAACCCAGAATGAATTCATCGGCGCGTCAGCCGTAATATCAAACGTCACGGGAGTATTGACGGGTATTCTCAGATAGTTGACACTGGCGATTCTCTGCTCAGGATAGATAAACAGCCATTTCCAATCGAGCGCCACCACTTGAATGGTGAGTGGCGTGCGGGATGAAACGAGTTGGCGATGCGGATCGAGACTATGACTGGATTGCCAGGCGATAATAGAAAGAATGAGGATGATAGCGGCCGGTATGCCCCACCAGATCGTTTCGACGACAGCGTTACCTGCTAGCTCAGGTTCGTAGCGAGCTTTTTTATTACTCTCTCGATAGCGCCAGGCGAAACTAAAGGTCATGATGTAAACCGGTATGATTACGATCATCCCGAGCAGGACCGTGATAAGCATTAGTCTTCGCTCGCGGTTAGCCACAATGCCCTTTGGATTGAGGACAGCGAAGTTTTTGGCATGCAAATACCAGGCGATAATGCCAATAAACCAAACTACAGCTATACTAATAAGAATAATTTTGTACTTTTTGCTCACGGTAACACCTATACCACTTGTGCTTACTCTACTATAGCAGCTTTAGGGCCCGTGTTAGAATGCGAACATGCTTACGTTTGGTAAAAAATGGCGAACAATCGGCTGGGGCGCGCTTGCGCTAAGCCTCATGGCGGCCACTATACCGCTTGCGATTTGGCTCACCCACAGCCAGACAGCTGAGTTTGGTAACGCCCGAGCTCGTTGCGAGAGAGGACTCCATGATACGCACCGCGTCATTATTGAGAACAGCACCGTCATTCCCGCTGTTACCAAGGCCCACCGCTGCGATACGCTCGTCATCACCAATTTGGATAGTAAGCAGCGCCTAATGGCATTTGGTCCCCATGACCATCACATATCCTACGATGGCATCTCCGAGCAGCTTTTAGGGCAGAATGAGAGCCTGACAGTTCACCTTATTCGAACCGGCAGCTTTACCTATCACGATCACGAAGACCAAGCGGTCCACGGTTCATTTGTGGTTACTGACTAACCTCTTTTTTGAGCCGACGACTGGCGTGCGTGCCGAAAACGAAGGCCGCCAGGATGATCAGCAGGACTATATATACGGCGCGGTCGAGAATATTGGCGGCGACAATCGTGTCGGTGCTGATATGATGAAGTTTTTGTGAAAACAGTAGAAATGACTCTCGAAAGCCGATAGCACCTGGCGTGAGCGATACAAAGAGTGCCAGATTGGCGGCACCAGTATAGACAATGGCCTGTGAAAAATGCGTGCCAGGCGCAATGCTCAGGAGCTCTTTGTAATAAATCAAGCACACAGCGCCGACCTGCAGAAAGGTAGCTAGCGCCAAATAATACCAATTACGCAGGTTAATCTGCGCCAATCGCTCCTTGAATGGCGCGCGCTTTGGTAGCTGCCACATGGTGAGAAAGCCCAGTGCGGCGAGCGGTACCAGCCACCATTCGAGTAGCGTCGATAGCAAGAAAATGCAGCTAAAGCCGGCAAAAAAGAAATAATAAACCAGCGTAGCCACGCCGTAGCGCTTGAGATTAAGCTGATAGCGCTTTCGCAGATAAACCGCCCGAAAGGCAGGCCCGCTCTGCAGTGGCCCAAAGAAGTTAATGATGGCCGCGTACATGGTGAGGAGAAGGCTTTCATTCCCAGTCATTTTGACGTCACACAACCTGACAGTCGCTGCATTAATCATGGCGAGCGCCACGATAGTTAGCAAATACAGTGCCAGTAAGCTGGCAATCAGCCCAGCCGAGGCTTGGGACAAGCCATGCCTCACTTCTGGGTGCCGGACAAAGAAATACACAAAAAGCGAAACCGTGCCAAGTAGTACGATGATGACCGCCAGGGGCCGCAGGCGCTTCCAGTGCATGTGCCTATAGTACCGCATATGTGGGCAAAAAAACGCTTCGCTCTTTAAAGCAGGCTATACTGGATGACAAGAGCAATGAAAAAGAGCCGTAGTCGACAAGTCATAGCCGCGTTGGGTAGCCAGCGTTTTTTTGTGTGCGTGGTAGCGCTCTTAATTATGCAAGCTGCTTGGATTGCCCTGAGCGGCCGTTATCCTATGGCCTTTGACGAAGACTTCCATTTCGGCATCATCAAGCTCTATGCCCATCACCCCATCCCGTTTTGGAAAGTACATCCGGCAGGTTCAGACGCCTTTGGCGCCGTGGACCGCGACCCTTCATATCTCTACCACTATGTGATGAGCTTCCCTTACCGTCTTATAACCCTATTTACTCATAACCAAACAGCTCAGGTGCTGACCTTGCGGTTTATCAATATCGGGTTGTTTGCGAGCGGCTTAGTGTTGTACCGGCGCCTGTTAGGGCTGACTGGTGCCTCCCGGGCCCTCGTACACAGCTGCCTTTTATTATTCGTGCTGTTGCCCATAGTTCCTCTCTTGGCGGCCCAGATAAATTATGACAACCTCTTTTTACCGCTTGTTGCCTTGTCTATGCTGCTCGCCTTCCGAGTCTCACGCGAGGCACGGCGCTATCGACGGTTAAACGTGCACGTATTCGGCTGGTGGCTGACTGTCAGCCTTTTGACTAGTTTGGTGAAGTACGCGTTCTTACCGATTTTCTTTGCCGAAGCCAGCTTGCTCTTAGCCGTTGCCTTTACATCTTTCTCTTCACTCAGCAAGCTCGGGCAAAGCTTTATCTTTGGCTTGACACTCATGAGACGGCTTGCCCGCGCTATTCTGCTGCTCAGTCTGGTGCTAGCGGGGATATTGTTCTTTGAGCGCTATGGATTAAACCTCGTCCACTACCATACGCCGGTACCTGATTGCGATCAAGTTTTGACCGTCAAACAGTGTAGCGCCTACGCTCCATGGGCGAGAGATTATACCTTTGAACAGATCAAAACCGGTGATAGCGGCAACCAGGGTCCGTTTGTCTACACGGCTCGGTGGCTGGACGCTATGTGGGTCCGGACATACTTCGCGGTCGACGGGCCGACCACACAATTTGAAACCCGAGGACCCCTCACCGTCCCCGCCCTGTCTGGAGTGATTTTTGGTCTGTGCGGTCTAGTCGTTGTTATAGCAGCGGGTCGCCGGCTGTGGCGGCAGGGTAATCGGCTGGCGCTTAGTCTCTTTGCATCTGTCAGCGGGGCTTATGTGGTGGTGCTGTGGGTCGATGAATACCATGCGTATGTGCGTACTGGTCAGCCAGTTGCCATAAATGGCCGATATTTACTGCCGATCTTGCCGCTCGTCATTGTCGTGATTGGCCTGGGGCTGCAACGTTTAATGCGACGAGCTTCGGAAGCGGCTAAATTAGCGCTGATCGCGATTGCGACTATCTGTTTGATCTGGGGCGGCGGAGCACTCACCTACATATTGCGCAGCCGTGAAGCTTGGTACTGGCAGGCCAGCCCACTCAAGGGAGTCGATGAAAGCTTGCAGCGGACACTCGGACCCCTGACGCCCGGATATAATCACCCGATCCAATACCTGCCCTAGTTATTTGCTGAACCGCAGACGTTTGCTCTGTTCGAGATTATTTTCGATGAGCGTACGGTTGATACGGATAAGGTCAGCGATGATGTTCAGTACTAAGCACAAAAAGGCGGCGATCATCAGCAGTGAGCCGATCAGCAATGATTGGATGTGGCCAGCGGTCGTGCCATCCTCGACGCTGAGCAAAACAAAGCGCGCGAACGGGACCAGTCCCGCTAGGAACAGCAATGTCCCCAGCCAGCCAAAAATAATGTATGGCTTGTACATGACATAGGCACGGATGATCGTCAAAGCCGATTTGCGCACGTGTTCCCAGGTGGAATTAAAGAGTCTGGATTCACGGAGCTTAGGGTTCGTATCGATAGCGATACTTTCGATTGCCAAACCCTTGTTGCCTGCTTGAATGATGGTCTCGGTGCAATAACTAAAGCGCGTGATGGTATTGAGTCGAATTAGTGACTCTCGACTGTAGGCCCGAAAGCCACTGACGGCGTCAGGGAGATTGGTACCGGCAGCCTTGTTGACCGCCGCGCTGCCGAGTCGTTGCAAGAACTTCTTAAATGGGGAAAAGTGAGCGATGCGATGCGTTTGGCGATCAGCTATAACGATATCGGCCCGGCCACGTAAGATCGGCTCGACCAAGTCACCAATTTTGGCTTGCGGATATTGATTGTCTCCATCGGTGTTGACAACTATGTCGGCACCGAGTTCCAGAGCTCGCTCGACGCCGTCATGGAATGAGCGACCCAAGCCTTCATTGCGCGCATGACGGACAAATTGCCTGACGCCATGCGATTTGGCAACCTCGATGGTCTTATCGGTCGAGCCGTCATCAATGACCAGCACTTCAAGCTCGTCAATGCCTTCAACTTGGCCTGGAATGCTCTCTAACACCAGGGGGAGTGTTTGTTCCTCGTTTAAACATGGTATTTGGACGACAAGCTTCATCTTGGCTCTAGTATAGCGGATACAGCGCGTTCAGGTCGTTTTCGGCTCGCTCGGCGGATATAATTTACTCGCCCTGACCGACGAAAACCGCTATAATATGGGCTAACGTAAATGGCACAAACATCGTATCGTTCTTCTTCATCGTCTCGCTCTGGTCGCGCCAGACCAGGGCTTGATATGGTGACTGCTCAGCGTCAGGCTAATCAGTTTCCGACCGTCGGCATGACCTTGCGCAGCTATCAGTACGACCCTCGTGACCGCAATAACAGACTTGGCTCATCGCTGGTCGTGCGAAAAAGCCGTTGGCAGCGGTTCAGAAGCACTTTTACGCTGAAGCGAACAGCTCTTGTGTTGGCGCTTTTGGCAGTGATCATCGGTGGCTGGGTCGGCGGCAAATTTATCTATAATGCCCACAAGTTATTTGGTGGTAACATCTTAGGCGTGCTGCGTTCCACCAAGCTCCAAGGTGAAGATAGCGGCCGGGTAAACATACTTCTCGCAGGTAACTCATCTGATGATGTTGGTCATGAAGGTGGCCAGCTGACTGACTCCATCATGGTACTTTCGATTGACACCAAGAACAACAAAGCCTTCATGCTCAGCATCCCGCGCGATCTCTGGGTGGACGTGCCGGATGGTGGGCATGCCAAGATTAACTCTGCGTATGTCGTCGGTGAGCAAAATGATTTTCGCCAGTCAGGGCTGCCCAACGGGGGCATGGGCGAGCTAGAAAAGGTGCTTGAGGATAACCTCGATATCAAAATCAATTACTATGCTCTGGTCAACTATAACGCGCTGCGAGAAGCAGTTGACGCGGTGGGTGGTGTCGACTTCACGGTGAAGAGTACCGATCCGCGCGGACTGTATGATCCAAATATTGACTGGAAAACCCACAAGCCACTGGTCAAGTTATCAAATGGCGTTCACCACCTTAATGGCGAACAAGCGCTGGATCTGGCCCGCGCGCGTGGTGACGCCTACAATTCGTACGGCTTTCCGGCCAGTGACTTCGATCGAACCGAACACCAGCGACAACTTTTAGTGGCCCTTAAATCAAAGGCTGTCAGCGCGGGCGTCATCGCCAATCCGGCCAAGCTAACAAGCCTATCCGACGCGATTGGCAACAATGTGAAGACTGATTTCTCGGTCAGCGAAGTGCACCGGCTGTACGATCTAGTCAAACAGATCGACACCAACAGTATTCAATCTCTCAGCCTCAACAACGCCAACGGCAAGAATCTCCTAGCAAGCTATACGGCGCCCGGGGGCCAGTCAGCTCTAGCGCCCGCCGCGGGGCTTGATGACTTTAGCGACATCCAAGCTTTTGTCAGGCAGCACATGTCCGGTAGCGCTGTCGTGCAGGAGGGCGCTACAGTGGTCGTGCTCAACGCGACTGACTCCTCTGGCCTCGCCTCACGCAAACGTACCTTTCTCGAAGACAGAGACCTGATTGTCACCGATGTTGGTGACGCCAAAAACAATCTTGCTACCACCACCATTATCGATAATTCGGCTGGCAAGAAACCCGCGACTCGCGCTCTGCTCGTTCGTCTCTTTGGCAATAACGTGACGGTCGCCAATCCGTATAAAAATACCTACGACGCTGACTTCATCGTCCTGCTCGGCGGAGACCAGGCTCACTCGCAAAATACCACCAGCCAGTAGCTGAAAACACCCCATTCTACTCTGTTCAGATTAATAATCCGGTGGTACTATAGCTAGACAGATGACACCATCGCAGATACAAGACCAGTATCGGAGTTTCCTCAAGCGCTTCCCTACACGATCTTTCAAAAAGGGAGAGATTATTATCTTCCAAGGCGAGGCACCGCGCGGCGCCTTTATCGTCAAGCAAGGCACAGTGAAGGCCTACAATCTAAGCGTCGGCGGTGACGAAAAGCCCGTCGCCTTTTATTCGGCCGGCAGCGTTTTCCCCGGCCCGTGGGTGTATGGCAAAACTGCCAGCGCTATTTATTATTACGAAGCGTTTACCCCCCAGGTTGAACTTTTTTTGGTAAATAGAGATGAGTATGTCCATTTCGTCCAAAGCCGGCCTGAGCTGCTCTATCAAGAGCTAGAACGGCAGCTGATGGCGCAGTTGGGCACATCAATGCGTCTCAACGCCTTGCAACACTCGCGAGCCAGTGATAAATTGCTTTACACGCTACACTACCTGGCGCTGAGCCATGGCAAGCAGATCGCGCCGCAACAAATAGAAATTACGCTAGATTTAACGCACCAGGACTTTGCTAATTTAACCGGGCTGACCCGAGAGACTGCCGCTACTGAGCTCAACAAGCTGAAAAAGCGAAGCGTCATTAGCTATGGCAAACATACGCCATACCGTCTCAATTTGGCGCGTTTAATGCAAGTTCTGAACGATCAATATATCGCTGATTTACAGGTTAAGCTGTAGCTTTTGAGGACTGTGCTTCGAGGGTGTCGCTGACCACGCGGGCCAGGTTGTGAGGGGCGGTCCACGACTTGATGATGACGCGCTGCACACCGAGCTTGAATGACTCGGCGACTTCGGGCGAATTCTCCATATTGGTAAATATCAAAACTTTGACGTTTGGGTGTTTGCTCGGCAGATTGTAGTGCTGCAAAAACTCCAGGCCGCCCATGATGGGCATCAATAGGTCAAGCAGAATGAGATCGGGCTCAAAGTCATTGAGCTTTTTCAGGGCCTCTTTACCGTCGTAGGCTTCCACCACTTCATGTCCCTCGTTGCGGAGAATGATGCAGTAGGCATTGTTTAAGTCTCGGTCATCTTCAACAACAAGTATTTTCGCCACTCGGTTTATCCTTTCTGATTCAAAACGTACTTACTTATATCATAATCATCGGCCGCCAAGGTATCAAATATTTTACAGGTTACCATAAGGCCACTACTCCCTGCTGACCTTGCGTGACGGTTTTGTATAGCGTGGCAGTGATACGTAAAAAGTAGTGCCCTTACCCTCAGCGCTCTTAAACCAAATCTCGCCGCCGATAGCGTCTATCAGACCTTTCACCAGGTACAGCCCAAGCCCGGTGCCGGTGGTTTCTCGCTTAACGATGTTTTGGGCACGAAAGAATTTACTAAATATTTGCTCGTGTTGTGACTCCGGAATACCCCAGCCGCTGTCTCGAACACTAATTTGGACAGTGTGCTGATACGCCTGGATGGTCAGGTTGACGGAGCCCTTGTCGGGCGTGTACTTGATAGCATTGGTGACCAAGTTGGAAATAATTTCCTTGAGGATGAGTGGGTCGGTGCGGACAGTTTTTGAGCGCTGGCCGGCTGATTTGACCGTGAGTTCAATTGATTTATCAGCGGCCATCAGTGACAGCTCCTTGATGACTTCCTCGGTGAGCTGGTCAACTTCAATAACTTTTGGTGTGATGGCGATCGTCCCACTTTCTATGCGCGTGATGTTAAGAAGCGTACTGATAAGCTCGTTCATACGGTTGGTGGCGGCGATGATGGTGCGCAAAGACTTCTTCTGCGTGTCATTGACTTCGCCCATGTAGCCGTCCGCCAGCATGTGCGAATATGTCTTGATGGCCGAGAGCGGCGTGCGAAGTTGATGAGAGGCGAGCGAGATGAACTCACTCTTCATGCGATCAACTTCTTCTTCCAGCGTGATGTCACGGAAAACCTCAATGGCGCCGAGTGGTTTGCCATCCAGAATGATAGCGGAAACGCTAACTGACACCGGGAAAAAGTGACCGTCTTTATGCTTGTAGTACATCTTTTCAGACACCGATTGACCAGTCAAAAAAGCTTTCGTAATCGGGCGATCGATGAGATTGATGGGCTGGTCGTTGACGTTAACGGCCACAATTTTTTTGGGAAACCACTCACCGATCAGCTCTGATTCTTTATACCCCAGTATGCGCTGTGCCACCGGATTCACACGCGTGATTTTGCCAAATTCATCCGTAGAAATGGCCCCATCACCGATACTCGTAAAGAGTGCCTCGGCTTCGGCCTGTTGTTCGTAGGGAGAGCGCTTGGGTGCTTTGTCTTTTACTTGCTCAGCCATGTCAATTATCCTTCGCTGTTTTGGGTATGCTCCGTCGCCAACTGTCGCAACTTGGATACGTATTCTTCTACAATTTCTTTATCCTCGGTGATGAGCGACACTGCTACTCGTACCCAATCGACGAGCCGCAAGAGGTCTTTCTCTGAGAGACTCTCCGGGGCTTTATGGAGATGGTTTTGGACCTGTCGAGCGATGAAGCGATCAGCGGCCGGCCCTAAGTAGACGTGAGTTACTCGCACCACTCGGTCGTATAGAGGAGTTTCGGAAGCCGCCATCTTAGACTTCCTCAATTCGCTTTAATTTTGAAGCCGCGAAACTCATTAGCACGAAGCCGATGGCCATAAAAATAAAAGTAATGTTGATAAACAGAAGTGTCGTATTCAAGGATAAATGGCCGGCTCGTGGCGCTACTGAACGCACGTACTGAACGAAGATTAAACTGGCGATCACGCTGGTCATGCCGCTGGCGAGGAGACTCAGTGCTTGTCGATAAAACACACCCGATACATGGCGGCCGTAGAGAATAATCTCATAGGCGGCGAGCAATCCCGTAAACCAGGCATAGAGATACGGAATAATGAGCGTTGGAATCAAAACCCAAGCTGGTAAATAATACGGATTGCTAGTCGAGCCGAGGCTATGTAAGTTCAAGTGACGAAATATAAAGAAACAGAAAGCAACGCCGAGAGTTAGAAAAACGAGTAATATAGTCCTGGCCTCAGTCGTGCTGAGACGGGATTTCGTTAAAGTCGTAAGGTCACGCGTCCCCTGCCCTACTAAATGGAAAGCCACAAGCGCCACGACAACGTTTATGTAGTTACTGATAATCAGAGCGCTTGGCAAAAATCCCGGGTGCGCGTTAGCGATACTATTAAGCCACAAGCTGATAAGTGCGGGTACCGGGAGTCCCCAAGCCAGCCATTGAAAGCCTTTTGCTATCAGCGTGAAACCAAGCCCTTCGGGTGTCTCCTTGATCAGCTCCGCGTAATCATGGAGTTTCGCGGCTCCATAAAAGGCAGCGAACCAGATGCCAATATACGGCAATAGAATTGCCAGCAGTAAACTATGGTACCCAGCAGAGGAGAGGTGATAATTGTGGACCGCCGCTTTATTAGCGGGAAGCAGCATGGCAAATCCAAGGTACGTGACAGCAAGGACTATGTACCACCGAATAGCACTGCTGACATGCGACATGCAGGGAGTCTCCTCTTATAAATACAAAGGTATATTATACATAGCTCGCTAGCAGATGTAGTATGAAATATAACTGTGCAATTTTCTTTTTAACGACATTGCTTGTGCTTAAGCGACACGTCCATGATAATGAGCCCCATGAATACTCGGGCTGGATTTTTGCGCAAGCGATCGGTAATCGTGTTGGGGATCGCTCTCTTGGTGCTCTACGCCATCATCCCGCAACTGGGTGGCTTCAAGCATAGCTGGCATTATCTCGGTCAAGCTGATCTTTACGATGTTCTGGGGGCTGCCGGCCTGGCAGTGCTTTCCTATTTTGCGGCTGGTGGTACGTATACTCTGCTGGCCATAAGGCCATTGCGGTATGGGCCTACAGTGCTGATTCAGCTGGCAAGCATGTTCGCGAATCGTATCTTGCCGGCGGGTATTGGCAGTATCGGCGTAAATTTTGCCTACCTAAAGCGTCAAAAGCACACCTCAGCCCAAGCCGCTACTGTAGTGGCGGTAAATAACGGGCTTGGTTTTGTCGGGCATGGATTAGTGATTCTCATCGCCCTCGGGCTTTACGATCAATCGCTTCACTGGCGGCTGGCTATTCATAGCTGGTACTGGCTCGTCATATTAGGGGTCGCAGGCGCCCTGGGCAGTATTAGCTTTGTCCCTCGGCTGCGGCGAAGTCTGCAGCGTCAACTACGGCAAATTGTGACGAGTCTTCTAAGCTACCGTCAAAGGCCCTACAGATTGTTCGGTGCCCTAGCTACTTCTATGGCTTTGACGCTATGCAATGTGCTTGGCCTATGGTTATGCGCCCAAGCCGTAGGCACTAACCTCTCCGTTGTGCAGGTTTTATTGGCCTTTACGCTCGGTATTGCCCTGGGGGCCGCCGCGCCAACTCCTGGCGGTTTGGGCGGGGTCGAGGGCGGTATGGTCGCCGGATTGGTTGGATTCCATGCCCCTGCTTCATTAGCCCTAGCGGCCGTGCTACTGTACCGGCTGTTTAATTTTTGGCTGGCTTTTCTCGCGGGGGCAGCGGCTTTTGCTTATGCCTCTCGCCGCCGTTACATCTGAATTCGATTGAAACGATTGACCGCGAAGGTAGCGCAAACTACGAACGCGACACTAATGACGGCCAGATCTTTGCCAAGGCCAAAGTGTGATTGATTGACGAGCAGAGACCGTAGCGCGTCTACCATGTAGCTGACGGGATTTATCGTGCTGATAATCCTCAGAACCGTTGGAACGTGTTCAAGTGGATAGAGTGCGCTCGACAGAAAGAAGAGCGGCATGACCAGCAGGTTATTTATGCCCTGAAAGCCCTGAAAGTCATCAACCATCGAAGCAATGCCGGCGCCGAAGCTGGTGAGAGCTAGGCTCATGAACACCAGTACGCCGAAGGCTGGTAGTACGAGCAGCCAATCGTGCGGACGGAAGCCAAAAATCAAAGCGATGAGGAACACCAGTAGTCCTTGGATGATAGAAATGGTAGCGCCGCCCAAGGCACTGCCGAGCAAGATGGTGCGTCGTTTCACTGGCGCGACCAAAAGCTCTGACAGAAAACCGAAGCGCTTATCCATGAGGATAATAATGCCCCAGAATACGGCGGATAACAGGACGGTCTGCGTAATGATGCCGGGGACCAGAAAGTTCAGGTAATTACCTTCGCCGGCCCGTCGGTAGATTGCCCCGATGCCGTAGCCGAGGGCAAGCATCAGAAGCAAAGGCTGTCCAAGCGTGCCGAGGATGCGCGATCCACTGCGTGTGTAGCGATAAACTTGCCGAAGCCAGAGTACGTAAACGATATCCATAGCTACCTCAGTGACTGATTTCTGCGGGCCATCCGCGCGTTAAGTCCGTCATTATTGCCCATTTCTGCCTCGTCACGTAGTGTTTCTCCGGTTAATTTCAGGTAGGCTGACTCCAGATTTTTGGTGCCCGTTTGTTTGGCGAGTTCCGGCGTTGTGCCGGTCGCTACTATCTTGCCGTGGTCGATAATGGCGATGCGGTCGGCCACGTCTTCGGCTTCATCCAAATAATGGGTGGTAAAAAAGATCGTCATGCCTTTTTCCTTGCTGAGGCGGCGCACGTACTCCCACATCAAATTGCGGGTTTGGGTATCAAGACCAAGCGTCGGCTCGTCGAGGAATAGAATTTTCGGCTCGTGAAGTAAGCCACGGGCGATCTCCAGTCGACGGCGCATGCCACCGGAGAATGTTTTGACCATCGAATCTTTACGTTTCCACAGCTCGACCAACTCCAGTAGCTCTTGAATGCGTGCCTGGCGTTCGACCTTAGGCACCTGATACAACGTGGCGTGCAGATACATGTTTTCGTAGGCGGATAGCTCTTCGTCTAAACTTGGGTCCTGAAAGACGATGCCAAACGCCTGCCGCGCGGCGTCTTGATCCTTTGTCACGTCAAAACCGTTGAGCGTGAGCTTACCGCTCGTGGGGCGCAGCATGGTGGTCATCATCTTAATGGTGGTGCTCTTGCCGGCGCCATTTGGCCCGAGAAATGCAAAAATTTCACCTCGATCAACCTTAAAGGTGATGCCATCAACAGCCGTGATCTTACCAAATTTTTTTACTACCGCGTCAGCGGCTATGAGTGTTTCTGCCATAGTTCGCGCTCTAGTATACAGCCAATGCTTTATTTTGTATAGGATGATTTCCCTTGCAACTAAAAACGCCCCTTTTGGGGCGCTTTTCTGTGCTCGCGAGATTGACTCCGCAGGTCAGCACTACCCATAAGCATAGGCTGATCGACGCGTAGTTACTGTAATAATTTTAACTGAAGCGGGATGATTGTAGTCACAGCCTATTACTCTTCTTTGTGTTCGGGCGTTTGGGCTTCAGTTTTCCCTTTTATAATCAGGCTAATAATGAGGATAACAGCGATGAGTAGTATCACTGACCCAACAATTGCCAGTAGTACGATAGCGGGTGTTTTTAGGAGCATAGTTTAGCGATTATAGGCTCGGCAGCGA
>Ga0070679_100000382_pt1 | contig 37728 bp, 31 predicted proteins | sample KBSC63BmetaG_FD_65652 | JGI IMG/M metagenome (GOLD analysis project Ga0070679, IMG submission 65652) | Corn rhizosphere microbial communities from Kellogg Biological Station, Michigan, USA - KBS C6-3B metaG | ecosystem: Host-associated > Plants > Roots > Rhizosphere | place: USA: Michigan... | reverse complement strand
GGCTGCTGGAGCTGATCATGGACACCGTGATCGAGCTGACGGAGGCGGAGCGCGGCTTCATCCTGCTGGAGGACGAGAAGGGCGAGCTGGCGGTCAAGGTGGCGCGCAACATCGACCAGCAGAGCCTGCAAAGCGGCGGCGATGGGGCGTTCGAGGTGTCTCGTTCGATCGCGCGGCAAGCGGCCAGCGGCGGGGGCCCCATCGTCACCATCGACGCGGCTGGCGATCCCCGCTTCCGCGAGGCGATGTCCGTATCCGACCTGCACCTGCGGTCAGTGCTGGCGGTGCCATTGCAAGTCAAGGGCAGGGCGGCCGGCACCATCTACGTCGATCATCGCCTGCGCCAGGGCGCCTTCAGCGATGACGACGTGCAGCTGGTGCTGGACTTCGCCGAGCAGGCCGCCATCGCCATCGAGAACGCCCGCCTGCTGAGCGAACTTCGCAAGCGCGAGCGGCAGATCGACGTCCTGAACCGCCGCCTTCAGGGCGAGCTGGACGCCCGCAAGGAAGAGCTGTCGGGCATGAAGCAGGAGCTGCGCGAGAATCGCGAGGCGCTGGCCATCCGCTACGACTACCGGAACATCGTCGGCCGCACGCCGCGCATGTTGGAGCTGTTCCGGTTGCTGGACCGGCTGACCGACACGGCGCTGCCCGTCGTCATCCAGGGCGAGAGCGGAACCGGCAAGGAGCTGGTGGCGCGCGCGCTGCACTTCAACGGGCCGCGCCGGCAACGGCCCTTCGTCTCGGAGAACTGCGCCGCCATTCCCGAGTCGTTGCTGGAGTCGACCCTGTTCGGAGCGGTCAAGGGCGCTTTCACCGGCGCCGACCATGACAGCCGCGGTCTGTTCGAGGTCGCCGACGGCGGCACGCTGTTCCTGGATGAAGTGGGTGAGATGTCGCCCGGCATGCAGGGGAAATTGCTGCGGATCCTGCAGACGGGCGAGCTGCGCCGCGTGGGCGCCGAGCGCACGCGAAAGGTCGACGTGCGCATCATCGCCGCGACCAACCGCGATCTGGGCCGGATGGTGGAGGAGGGAAAGTTCCGCCAAGATCTGTTCTTTCGGCTGTCCGTGGCACGAATCGCGCTGCCACCCCTGCGCGAGCGCCGCGAGGACATCCCCGCCATCGTGGAACATCTGCTGTCCAAGACCGAGGCCGGTGCGGGGGGCCCGAAGCGCGTCGATCCAGCGGCGCTGGCGCGCCTGGCCGCCTACCGCTGGCCAGGCAATGTGCGCGAGCTGGAGAACGAGCTGATGCGGGCCCTGGCCTTCTGCCAGGACAGCATCACGGTCGCCGATCTGTCGCCACACGTGGCCGGCGACGCGGAGGCGGCGCTGACCACCCTGGAAGATCCGGACAGCTTGACCCTGCGTCCGCGGGTCGAACGACTGGAGCGGGCACTGCTGAAGGAGGCGCTGTCCCGCAGCGCCGGGAACCAGACCAGGGCGGCGGAGACCCTGGGCCTGTCGCGGTTCGGATTGCAGAAGAAGTTGCGCCGCTACCGGATGGGCTGAGTCACTCCCTGTGTAGGAAGTTGCGTTCATCGCCAACAGAGTTGACGATGGGCCAGTCGAACGCGTCTGGTCCCGCAAGGCCGGAAGGGGCGTGGTTCTTGCTTTCTCATCGACGACGACGCCGAGGGACGACTCAATTTCACAGGAACAGGGCAGGGACATGAAGCTCCGAGGCACGACGTCTCGAAGACGGACCACGTTCCGGGTGGCACGGTTGCTGGCATGCGTGCTCGGGGCCTGGGCCGCGCTGGCCTGTGGCCCCGTGTACATTCCGGTCCCGCCGCCCGGCCAGGTCTCGTTCAGCTCGACCTTGCTGACCGACGCGAGCGGCACGGCGCATACCTACTGGACCACCGCAGGGGGTCCGAACGGGAACGCCGCCAACGCCACCTTCTTCATCATGGACGTGCAGCGCGGCGCCGGCGTGATCACGCGCGCCCGCGCGGATGGCAGCTTCATCGCGCCTCCGATGGAGGGAACGGCCGGCGATCAGGTGGCGCTGTACTTCCAGTCCACGGCCGGTCGCGACAGCACCGCGACGTGCGTGATCCTGGGCGATGAACCCGTCGCGCCTCTGTGCCCCTGACGCCTCCTGCCGGTCAGGGCAGGGCGCCCAGGAGCGGCGCGCGGCTACTCCTCGGCCGACATGACCGGCGGCCCGTCACCCCGGGACGCGGTCGGCAACTTGCGAATCTCGTCCCGGGCCCGCCGCCAGGCCGCCTGGATGATCCAGGAGATGGATCGGTCCTGCCGGATCGCCTCGTGCTGCGTCTCGGCCAGCATGACCGAGTTGAAGTACAAGGTCACCTTGCGCTTCGTCGACATCGACGCGCCTCGGGCTGGTGGGTTCGCAGGCGACGACACGCCCGCCGCCTTACGGAGAGATGTCAGCCTTGGGGAAGTAAACCGCCAGCCCCAGGGTGACCATCCAGTGCTGCGTCCAGGTCAGGTCGCGCTTGTCGGCGTACTGATCGCCGTTCACATCGCGGCCGGCCGGGTTGTCCTTCAGGACGACGTCGCGGAGCTCGACGTTCAGGGCGAAGTAGTCGTTGAAGAACGAGTGGAAGCCGACAGCCAGCGAGCCCGCCGGCTTGCTGCCGGTGTTCACGCAGGTCAGCACGTTCCGGTCAGAGGTCTCGTCGACGCACTCGCCGATGGCGGTCCCGTTCGCCAGCTGCCCGCCACCCGAGTTCGCCTTGGCCAGGTTCGCGATGCCGAGGCCGGGCGCCAGGTAGAAGTCGTAGTGGGCGAACAGCTTGCCGAACAGCGAGAACTTGCCGGTGAACGGCGTCAGCTCGAGCTGTCCCAGGAACATCGACGCAGGCTTGTTCATGCCCGCCTTGGCCGCGGAGGCGTCCGGGGCGCGCCCCTGGGCGGCCGGCATGTTCAGCGTCGAGAGCAGTTCGTCATTGAAGCCGGTCGACAGCGTCGTGACGCCGAAGATTCCGACGCCCCCGATCGACAGCCAGTCCGTGATGTGAAAGGCCAGATGCGCGTTCAGCAGGATCGAGTGATAGAACGTCTCGTTCAGCGTGGTGCCGGCGCCGACACCGATCTCGAAGCGCTTGTCGCGCAGTTCGACGCGCTTGCGAATGGCGGGGGCATCGGCCAGGGGGCTCTTGTGCTGGGCGTGGGCCGTCTGGGGGAACGCAGCGACGATCGACGCCAGCGAGAGGCAGGAGAGGGCGATCCGTTTCATCATGGTCTGGGTCCTTTTTCGGTCGCAGGCTCTGGTGATGAGATCCGTGGTTGCGCCGTCTAGCGGGGGGTCTTGTACTGGAAGCCAGTGGGCAGATAGACGCCCACCCCCAGATAGAACATCACGTTGTTCACCATCTTCGCGTCGGCGTGCGCCTTGGCGCTGGCCGGATCGACGAACATCCCCGTTTCCTTGCTGCGCAGCAGAGGCTCGAACTTGTCGAGGATGATGTAGTCGCGGAGCATGTAGTTGATCGTCAGCCAGTCCGTCACGAAGAACCGGCCGCCGATGCCCACGTTCGGCGTCAGGGCCAGGTTCTGGAAGGCCGCCAGCGAGACGTCACGCGGGATGATCTCCGTCTGCGTGATGCCGAAGCCGGCCGACGCCACGATCTCCCAGTGCATGATGCCCTTGTTGAAGAAGGCGAACTTGCCGTAGGCCGGCACGTACCCGAAGTTCAGCGCCGCGCCCCAGAGGTAGCGGTTCAGCGTCGGGATGCGGTCATACTGCAGCCCCACGTCCGCCTCGCGGTCCGTGAGGTGTTTGATGTAGTAGTTCCCCTGCAGGCCCACCGAGAGGGCATCCGTCAGGAAGTAGTTCAGGTCGACGCCGAAGACGAAGTGCTGGATGAGGATGTCGTTCACCGACACCCCGGTGAACGGCGCCAACTCGAAGCGGCCGCCCTTCAGGAAGCGCTTGCGGGGCACGACCACGATGTCCTGCCACGTCAGCGTGCTGGATGTACTGGCCCCGGCCGCGCCGGCCTTCGCCGACTGGTCACCGCCATTATCGGAAAGATCCAGATCGCCCGAGGTGTCCACGCCCCCGGTGTCGCCGCCCGTGTCGCCCGCGGCTCCGGCGCTGTCGGCGTCGCCGCCGCCGCCCTTGTCCGCGGCCGTGTCCGACGTGTCCTTCGCTCCTGCCGCAAACGCGGCGGATCCCGCCCCCAGTCCGATGGCAATCGATACAAAAAGGCAAGCGGCCTGACGCTTCATGTTCCCTCGCTCTCGAGACGAAGTTGGCGGGCTGACAAAAAGTTCAACGATTTCAAGCGCTTAACGGGTACGGCGGAAAGGTTTGCGCACTATATCACGGCGATTTTTTCACGCGCAAATAAAAACGGCGCGTAGCGTACGTCTAGGCGACGCATCTCTCAATTGGCGCCGCTCGCCGACACTGTTCCGTCAGCACCATCACGTTCGAAGAGCGCCTCCACGAACTCGGCCGCGTCGAACTCCCGCAGGTCCTCGACTCGCTCGCCGACCCCGATGAAACGAACCGGGATGCGAAGCTGATCGGCGATCCCCAAAATGACGCCTCCCTTTGCGGTTCCATCGAGTTTCGTGAGGACGATACCCGAAACCGACATCGCTTGTGTGAAGATCTGCGCCTGGGCGATCGCATTTTGGCCGCTGGTGGAGTCGATCACGAGCCACGTCTCGTGCGGGGCGCCCGGGGCCGCTTTCCCTATGACTCTGCGGACTTTCTGCAGCTCTTCCATGAGGTCCGTCTTCGTGTGAAGGCGTCCCGCCGTGTCGGCGATGACGACGTCGAAGCCGTCGGTGGTGGCGCGCTTCACGGCGTCGAACAGCACCGACGACGGATCGGCGCCTTCTTTGCCGCGGACCAGGGTGGCGCCCACGCGGTTGGCCCAGATGTCCAGCTGCTCGGCGGCGGCGGCGCGGAACGTGTCCCCGGCGCCCATCAACACCTTCTTGCCGTCGCCGATCAGCTTGGCCGCCAGCTTACCGATGGTCGTCGTCTTGCCGCTGCCGTTGACGCCGATGATCAGCAGGACCATCGGCTTGCCGGCCTTCCAGTCGATGGGCGGCGCCCCGAACGACAGCAATTCCAGCGACCGCTTCTCCAGGAACGCCCAGGCCGCCTCGGGACTGCCCAGCTCGCGGCGGGACAGAGAGGCCCGCATCTCCTCGAGCAATTTGTTCGCGGTGCGCACACCGATGTCCGCGGTCAGCAGCACCTTCTCGATCTCGTCCAGCAGCCCGGGATCGATCTCGCGTTTCCCGGCAAAGAGGCTGCCGAGCCGCGAGACCCAGCCTGACCGCGTCTTCGCCAGACCAGGCACCAGCGCGTTCTTCTTGCGGGCGGGGGCGGGCGCCTCCACCGGCTCCGGAGCGGGCGCCGGCGGCGCCGGCTTGCGCCGCTCTTCCGGGCGCGGCTGCGCCGCCGGAAACGGTAGAATCTGGGCGGCGCGGCCTTCGGCCGGCTCGCTCGCGGGCCCCTTCGCCTCGACCGGGGGCGCTTTTGTTTGCGGCACGCGCGCGCCGGACTTCTGCGGCGCCGGTGCGATCGAGGCCGCTCGGTCCGGCGGGGGAGCCAACGCTGGCTGACCGGACCCCGGCGCCGCGGTTCCTTCGACTTCCTGCGGCGCCTCATCTTGTGGTCGCGGCTCCGGCTCCACTTCGGCTTCGGCCGGCTCGCCCTTGCGGTTCCCGCGCTTGCCCGTCACTTGCGGCGCGGGCAGCTCCGACTCTTCGATCTGACGCCGACGCGACGCGCGCGCCTTCTTGACGAACAGCAGGCCGAACAGCGTGGTGAGACCGACCGCTCCGACCGCGGCCAGGCCCTCGTACAGTTCCTGAGACTCTAGATGTAGGCTGCCAATGTCCATGAGGCGACGCGCACCTTAGCACCGAGGTTCCGCCGGTGGGAGGGCGTTCGGAAGTGTCGGGGGGATGGGCTTTCCGGTCGTTTTTCGGCGCGACCACGCTCGCGGCGGGGCGCGGAGGTTAACGCTTTACAGCACCGAGGGCCGGGGTGTAATTTGGTCGGCCAGCGTGACCTTATATGTCACGTATGGTCACTCCACCAAATAACTCGCAAAGCCGGTAGGCCGGGCGGAACCTTTTCCCACGGAGCCGGGAGGCACGATGAGAATCAAGCGCGTCGAGATCCTCGGGTTCAAGTCGTTCGTCGACAAGACCACCGTCACCTTCCAGGACCCCATCACGGGCATCGTGGGACCGAACGGCTGCGGCAAGTCGAACATCGTCGATGCCATCCGCTGGGTCATGGGCGAGCAGTCTGCCAAGCACCTGCGCGGACGCGCCATGGAGGACGTCATCTTCGCCGGCTCGGAGTCGCGCGGCCCGGCCGGCCTGGCCGAGGTCTCGCTGACCTTCGACGGCACGGCCCTGCACAGCGATGTAACCGCGGGCGGCGTGGCCTGGGGCGCGGTGGCGCCCACGGAGATCGTGGTCACCCGCCGTCTTTACCGCGATGGCCAGAGCGAGTACCTGCTGAACGGCGTCCCCTCGCGCTTGCGAGACGTCGTGGAGTTCTTCCTGGGGACGGGCGTCGGCTCGAAGGCCTACGCCATCATCGAGCAGGGGCGCATCGGCTTCATCGTCTCCTCGCGCCCCGAGGATCGGCGCGGCCTGATCGACGAGGCCGCGGGCATCACGAAGTACAAGGTGAAGAAGAAGGCGGCCGAGCGCCGCATCGACTCCACCAGGCAGCACCTGCTGCGCGTCTCGGACGTCATCGGTGAGATCGAGGGCCGGCTGCGATCGCTGCGCCTTCAGGCGGCCAAGGCCGAACGCTACAAGCGCTACAAAGCCGAACTGCGCGACCTGGATCTGTGGTCGGCGTCGCAGCGGTTCCTGGGGCATCTGGCCGAGGAGAAGTCGCTGCAGGTCCAGATCGCCGAGCTGCGCGAGACCCACGCCAACCAGTCCACCGCGCTCGAGATCGAGGAGGCGGCGGTCGAGATCGAGCGCCTGGCCGTCTCGGAGGAGCAGGCCGAGCTGAGCGCCGCCAAGGAGGCGCTGTTCTCGCTGTCGAACAAGGCGCAGCTGGGATTCCAGCGCGCGCAGTATCAAGAGGACGAGGCCGAGCAGTTGACCGACCGCGCCGCCGCCGAGCGCCGCGAGATCGAGACGCTGGCCGCGCGGCGTGAAGAGTGCGCGCGCGCCATCGCCGAGATCGAGGAGCAGTGGGCGAACGTCGACGAGGAGGCCTCGCGGAGCCGCGCGCTGTTCGAGGAGAAAGAGCAGGCCTACGAAGGGCTGCGCCAGGACCTGGCGAATGCCCGCCGCCAGCTGGATCAGGCCACGGCGGAGGTGTCCCAGGGGCTGACGCGCACGGCGCGCAACGAGTCCGAGCAGGCGGCGGCGGCGGCCCGCCAGGAGGATCTCCGCGCGCGCATCGAGAACGTCGCCTTCGAGGACGCCACCACGGCCGAGGGCCTGGCGGCGCGCGCCGAGGACGTGGCCATGCTGCGGGCCAGCCTGGCCACCATCGAGGAGCGCCGCGCCGAGCTGGCGGCGCGCAAGCAGGAGGCCGATCAGCGGCTGAAGGAGCTGAAGGCCGAGGTCTCGCGCGGTGAGCTGGAGCTGGAGACGCTGCGCGAAGAGTCGCACCGCCGCCGTTCGCGCATGGCCTCGCTGAGCGAGATCCAGGACCGCTACGAGAGCTTCCACAAGGGCGTCCGCGCCATCATGCAAAACCGGAGCGAGTTCGCGCCGCAGGGTCTGGGCGAGGCGTCCGGCATCAAGGGCGTGGTGGCCGACATCATGCAGCCGCCGCCCGAGCTGGAGACCGCCGTGGAGGCGGTGCTGGGCGAGCGTCTGGGGAACGTGATCGTCGAGTCGCACGACGTGGGCGTCGAGGCGATCCAGTTCCTGAAGGAGCGCAGCGAAGGACGGTCCAGCTTCATTCCGGTCGCGCCGCGCACGCTGGAGTCCGAGGCGCCGGTCGCCACGCTGTCGGCCGGCGAGGTGGCTCACGACGCCGCCGGCGGCATGTCGATCGATCCGCCGTCGGTGTCCGTATTCATGCCCCCGACCAGCGACGCGCCGCCGCCGGAGTTTCCCGCTCGCGGCGCTGGCTGGCCGACGGGCGAGGGCGTTCGCGGCCCGCTGCTGGACCTGATCGGCTATGACCGCAGCTACGACAAGGTCGCCACCTACCTGCTGGGGGACGTGCTGGTGGTCGAGAACCTGCAGCGGGCGCTGGAGCTGTGGCGCGAGACGCGCACCACGAAGACCATCGTCACGCTGGACGGCGAGGTGGTCGACCCCCACGGCGTCGTGACCGGTGGTTCGCGCGAGTCGTCGGTCGGCGTTCTGGAGCAGAAGCGGGAGATCCGCGAGCTGGAGCAGGTGGTGGCCAAGCTGGACGCCGACTACCAGGAGACGCTGGCCCGTCACGTCGCCACGAAGCAGGAGCAAGCGGACGTCACGCGCACCCTGGAGCAGATCGCGGCCGACGCGCGCACCGACGAGATGGCGCTGATCTCGCAGCGCAAGGATCTGGACCGCGCCAACGACGAGCACCGCCGCCTGGAGCAGCGCCGCCAGCAGCTGTCGAACGAGACCGCGAACCTGACGCGCAACATGGAAGAGGCGGAGCGGCGGCGCGAGACGGCGGCCGCGGCGCTGGCCGCCGACGCGGAGCTGATCGCGGCGGCCGAGGCCCGCGTGACCGACCTGCGGGCCTCGACGCTGGATCTGGGCGAGAAGCTGGATCTGGTGGGGACCGAGCTGACGACCTTGAAGGTGACCGCCGCCCAGGCCGAGGATCGCCGCAAGCACGCCAAGTCGACCCTGGAGCGCCTGCAGGCCGAGGCGACCGACCAGGCCGCCCGTATGGAGCGCCTGGAGACCGCCAGCACGCAGGCGGTGGCGCGCGCCGAGACGCTGCGCGAGGAGGCGGCGCTGCTGCGCGAGGAGGCGGGACTGCAGCAGGCCGAGGCCGAGGAGCGGGCCCGCGAGCACGCGGAGCGCCAGGGCGCCATGGAAGAGCGCCACGGCGTGCTGAGCCGCCGGGAGGCCGAACTGCGCACCGCGCGCACCGACGTGGCCCGCATGGGCCAGACGCTGTCCAAGCTGGAGCTGCGCTGGCAAGAGGTGTCACTGAAGCGGACGTCGCTGTCCGAGCACGTGGGCACGCGCTATCCCGACGTCGATCTCATCGGCATCGTCACCGACTACCACCTGCGCCCTCCCGTGGGCGAGGCGGAGGAGGCGCGCATGACCGAGCTGCGCGGCCTGATCGAGCGCATGGGCGAGATCAACCTGACGGCCATCGAGGAGTCGGAGGAGTCGCAGAAGCGGTTCGACTTCCTGTCGGCGCAGAAGACCGATCTGGAATCGGCCATCGAACAGCTCGAGTCGGCGATCGAGAAGATCAACCGGTCCTCGCGCAAGCGCTTCCGCGAGGTGTTCGACGCGGTCAACGCGAAGTTCCAGGAGGTCTATCCGCGCATGTTCGGCGGCGGCCGTGCCCACCTGCGCCTGACTGACGAGAGCGACATGCTGGAGACGGGCGTCGACATCGTGGCCAACCCGCCCGGCAAGAAGATCGCGCAGAACATCGAGCTTCTGTCCGGCGGCGAGAAGGCCCTGACGGCGGTGTCGCTGCTGTTCGCCATCTTCCTGGTGAAGCCGTCGCCGTTCTGTGTCCTGGACGAGGTCGACGCCCCGCTCGACGAGGCGAACGTGGGCCGGTTCAACGACATGGTGCGGGCGATGACCGACCGGTCGCAGTTCATCATCATCAGCCACAACCGGCGCACCATGGAGATCGCCGACCGCCTGTGCGGCATCACCATGGAGGAGCCGGGCGTCTCGAAGCTGGTGGGCGTCAACCTGCGCCCGGGAGCGGACGGAAAGCGGGCCAAGGCCAGCGTCCTGACCGAGTCGCGTCCCCAGGCCTGAGCCGCCGCCGCCCCTTCAAAACCGGACCTTCACGGGAAGTTTGCATCCCCAAGCCCCGCGTGGGAGATATACACGCCGAACGATGGCCACCTACATCACCGAGGAATGCATCAACTGCGGCGCCTGCGAGCCAGAGTGCCCGAACGAGGCGATCAGCGAGGGCGACGACATCTACGTCATCGACCCGAAGCTGTGCACCGAGTGCGTCGGTTTCCATGATCACGAGGCCTGCCAGGCCGTCTGCCCGGTCGAGTGCTGCCTTCCCGATCCGAAGAATCCCGAGTCGGAAGACGCGCTGTTCGCCCGCGCCAAGGAACTGCACCCAGACAAAGAGTTCGCCGAGCCGCCGGTCTCCCGCTTTCGCAAGGCCTAAAGCGCGCGTCCTCGGCGGGGCTCAACGCTCCGTCGACTTCAGGTTGTCGGGGAACACCTCGATGTCGTGGCCGGCGGACAGGTCCATCGTCAGGCGTAGGAAGCGCTGTTTGCGCCAGGGTTCGTACATCTGGGCGCGCAGGGTGGGGGCCACCTCCTCGAACGACTGGTTCTGGGGCGGCTCCTCGGCCACGTAGGTGGCGATGTAGTAGCCGGTCTCGTCGCCCACCAGGGGCGTCCGGTCCCCCGGCTTGCGGAGCGCGGCGAGGGCGCGGCCGACGACTGGCGGGAAGGGTTCGCCAGCGTCCTGATCCTGCCAGACCGTGGTCACGCTGACGTGCCGGTCGACCCACTGCGGGTCCCTGGCGAGCGCTTCCAGGTCGGCGGTGGTGCGGGCGGGGTGGATTTGCAGGTAGGCGGCCAGCGCCTTCGCGTTCTCTTCGGCGTGCGCCCGCCGCTCGGCATTCATGCGGGCGCCGGTGAACACGCACAGCACGGTCGCCTGCACCAGCCGGCCGTGGACGAAGCGACCCTTGCCGCGCTCGTACAGCGCCCGGACGTCCTCCTCCGGGATACTGTCGGGACGAAGCCGCGGTTCGATCTCCCGTTCCACCAGCCGCTCCACCTCGACCTTCTTCCGCTCGATCAGGTCCTCGGCAGAGGGCGCGATCTCGTCCCCGGCCGCGGCCTGGGCGAGCACCTCGAACGTGATCCGCTGGTCCAGCGCCTGCCGCGCCGTCAGCCCCGGGTGGCGCGCCCGCTGGGCAGCGACCTGCGCGGCGGTGATGGGCACGGCGCCCACGTGGGCCACCACGGCCTCCGCCGGAGCTGCCTCGCCGATGAGCGGCTGGCCTCTGTGGCACGCGGCCAGCGCGGGAAGGGCGGCCAGCGCCAGGACGCCGAACGCGCGACGGCCTCGCACGATGCGCAGCGGTCCGAAGGCCAGGGCACTCACGCGCGGCGATCGTATCACGACCGCTCGGATGGCGGCGCGCCTCGCGATGGCCATGCTAGGGTGCTCCGCGATGACGCCGCCCGCCTCGATTGACTCTTCCCCGCCACAGCCCGGCCGCCTGGTGGTGGCGATCGACGGCCCTGCCGGGGCGGGCAAGTCGACCACGGCGCGCATGCTGGCCGAGCGGTTGGGTTATGCGCTGCTGGACACCGGCGCCATCTATCGCAGCCTGGCGCTGACCGCCCGCGAGCGCGGCGTCTCGTGGGATGACGGCGAAGGTGTCGCGGCGCTGGCGGCAACGCTGGACATCCGTTTCCAGTTTCAGGACGGGGTGAACCGGGTCAGCCTGGGCGACCGGGACGTGACGGCCGAGATTCGCGTCCCCGAGATCTCGGACGGCGCCTCGCGCGTCTCCGCGCTGCCTGCCGTCCGCGCCGCGCTGCTGGACCTGCAGCGGCGCCTGGGCGCGGCGGGCGGCGTGGTCGTCGAGGGACGCGACGTGGGCACGGTCGTGTTCCCGGACGCCGGCGCCAAGTTCTTCCTGACGGCGGCCGCGCGCGAGCGGGCCCACCGCCGGGCGCTGGAGCTGCGGGCCGCGGGCCGTGCCGTCGACGAAGAGGCGGTGCTGAAAGACATCGTCACCCGGGACGATCGGGACACCCAGCGCGCCGTGGCCCCGCTGCGCAAGGCCGACGACGCCGTCCAGGTCGACTCGGACCAGATGAGCCCCGACCAGGTCGTCGACCTGCTGTGGACCGAGGTCCGTCGTCGGGGCGGCTGAGCGTCGGGGGTGGGATATGGGTGACCGATATCGGTAATCCTCCTCATACTTGATTGACTTCGCCTCGACGCGGCGCTATCTACCCCGCCCTCGGGCGCCCGAATGGTCGGGTGCGTCGAGGCTCTCCCCAGCTCCTGGGCCGGACGCGGCCTCGGACCGTCTCAGCAAGGCACGAAAGGCAACGAATGGTTTCTACTAGTACGGGCGGCACCAGCACCAACCCCATGGAAGAAAATTTCGCCGCTCTGTTCGAAGAGTCCCTGAAGAACGACACCTTCAAGGAAGGCGAGATCGTCAAGGGCAAGGTCATTCACGTCGGCAAGGACCACGTCGTCGTCGACATTGGCTACAAGTCCGAAGGGACCATCCCCCTCTACGAGTTCACGCACGCTGACGCGTCGGTCTCGGTGAAGGAAGGGGACGAGATCGATGTTTTCCTCGAGACCCGCGAAGACGAGAACGGCCTGTGCGTCCTGTCCAAGGAGAAGGCCGACCGTCTGAAGGTGTGGGACGAGATCTCGGGCGCCTGCGAGCGCGACGAGCTGATCGAGGGCACCATCAGCGCCCGCGTGAAGGGCGGCCTGTCGGTCACCATCCGCGGCGGCGTGAAGGCGTTCCTTCCCGGTTCGCAGGTCGACCTGCGCCCGGTGCGCAACCTGGACGCGTTCATCGGCAAGTCCCACCGCTTCAAGGTCATCAAGTTCAACAAGAAGCGCGGCAACATCGTCCTTTCGCGCCGCGTGCTCCTCGAGAAGGAGCGCGCCGAGCTGAAGGGCATGACGCTGGAGAAGCTGAAGGAAGGCCAGATCGTCGAGGGCATCGTCAAGAACCTGACCGAGTACGGCGCGTTCATCGATCTCGGCGGCATCGACGGCCTGCTGCACATCACCGACATGTCCTGGGGCCGGGTCACGCACCCGTCCGAGCTGTTCCAGGTCGGCGATCACGTCCGCGTCAAGGTGTTGAAGTTCAACGTCGAGACCGAGCGGGTCAGCCTGGGCCTGAAGCAGATCAGCGAGGATCCGTGGACCCACGCCGCGGAGAAGTACCCGCCCGGCACGGTCGTCCGCGGCAAGGTCGTGTCGCTGAAGGACTACGGCGCGTTCATCGAGCTGGAGCAGGGGATCGAGGGCCTGGTCCACATCTCCGAGATGTCGTGGACCCGCCGGGTGAAGCACCCGTCCAAGATGGTCGCGGTGGGTGACGCGGTCGAGGCGGTGGTGCTGGACATCGACCCCCGCCAGAACCGGATCAGCCTGGGCATGAAGCAGCTCGAGCCGAACCCGTTCGCGTCGCTGAAGGACAAGTACCCGCCGGGAACGGTCGTGAAGGGCATCGTCCGCAACATCGCCGACTTCGGTATCTTCGTGGAGATCGAGGAGGGCATCGACGGCCTGGTGCACGTGTCGGATCTGTCCTGGACCCAGCGCGTGAAGCACCCGTCCGAGCTGTTCCAGAAGGGCGACGAGGTCGAGTCCGTCGTTCTGAACATCGACTTCGACGGCGAGAAGCCGAAGGTGTCGCTGGGCATCAAGCAGCTGGTGCCGGATCCGTGGGATCGCATCCCCTACGACTACCCGGTGGGCAAGATCGTCGAGGCCAAGGTCATCAAGGTCCTGGACTTCGGCGCCTTCGTCGAGATCGAGAAGGGCATCGAGGGCCTCATCCACGTCTCGGAGTTCTCCGAGGATCGCGTGGAGGATCCCAAGCAGTTCGTGAAGGTGGGCGAGACCCTCAAGGCGGAGATCATCAACATCGACACCGCCGAGCGAAAGATCGGCCTGTCGTTCCGCGGCGCCACGCGCGCCGAGGAGCTGGCCGACGCCCAGGGCTTCTCCGGCGGCGCCCCCACGGCGACCCTCGGCGACGTCATGCGCGACAAGCTGGCCGCCCTGTCCGGCAAGACGAAAAAGGAGTAAGGGCAGGGGCCCACGCCCCTCTCACACCCACAGAAGGCCGCCCTCAAGGCGGCCTTCTGCATTTCAAGAAGGCCGCCCCCAAGCGGCCTTTTGCATTCAAGAAGGCCGCCCCCAAGCGGCCTTCTTGAATGCAAGGGGTCTGCGCCTCGCCCCGCGCCAGCGGGGAGAGGCCGACGAGCCGGAGGCTCGGCGGGAGAGGGGCAACCGGGCGACCTGCGTCCTCGGATCCCAGCACCCCTGTTCCCTTCCTGGACAGACGCGAATCCGCGTGCGATCTACAGATCACATGTCTGACGAAGCTCGCCCAGAGGCGGCACCCAGCCCTGGTGAGCCGGCGGTCGCAACGACCGTCGTGGTGGCGCCGGCGCCGCGGTCCCGCACGCTGGCCTGGCTGCGCCGCTTCGCGAAGCTGTGGGGCTTCGCGCTGTTTTGCATCTTCATCGTCTACATCTTCCGCGAGGTGGCGCTGCCGTTCCTGTTCGCCATCCTGGTGGCGTACATCCTGGCACCGGTCGTGGACCGGTTCGAGCGCTTCAAGATCCGCGGCAAGCCGTTCCCGCGCGGCCTGGCCGTCATCATCGTCTACATCAACATCATCGCGGCGCTGTCCATCTTCATTGGGTATTTCGTGCCGCGCCTGTCGGGCGATTTCGCCCGCATGTTCCGCGAGGCGCCGCAGCTGATCGCGCGCATCAACAAGGAATGGGTGCCCAAGGCCGGCGCCTGGATCGACCAGCGCTTCTCGTCCGCGGCCGCCGAACCAGCCCCCGAGGCCGACGACATCGCCGAGGCCCCTCCCGCGCCTGACGCACCCGAGACGATCGGCCCCCTCGAGCGCCCCGATCGGCCGGACAGGCCCTGGCGCGACCGCCACCGCGGCCTGATCGTCGAGCCGTTGCCCGACGGCAAGATGCGCATCGACATGCAGTCGCTTCGCTTCGAGGTCCAGCCCGGGCCAGGCGGCAGCTACGTGATCTCGCAGGCTCGCCCCGACACGCCCGACACCGCGGGGGTCGGGAAGTGGGAGCGCTCCATCAAGAGCTGGCTGGGCGAGCGCATGAAGTCGACCGAGGGGCAGACCCGCCGCGCGCTCGAGTGGGGGCAGAAGTTCGTCACCGCCATCGTCAGCGGCGTGGCGCGCCTGGTGCTGGTGCTGATGGTCGCCGCCTTCATCCTGATCGACATGGCGCGCATCCGGATGTTCCTGCGCTCGCTGGTGCCGCCGCAGTACCAGGTGGACTACGACCACATCATCAGGGGCGTCGACCAGGGCCTGTCCGGCGTCATCCGCGGGCAGCTCATCATCTGCCTGATCAACGGCTGCTTCACGTACATCGGCCTGCTGCTGTTCAAGGTGAAGTACCCGCTGCTGCTGGCGGGCCTGGCCAGCGCCATGAGCCTCATCCCCATCTTCGGCTCGGTCCTGTCTTCGGTGCCCATCGTGGCCATCGCGCTGGTGGCCTCGGGCCACTTCGACGTCTTCCGCGGCCTGAAGGTGCTGGTCTGGATCATCCTGATCCATCAGGTCGAGGCGAACATCCTGAACCCCAAGATCATGGGCAACGCCGCCAAGATCCACCCCGTGCTGGTCGTCTTCTCGCTGATCGCCGGCGAGCACAGCTACGGGCTGGTCGGCGCGCTGTTCGCCGTCCCCGTCGCCTCGATCATCCAGACGATGTTCAAGTACTTCCGCCGCCGCCGCCCTCGCCCCGAGATCGCGCCGGCGAGCTGACCGTCCGGCGCTGCGGTTGTTTCCAGCACGAAGATTGAGTGACCCCGGCCCGATTCGAACGGGCGACCTACGGTTTAGGAAACCGGCGCTCTATCCACCTGAGCTACGGGGCCGATGTGTGGGGATTGTACTCGGTCAGACCTGGTAGTCGGGGGCCTTCACGCGTCCGTAGTCGATCTTGTTCCAGGCGCGTTCATGGGCGAAGTAGACGAACAGCTTGATGGCGGTGTCGATGACGCCGATCTCGGCGGCGAAGGTCAACTTCTTTGTCAGCGCGAAGGCGACGCTGGAGGTGATGATCAGCGCCAGGAGGCGCCAGGACAGGGACTTGACGACGCTGCGGCGGGCGGTCTCGAACGCGCCGGCGCCGCCCATCAGACGCGGCCCACGCCGCGGGCCAGCTCGGTGAACACCGGGTTGCCCGCGTAGCGCTCGCCGCCGTCGGGCAGGATCACCACGATGCGCTTGCCCTCGTTGCCGGGACGCTCGGCGATCGCCAGCGCCGCCGCCAGGGCGGCGCCGCTGGACATGCCGGCGGCGATGCCTTCGCGATGGGCGAGGGTGATCTGGACCCGCACGGCCTGGTCCTCGGTCACCGGGATGACCTCGTCGATGATCGACCGGTTCAGGATCTCGGGCACGAAACCGGCGCCTATGCCGGGCAGATGGTGGGCCCCCGCCTGGCGGCCCGACAGCACCGCCGCCGTGGCCGGCTCGACGGCCACGATGCGGCACGAGGGCCGGCGCGCCTTCAGGACCTCACCCACGCCGGTGATGGTGCCGCCCGTGCCCACGCCGGCCACGAACACGTCGACCTCGCCGCCGGTGTCGGTCCAGATCTCCTCGGCGGTGGTGCGGCGATGCACCTCGGGGTTCGCCGGGTTCTTGAACTGCTGCAACATCACCGAACCCGGGTTCTCGGCCTGAAGCTGCTCGGCCTTCTTCACGGCCTCTCGCATGAGAGAGCCCGGCGTGAAGACGATCTCCGCGCCCAGCATGCGCAGGAACGCCACGCGCTCCTGCGAGATGTGCTCGGGCATGGTCAGCTTCAGCTTGTAGCCCTTCGCCGCCGCCGCGAACGCCAGCGCGATGCCGGTGTTGCCGCTGGTGGGCTCGATCAGCGTTGCCCCGGGCTTCAGCAGGCCGCGCGCCTCGGCGTCGGCGATCAGGGCGATGCCCACCCGGTCCTTGACGCTGCCGCAGGGATTGCGCGACTCCATCTTCACCAGGATGCGCGCCCCCTTGGTGTCGAGGCGCCGCAGCTCGATCAGGGGCGTGCGGCCGGTCGACTGGGTGACATCGGTGAAGATCATGTCAAAGGATCCCGACCGAGCCGCCCAGGCCGGAGGTGCCGGCTGCGCCCGCGGTGCCAGCCGCACCCGCGCCGCCGCCCGCGCCCCCGTTCCCCGATGCGCCACCGGCGCCGGCGCTGGTGCCACCGGCGCCGCCCGCCGCGCCGCTGGTGCCGCCCGCGCCAGCGGCGGGTCCGCCGAACGCCGTGCACTCGTTGGTGCCTCCGGCCGAGGCGGGCGTGAAGCCCAGAAAGCACACGTTACCGTTGTACGGATCGCAGTACGGGGCAGAGGTCGGGTCGCAATCGGCGTTGGTGTTGCAGGCGCCGCGCGTGCCCACGCGCGCCATGCACACCGCGTTCACGCAGCGAAGCGAGTCGAGGCACGGCGTGACGGCATCACACGCGCCGCCGAGAGCCACCTTGGCGGTGCAGATCTGTTGCGGATAGGCCCCCGCGCAGTACTGAGCGGAGGGGCAGGTCTCGCCGGGGTTGTTACACAGGGCGTTCGCCGCCACCGTCTTGGGTGTCGCGCAGACGGTGCGGTCGCAAATCAACCCGACATCACAATCCAGGTTGCTCGCACACGACGTCAGCACCTTGCCCATGCCCGAAAACACGCGCGCGCAGGCGTCGTCGGCTGCATCGCGCAGCGCCGGCGTGATCGTCGGCTGCGAGTAGGCAGCGTCCGTCTTGCTGAGGCAGTTCGCGATGGCGTCGGCGCGCAGCGGGTGCGCCACGCTCTGCTGCGTTGCCAGCGTCGTGCAGGCCATCAGGCGCAAGGCCGTGCACGCCGTCACGGACGCACCGCAATCGTGGGCGACGCCCTTGTCCTTGGTGCCGCACTCCTTCTCGGCCTTCTGTTCGCAGAAGGACGCGATCGTCGGCGGCGTGTCGCTCTTGCCGCACCCGGTTCCCAAGGCCCCGACCCCCACCAGCCCGAAGAAGATGATCGCAGCACCACGTCGCAAGCTCTCGAGTTTCATTGTCGGACAGTCTGTTCCGGCCAAGGCGAAGCCGTCAAGCGCGTCACCGTCCGGTTACGCCGGCGATTTGTGCCCAACCGGCCGTGTTACAGTACGCCGCGATGACAGTCGCACCGTCCGCCCGCGCCGGCTCGCTCGCGCTGCGATCGAGCCTCGCCGCGAGGGCAGCGCTGGTGCTGGGCCTGGTCGCGGCACCGTACGGCTGTGACCGCGGTAAGGGCCCGCTGGGGCCACCGGACTCGTACGCGGTGTACGAGCCGGCGCCCGGCGCGCACGCCGCCGATACGCAGGCGCCGCGCGCGATGCAACCGGTGCCGGTCGAAGATCCGCGCGCCGTGCCCATCCACCGGGCCGCGACCGACGGCTTCGTCGGTGAGATGTTACGCACGGATTACCTGGCCAAGGAGTTGATCCGGGCCGGCGTGGCCGGGAAACCCTTCTCGCCCGCCGCCCAGGCCCGCGCGGCTGAGCCGACGGTGCTGGTTCTGGCGGGCCCGCGCGCCGTCCGCAGCGACGAGGCCACGCTGGGCGTCGGGCTCGAGGTGCCGGGGTCGTTCGGCCGCAAGAAGATCGATCCGAACCCGATGTGGATCGAGGTGGGCGATGATCCAGTCTCGGACCCCGCGTTCGTGCAGACCGCTTCGGGCCGCATCGGGCGCCTGGTCGCGGAGCGGGTCGCCGGCGGCATGGGCGCCACGCCGGCCGAGTTGCCGCGCGCGCTGATCGACGGCTACGCGCTGGCCATGGAGGTGATCGGACGCGAGTGGCGCGTGGGCGAGGGCCCCATGGGCCGCGTGGCCCCGGACGCCGGGACAGGTACGCAGCGCGAGCGCTTCGCGGCCGTCCGCCAGAACTCGTTCGTCTTCAAGCCCGACAGCCAGGTCCTGCGTCCCGCTGGCGAGATCATCACCAAACCCGGCGTGGTGGCGGCGTTGGTCTACCGGATGGCCCAGTCGAAGGGGGTCGGCCGCAAGGTGGCGCCCGACGACGTGTACGCGCCGTTCGTGAAGGACCGCGTGCCCCCCGGCGTCAGCCCGGCCGCGGTGCTCGGTCCCGTGCGCAACTTCCAGGTCAAGCTGCTGACCGCCTGGGCGCGCGCCATCGCCGCCGGCCACCCGCCCCGGGACCTCATCGACCTGATCACCGCATACGCCGAAGCGCTACCCGCCGAACGGGCCGAGGCCACGCGGCTGTTCGTGGTCACCACGTACGGAGCAACCGTGAAGGCGGGCGGCGTCTCGGCCGCGCCCGCCGACGCCACGGCGTCACTGGCCGAGTTGACCGCCCTGGCGGCCGAGGTGGCCGCGGGACGCAAGACGATACGAGAGGGGATGCACCCGTGAACGAAACGACCTCGACGACGACCGCCAGCGGCGGCGTCCCATCCCCGCAGTTCTGGAGAGACAAGCGCGTGATCGTGACGGGAGGCGCCGGCTTCCTGGGCAGCTTCGTCGTCGATCGACTGAACGTGCTGGGCGCCCGTTCCATCGTGCCCCGCAGCGCCGACGTGGACCTGGTCGATCGGACCGCCGTCCGCCGCCTGCTGGCCGAAGCCCGCCCGGACCTGGTCATTCATCTGGCCGCGCGCGTGGGGGGCATCGGGGCCAACCGCGACAACCCCGGCCGCTTCCTGTTCGAGAACCTGATGATGGGCGCGCACGTGTTCGAGGAGTGCCGCCTGGCGGGCGTCCCCAAGCTGGTGGCGTCCGGAACGATCTGCGCCTACCCGAAGTTCGCGCCCATCCCGTTCCGCGAGGACGACATGTGGAACGGCTACCCGGAAGAGACGAACGCGCCCTACGGGATCGCCAAGAAGGTCCTGTCGGTCATGTCCGAGTCCTACCGGGCCCAGTACGGCATGAACAGCGCCGTCGTGTACCCGGTGAACCTCTACGGTCCGCGGGACAACTTCGATCTGCACTCATCGCACGTCATCCCGGCGCTGATCCGCAAGTGCGTGGCGGCGCGTGCCGCTGGTCAGGATCACGTCGTGCTGTGGGGCGATGGCACGCCGACGCGCGAGTTCGTCTACGTCGACGACGTGGCGCGCGGCATCCTGCTGGCCGCCGAGCGGTACGATTCGAGCGACCCGGTGAACCTGGGCAGCGGCAGCGAGATCTCGATCCGCGATCTGGCGGCGCTGATCGCCCGCGAGACCGGCTTCACGGGCGGCATCGAGTGGGACACCAGCAAGCCGAACGGTCAGCCGCGCCGGCGCCTGGACGTCAGCCGGGCGCGCGAGCGCTTCGGTTTCGTCGCCGAAGTGTCGTTCGACGAGGGCATCCGCCGCACCGTTGAGTATTACGAAAAGAACCGCGCCGCCATCGACGCGGGCACATCGCCCAAACACTAAAATCAGCAAAACAGGGACTGAGAGAGCAACGTATGAAGAAGGCACTGATCACCGGCATCACCGGTCAAGACGGCTCGTATCTCGCGGAGCTCTTGCTGAGCAAAGGGTACGAGGTGACCGGCATCATTCGCCGCTCCAGCTCCTTCAACACCGAGCGCCTGGAGAACATCTACCAGGATCCGCACGTCCCCAGCTATCGCCTGCGGCTGGTTTACGGCGATCTGGACGACGGCGGTGCGCTGACCCGCACGCTGCGCCAGGTGCAGCCCGACGAGATCTACAACCTGGGCGCGCAGAGCCACGTCCGCGTCAGCTTCGACGCCCCCGAGTACACGGTCTCGACGGTGGCCATGGGCACGTTGCGCCTGCTGGAAGCGATCCGGGAGACGGGCACGAAGACCCGTTTTTACCAGGCGTCGTCCAGCGAGATGTTCGGCGCCGCGAAGCCTCCGCAGGACGAGAACACGCCCTTCATGCCGCAGAGCCCGTACGCCTGCGGCAAGGTGTTCGCCCACCAGCTTTGCCAGAACTACCGCAACGCTTACGGCTTGTTCATCGCGTGCGGCATCCTGTTCAACCACGAGTCGCCGCGGCGGGGCATCCCGTTCGTCACCCGCAAGGTGACCCGGGCCGTGGCGCGCATCAAGCACGGCCTGGACAAGAAGCTGTACCTCGGCAACCTGGACGCGCGGCGCGACTGGGGCTTCGCGGGCGACTATGTCGAGGCGATGTGGCGCATGTTGCAGCAGGACACGCCGGACGACTTCGTGATCGCGACCGGTGAATCGCACAGCATCCGTGATCTGCTGGACGTGGCGTTCGGCGCCGCCGGCCTCGACTGGCACCAGTACGTCGAGATCGATCCCCGCTACCTGAGGCCCACCGAGGTGGACCACCTGGAGGGGAACCCAACCAAGGCGCGCCGGGTGCTGGGCTGGGAGCCGAAGGTCCGCTTCAAGCAACTGATCGAGATGATGGTGCGCGACGACGAGGAGGACATCCGCTCGTCGCTCGCTGGCCGGGCGCCGCGCGACTGAGTCTGAAGCGCCCGGCGCATCCTCGCTGAGTCGCGCTAAGCTCGGCGGTGGTGGCAGCCAAGCGCCGAGAACCGCGTCCTTTCGCCCGCGCCGATGCAGACCCCCGACGACGCGATGAGGAGGGGCGCCTGCACCTGGTGGTGCAGCCGGATCCGCGGGGTGGGGCGCCCAGCCTCGCGCTGGCGGATCCCGTGTTCGATGACGCCTGGCAAAACGACCTGGCGCTGGCCGCGGCCAGCGCCGCGCACGCCGCGCTGGCCGCGGCCCACAGCCGCGAAGGCGTGGCAGCGCTGGGGCGCACGATCATGGACGCCACGTCGAAGCTGATCGACGGGCTGCTGTCGAAGGCGGGCGATCGACCGGTGGCCTGCCAGAGCGGTTGCGCGCATTGCTGTTATCAGGCGGTCGGCGTCTCGGTGCCCGAGGCGCTGGCCCTGGAAGCGCATGTCCGCACGACGCGCACGCCCGAGGAGCTGGAGGCGCTGGTGGCCCGCGTGCGCGCGACCGATGATCGCACGCGCGGACTGAGCAGCGCCGAGCGGCTGTCGCCCGAGCTGCCGTGTCCGTTTCTGGACGAGGGAACTGGCCGCTGCGGCGTCTACGAGGCGCGGCCGCTGGCCTGCCGCGGCACGAACTCGCTGGACGCCGAGGCCTGTGCCGAGCTGCTGCGCGAGCCAGCGGCGCGCGCCGCGTTCGTCGCCGGCGAGCGGACGTTTCCGTGCTACCTGGAGCCGCTCCGGGCGTTCCACGCGCTCAGCGCCGGCCTGCAACTGGCGCTCGACGAGCTGCATGGCCTGGAGACGAAGCCGCTGGAGTTGACCGCGGCCATGCGGATCCTGTTCGACGATCCCGCGCGCGCCACCGAGGAGTGGCTGGCCGGGCGCGATCCGTTCCAGGCCGCGCGCGGCGCCGACAGCACCGACAACCCGCGCATCGCCGCGCTCAGCGGCCGGCGGCGCACCTGAGGCGCGGGCGACGTCAGCGAACGCGCTGCTTCAGGAACAGCGCCGCGCGGTCGAGCGCCTCGTCAGCCTCATCCAGCAGGCCCGCAAAGGACTGGAAGACGTGGCAGACATCAGCCGTGATGTCGAGGACCACGTCGACGCCGGCGTTCCGCGCGCGCTCGGCCAGGCGCGTGGAATCGTCCAGCAACAGCTCGTTCGTACCGGCCTGCAACAGCATGGGCGGCAAGCCGGTCAGGTCGGCATGAAGGGCCGGGCTGAGCAGGGGCTGCGCGGGATCCTGTCCCGCCAGGTACATCCCGGACGTGTACATCATGCTTTCGCGCGTGAAAAACGGGTCGATGCCGGCCTTGCTGTCCATGCTGGCGCCCGTGTAGGTGGCGTCGGTCCCAGCCGAGAACGCCACGATGGCCGCCGGCATGGGCAAGCCGGCCGCGCGGGCCGCCAGGCAGGTCGTGACGGACAGGCCGCCGCCGGCCGAGTCGCCCGCGAACGCGATGGCCGACGGCTTCTCGCCACGGTCCAGCAGCGCGCGATACGCCGCCAGCGCGTCGTCGATGGCGGCGGGAAACGGATGCTCGGGCGCCAGCCGGTAGTCCAGCGACAGCGCGCGCATGCCGGTCCGGACCACCAGGTTGGCGGTCAGCGAGATCGCGGTCTCGGGCGAGCCCACCACGAAGCTGCCGCCGTGAAAGTACAGGATCGTTCCGCCGGCGCGATGGCCCGCGGGCTCCACCAGCAGCGCGGGACGCGTCCCCAGCGTGGTGGCGGTCGTGCGGATGGCCTCCGGCACCCGCATCGTGGCCATGAAGGCGCGGAACCCCGCGCGCATCTCTTCCGCCGATCGCCGGCCCTGGGGCCGCGGCTGCTGCCTCAGGCTTGCGTCCAGCTTCCTGCGCTGTTCCTTGCTCATGCGTTCCTTCGGCTCATGTGTTCCCTCGGCTCATGTGTTTCCCTCGGCTCATGTGTTTCCCTCGGCTCATGTGTTCCCTCGGCTCATGCGTTCCTTCGGCTCATGCGTCCTCGGGTCGGTCCCAGGTGGGCTCATCCTGGGCTGCGCGCACGCCGCAGTAAACGCCCCGGTTTCGGGAAGTCGAATTGGCCGATAAGAAATATTATGTAAACTAAGCCAGATCGCGATTTGGCGGTGCCCATCCAATCTCGCCTGCTATCCTGACGTTCGGCGATGGACTTCGAAGAGTTCGAGCAACTGGTTCTGAAGCTCCTCTTCGAGACGGAAGTTCCGGTCACAGCCGCCCACACCGCCTACCTGGGACGCCTGTCGGTGCGCGGCGCCGAGCGGCACCTGGCGCGCATGGTCGAGCAAGGCACGCTGCTGGTCCGCACCAGCCCGGAAGGCGTCGTCGAGTACTACTACCCTGGCCGCAAGCCGCTGGTTCCGCCGGCAGCCGCGGGCTCGCCGTATCCAGCCGCAGGCTTCGCCGGCCCGCCCTCGATCGTCATTGGCGACCCGATGCTGCAGCCGCTGCGCAGCAACCACAGCCCGGCCACCGCCGTGCTCCTGTCGATGCTGATCCCCGGCGCTGGCCACATCTACTCGGGCCGCGCCGGCACCGGCGTGGCCTGGATGGCGACCACGCTCATGGGCTACGCCTGCTGCTTCCTGCCCGGTCTCTTCCTGCACGGCCTGTGTCTGGTCAGCGCCGCGCGCATGCGCCGCACCTGACCGGCGCGGCCGCCCTCAGCCGCCAGCCTCCAGGCTCTCCTCCTTGCGCCGCCGCAGCTGGCGCAGCTCCTCGACGGCCTTCTGGGTGCCGGCGCCGTTCGCGGCTCCCGTCTCCAGCGCGGAGATCGCCTCGCCCAGCATGCGCACGTCGTCCTCCGTCCGCTGGCGTAAGGCCTGGTGCATGTCCAGGAACGACCCGTAGAACTCCTGCAGCTCGTCGCCCTTGCGCAGGCCTCCGGGCAAAGCGCCGAACCGATTGTCGCGGATGCGCGCGAAGAACCCCGAGATCTTGAACAGCGGACCGGCAACCTTGTGGGTGATCAGGATGCCCACCGCGCTGATCGAGATCACCAGCACCACGCCGAAGCCGACGATCCCCCACAGCACCCAGCGGTCGCTGGCGGCGAACTGCGCCTGCAGCTCGTCCGCCACGGCCGGATCGGCCATGCCCGACAGCTCGATCACCTTCGAGATGTCGCGCGTCGCCTGGTACATCTTGTAGCCCAGGCCCGATGTCAGGAACACGGCCACGATGACGATCGTCATCGTGTAGCGGAGCTGCAGCCCCACATCGAGCAAGTAGTTGCGCATCCTGCGGCGGTACTTCGGTGCTCCTGTTGCGCTGTCCGTGCTGTTCATATCGTGGGCCTCCGAGACTATCCGCCTTGAGCCTTCAAGAATTTCGCGAGATCTTCCGCCAACTGGGACGCCGTCGCCTCCAGACACTCCCGCCGCGCGTTCTCGCGGTCGCGCGGCCGGGTGCCCGCCTGGACGCTGGCCTCGGCGCTGGTCCAGGAGATGATGCTCTTCGAGGGCCAGCGCGCCACCATCACCTTCACCCCGCACGAGGTCTCGCTGCCCGCCCCCGACGTCACGTCGTCCAGCTTCGAGATGTTGCCGTCGATCCAGAAGCCGGCCGGTCCGCCGGGCTTGCCGGCCGGCGCCGCGTTCGCCGCCAGCGTGATGCTGGGGATCTTGCCCAGCTCCTTCTGCAAGGTGTCATGCACGATCTGGACGGGCTCGCCCGCCGCCTGCTTCACGCCGCCGCTGAAGGGTCCGAAGGCCAGGAAGATCTTCGCCTTGCCCCCGGCCGCGCCCCCGCCGGAGGGGCCGCCACCGGCCGCCAGCAGCGCCACCGCTTTCTCGGCCTGGGTGCGCACGAACGGATCCGGATCGCTCTTGGCCAGCCCGCGCAGCGCCGGCAGGCTGTCCCGATCCCCCAGCTGCCCCAGCGCCTCGGCGGCGACGGCCCGCACGGTGCGGTTCGCGTCGTCGAGCGCCCGGGTCAGACAGGACGCGCCTGACGGATCTCCCATCTTGCCCAGCACCAGCGCCGCCTGGACCCGGACCTTGTAGTTCGTGTCACCGGTCAGCGTGCGGCACACGGTCTCGACCTTCTTGGCCGAGCCGCCAGCCGCGAAGGCGACGGCTGGCAACAGCAGCAGCGCCATGGCACACGCCTGGCTGGCCGAGAGGCCCCACGCCGGCCCTCGTCTCCTCACGCGGGCCGTCTCCCGCGCCGGGGCTCTTCGGGCGCGGTGGGCAGCGAGAAGACGAAGGAGCCCGTGTCCTCCTCGCTGACCGCGTTCTCGACCCAGATCTCGCCACCGTGACCCTCGATCACCGCGCGCGCCAGCGCCAACCCCACGCCGTACGCCACCGGCCGATCGTCCAGCCTATGGTAGGCGTCGAAGACACGCAGCTTGTCCGCGTCCGAGAACCTCAGACCTACGCTCGAGATCTCGACGCAGACGTTGGTCTGGGACGGCCGCCGCGCCAGCACCCTCACCTTCGTCCTGCCGGTCGCGTGCTTCCGGCAATGCATCAGCATGTTGACGATCGCGTTGCGCATCAGCGCCGGATCCAGCCGCAGCACCGGATCGTCGCTGTTCGGCACCAGCTCCAGCTCGCTGGCCAGGCCCGGGTTGCGCCCCAGCTCGGTCACGACCTGCCGCAGCAGGTCGCCCATTCGCGCGGGCACCAGCGCCGGGGACATCGTGCCCGCCTCGAAGCGGTCGAAGTCCAGCACCGTACGCACGTTCTGAAGCAGCTGATCCAGCACCAGCCCCGCGTCCTGGACCGCCTCGTCGAAATCAGGCCGGCGCCGGTCGTCCTTGGCGGGAGCGAACTGGGCCAGGAACTCGATGTTGGCGGTGATGGCGCCGATCGCCCCTTGCAGGTCGTGCAGCAGGTAGGCGAACCAGCGGCGGCGCTCGTTGATCTCCGAGCCCTGATGCCGCTGCTTGCGGTCGAAGCGGCGAAACAGCGCGCGCGTCCGCAACAACGCCCACAGCCGCATGCGCCGCTCGGGTCCCTCCACCGACGGCGAGAACACCGCGTCCGCTCCCACCGCGATCGCCTTCAGCCGCAGGGCCGGATCTTCCGCGGCCATCAGCAAGATGGTGGGGACGAAGTGCGTGCGCACGCTGGTCTTCAGCCGCTCGCACAGCTCCACGCCCCGCTTGCCCGCCACCGACTCGTCGATCATCACGACGTCCGGCGGGTACATCAGCGCCTCCTCGAAGGCGCCGTCCAGGTCGGCCGAGACGCGTACGTCGACGCCCTCCTGCCGCAGGAACGTGATCAGCGGGCGCGCCACGTTGCGGTCCGGCGCCACCACCAACGCCTCCACATGCGCGGGCAAGGTGACCGCGTTGTTGTGGGTCGTTCTCTCGTCCGGAATCATCGGCAAGAGCGCCACACGGGCGCCGGTCCATCGTAACAGGGACGCCCGGCGAAGTCATCTTCCCCGCCCCTGCGGCCTGGGCCCGGGCAGCTTCGGAAGGCTTCGGAAGGCTTCGGAAGGCTTCGGATGACGCCTAGAAGCCCAGACCGACGGTCAGCGCCAGGCCGTGCGACACGCGATCGTCGGTGACGCCCGAGGTGGCCTTGGGCGACTCCGAGAACGCGTCGACGAAGTATCCGACCTCGGCCCGCACCTGCACGGACGAGGTGCGGCCCAGCAGCATGCCGAACGTCGGCTCCAGGCTGACGCCCGCGGAGCCGCTGCCGCCGTAGCTGAAGTATCCGTACTTGACCTTCCCGCCGATGAACGGGGTGAAGTCGGTGCGGAAGAACGGGTAATACGCGCCCAGCCCGACGTCGAAGAGCACGTTGCCGCTGTGACCGCCCAGGTCGAGGGCGATGTCGGCCATCCAGCTCCTGGCGTCGTACATCCAGAACAGCCCGCCCCCCGGTACCGCCGTGGTCTTGGCCGAAGGGGTGTTGAACGGCAGCAGCGTGAACAGGTGGAGGCCGAAGATCTTGTTGGCGTTGCGGCGGTTCAGGGTGTTCATCTCGTCGTCGGTCACCGTCTCCAGCTCGGCGCTCTCGCGCACCGGCTTGCCGATCACCATCGCGTGAACCAGCCGCTCCAGCACGACGTCCATCTGCTCGGGGCCACCCGAGATGGCCATGCTGTCCCAGTAGACGACCTGGCCGGACAGCGCATACACCGTGAAGCGGACGCGCGTCGACGTCCCCAGGTGTGTCAGACGCAGCACCGCCGCCTGCTGCGCGTGGGCGGCGTTGGCCTGCTCCACGGCCGCCGCGCCGGTCGGCTCGTCGGTCGACGAGGTCCCCGGTCCCGTCAGCACGGTGTAGCGCCCCGTCCGCTGCAGGTGGTCCTTCAACAGGTCGCGAGCCGCGTCCAGGATGCCCGGCGAGACGTTCAGTCCCGACGCCGGCAACAGCACAATCGGGGTCGATGCCGGCTGCGCGTGGACGCCGGCCCCGCCCAGCAGCGCCGCCGCCGTCGTGAGAGCGACCGCCAGCGCCCTCGCGCCTGCGCCTGTCCGTCGGGTATGCGCGGGACCGAACGAGGCGGCCGATAGCTGACAAAATTGTCCGGGCTTGTCCATGCGGGGGGGCTCCTGGGCTCGCGAAATCAGGGGTCGGATTACAGCGATTCCTATCGGCGGGGGCAAGCAGCAAGGTGAAGACCAGAACAACGGCCCCTCCCGGACGGACACTGTCGCACATGTAGGTTTTTTGACTTCATGGCCATACAGCCCTATTGTCGAGCCATGCCCATCGCCCAGCCTGCTCGTTCTTCCGCCCAGACCGACGACACCTCGCCGTCCAGCGACACGACGGCGGCCCAGAACGTCCCCAGCCTCGCCCGGCCGGCGCAGCGCCGCGAGCACCTGCGCTTCGACAAGGTGTTCACGGTCCGCATCGAGTCGCTGCTCTTCGGCGACATGATCTGCGTGGCCCGCAACATCTCGGCCGGCGGCGTCTTCATCGAACTGAGCGATCCCCTGCCCCTCGGCGCCACGCTACGGGTTTGCTTCCCCGTCCCTGACGGTTCGGGGGAAGTCGTGGCCGTGGGCGAGGTGAAGAACCATTACTTCATCAACTACATGAAGGACGGCGTCACCCGCGCCATCTCCGGGATGGCGGTGCGCTTCACCGCGTTCGAGAGCGACAGCCACCGCATCCTGGCCGACTGCCTGACCAGGATGCGCGTGCTGCACTGACGCGGTTCATTCAGCGGGCCGGGGACGCACGGCGATCGGCTCCGGCAGATCGACCGTCGCGCCCTCCTCGATGGGCACCTCGATCTCCCGTGGACCGCTGGTGATCGACAGGACGCGCGGGCCCACCCGCACCGAAATCTCGTACCGGCCCGGCAGCACGCCCGGGATGACGAAGTTCCCGTTCTTGTCGATCTCGCCCACCGCCTTGCGGGGAAACGCCAGCGGCGATCGGCCCACCAGCACGGCGCGCGTCTCCGGATCCAGGGGCGGCACGGACGGATGGGTGATGCGGCCGCGCACGCGCGCCCCGCGGTGCGTGACCCCCAGCTCGATCTCGGCGTCGGCGCTGCTGTCACCCACCTCGATCTTCTCCGGCGGATAGACCAGCATCTCCCCGTGGCGCGCCCACAGGTAGTAGGTGCCCGGACGGAAGCGATCCTGCGCGAACCTGCCATCGGTGTCCGTGGTCCAGATGATGGGCGAGGCCCCCGCGCCGAAGGCTCCGGACGGCAGCGCGATCACGACGGCGTGGGCCACGGCGTCGCCCTCCGCGTCGATGACGCTGCCCTTGATGACGCCCGTACGCGACAGCCGCAGGGTCACCCGCGGCGACCCAGGCACCCCGGTCGTCCGCACCGTCCCTGGCAGCCAGCCGAACTTCGATGCCACCACGGTGTATTTGCGCGCCTCCAGACCCGTCAGCACGAACTGACCGTCATCGCTGGTCTGCGCGGAGGCCACCTCGACGACGTCGTCCGGACCGCGCAGGGCCCGCACGTCGGCGCCGCGCACGGGCGCCCCCGCGGCGTCGACCACGCGGCCCTTCTGCGTCACCTCGGGCGCCAGGCGGAACGACCGCGACACGGTCGGCGCCCGCTCCAGCCGTCCCTCGACCATGCGAACCTCGGCGATCTCGGTGGCCAGGCCGGCGTGCGTGATGCGGACCGTGTAGGGCAACGGCGCCGAGGGCAGCCGCAGCCGGAAGCTGCCGTCCTTGCCCGTCACTTCGTCGGCGATGGCGGTCCCCTGGAACCAGACCCGGATCTTCGCCCCCTCGATCCGCTTGGCAGCGTCGTCGGTCACCCGTCCCTGCAACGTCACCTCGGGACGGTCGCTGGTGTCACGGCGGAAGATCTCGCGCCGGAACTCCTCCTCGGACGCCAGGATGCAGCTGGAGCCGTGGTGCCAGGGTGTGGCGCAATCGGGCGCCAGGCGGGAGCAGAACTCGACGCACGACGCCGGATCTTTGGGGTCGCACAGGGAAGACGGCGCTTCGTCCGGCTCCAGCAGGGGCAGCGGTGTGCCGCGACCGTCGCAGAAGATGCACCCCTCCGGGCGCTCCACGCAGCGGACGTCGCGGGGATCGACGCTGGCGCTGGTGGCGGCCGGCGCGATGGGGTTCCCCTCCTCACGGTGACACGCGCCCGCCACCAGCGTGGCCAGCATGAGCGAAGCGAGCGTGAGGAGTCGCATCGAAGGGGTCGTGGCGAGAGGCACGGGGAAGACGATCCGCTTCCGCTGCCGGATGACAGCGTGTAGATCGGGGTGACTCTAGACCATGAGCCCCGACTCCCCAAGCCAGCCCGCCCCCCTGTTCCTCGTCCTCGAAGGGATCGACGGCTCCGGAACCACCACCCAGCTCGAGCGCGTGACGGCCGCGCTGCGGGCCAGCGGACGCCGCGTGGTGGCCACGCGCGAGCCCAGCACGGGCCCCATCGGTGTGCTGCTGCGCGAGATCCTGGCGGGCAAGCACGCCAACCCGGACGGCACCACGCTGGATGGGCGCGCCATGGCGCTGCTGTTCGCCGCCGATCGGCGCGACCACCTGACGCGCGAGATCGAGCCGGCGCTGGCCAGCGGGTTCGACGTGGTCTCGGACCGCTACCTGCTTTCGTCGCTGGCCTACCAGGCCGTCGAGGCGGACCGGGTGTGGGTCGAGCGGTTGGCCGACGGTGTGCGCGCCCCTGATCTGACCGTGCTGCTGGACGTCGACATCGGCGTGGCGGCGCAACGGCGGCTGAAGGCGGGACGCCCCGTCGAGCGCTATGACGCGGACGGCACCCTGGCCCGCGTCACCGAGAACTACCGCAAGCTGGCGCGCGTGATCCCGAACGTCGTGTCCCTGGACGGCGGCGCCCCCGTGGATGACGTGACGACGGCGATCCTGGACCGGATCCGCGCTGTCATGCGCGGGCGCGGTTGAGCGACGCCTCAGCGATGTTTCTTGGCTGACGCGTCGTCAGCGTGCTTCTTGGCGGGCGCGGCCTTCGGCGGCGCGGGCTTCTTCTTCGCGACCGGGTGATGCTTGACGGCGGGCTTCGGCGCCGCCGGCGTCTCGGCCTCCGCCGGTTCTTCGGCGGGCGCGGCGGCAGCCGGCTTCGGGGGCTCGGCCGCCGGCGCGGGCGCCTTCTCGGGCGCGGGCACCGTGGCGGGCGCGCTGGCCGGCGGCGGCGCCGCGGGCGCGGGATGGCTCTTGCCCCGCAAGGCCACGATCCCGACGCCCACCAGGGCGACCACGACCACGACGGCGATCCCGATGATGGCCAGGCGCTTGCCGCCGCCGATCTCGTCCAGCACTTCATTGTCGCTCATGCGCTCGCCGGGGATCTCCTCCCCGCGCGCCGCGACGACCCGACCCGAGTTTCCGGTGCTGCCCAGCGAGAACTTGTTGTGGTCGGCCACGGTCAGCGTGCCGTCGTCGGTGTACCGCTCGGCCAGCGCCTTGGGATCGTCGGGCGAGATGGTGGTGCTGGGGCCTGACACGTCCGCGGCCGGCGGGGCGACGTCGGGCGCGGGTGCCGCCGCGGCGCTCTTGGCGTCGACCATGGCCTGCACCTTCGCGCGCGCGTCGGCGACCATCTGGTCGACGTCGCCCTTCTTGAACCAGAGCGTCTCGCGGAACTGTCCGGCGGCCTGCTCGGGCGTCAGAGCGACCGGAGGCAGCGTCTCGGTGTTCCGCGGCGTCCCGACGGGCGGCCCCGCCACCGAGATCGAGCTGGTGATCGGCAGCGAGATCATCGTGGCCGACACGGCGGCGCCGTGCGACGGTCTTCCGGACGAGGGCGACGGTGTCACGGCCCCCCGCCCCGTCGACGCGGCCGCTTGCGCCGGCGCCGGCGTGGCAACCCGCGGGGCGCTGGGCTGGGATGGCGCGCCCGCGTCCGGCTGCGGGCCGCCTTCCGCCGCCTGGCGCGCCGCCACGGCCTGCGCCACCAGCTTCTGCACCTCGGGCGCTCCGCCCGCGAACATGATGGTCTTGGCGAAGGCGGCCTCCTTCCCACCAGACGCCCCCGTCGTACCAGCCGCTGCCTGCTCGTCGGGCACGATCAAGGCCGCGACGTCGGACAGGAACTGCCGCATCGTCAGCGGCCGCCGGCTCGAGTTGCGCTCCAGCGCCTTCAGCACGACCCGGTCCACCTCGACCGTCAGCCCGGCGCCACGCTTGATGCTGGGGGGGGTGATCTCCGCCTTCAGCAGCGCCTCGATCGTCGCCTGGGGCGTCGCACCGGTGAACGGCGGCTGGCCGGTCAACATCAGGTAGACCAGCGCGCCCAGGCTGTAGGTGTTCGAGCGCTGGTCGATCAGCTTGCCCTCGGCCTGCTCGGGCGAGATGAACTCTGGCACGCCGAACAGCGTCTCGGTCAGCGGTCGGGGGACGGCGAAGTTGATCAACCGCGCGTCGTCGTCACGCGAGATGAGCACGTTCTTGGCGGACAGGTCACGATGGACGACGCCCACCTTCTGAGCGTCGAGCAGGGCGTCGCCGATCTGGGCCACCACGCGCTTCGCACGGTCCAGCGGGAACGGACCGGTGCGCGCCAGCACCTGATCCAGGGGTTCGCCTTCGGTCAACTCGGAGGCGATGAAGACGCGGCCGTCGGGCGTCTTGCCGAAGTCCAGCACCTTGACGATCCGCGAGCTGCCGGCCCGCTGCAGTTGCCGCAGCTCGCGCAAGGTTCGGTCGACCGAGACCGGCGTGGGGAGCACCTGAGGGGCCACCTGCTTGTAGGCCACGGCCGCTCCGGTCTGCGAATCGGTCGCCTGCCACACCTCACCGCTGGCGCCCCCGCCCAGCTTTGATACCGGGACGTAACGCCCGGTGGGCGCCTCGGAGGCGGGCGCCGGCTCGATGGGAAGCAGCCGCTGGGGGCCGTTCGGCCCGGCGCATTCAGCGCGGGGACAGAAGTTCGCGTCGTCAGGATACTTGTTCTGGCAAGTCGCGCAGAGTTTCATCCGGCTCCTGATCGAGGGGGATCGAACCGGGCGTTCGCGAAACCCCCGGGCCGCTGCGGCATGTTAGGCGGATCAGGGCGAAAAGGTCAACCCTGTCCGGCATCTCGACGGGCCCAGCGGGCGCCGGAGGACGGCGGAAATGCGGCGCAATCGCGCGATTTACTTGCCGGGCTGGCCGAGATCGGCGAACAGCTCGACCGCCGAGGGGGTCGACTTGCGGCTGTCCTTCGCCTTACGCTTCTTGCCCATGTTCGTGTGGCGGCGAACGCGGCGCTTCCAGGTGCTACGAGAATTTGAGGCCATGGCGGAGGCGCTTCTTAGCAAGGGCCCGGGCGGGCGTCAAACAATAGCGCCAGCCCGGTGCCGGGTCCCCTATCAGTAAACGAACGTCTTGAAGGCGAGATCGTCTCCCGACTGGGACGCCCCCCTCACGGTCAGCACGCCCGAGGCGTACTGATCCGGGCCCATGCTGGCGTTCAGGCTGGGCTGGCAGTCCGAATCGGACATGCAGAACGCGCCGGAGGTGCTGCACTTGAAGGTGCTGTTCGAGCACGTCGCGGCTGTGACGTTCTGAAGCGTCATCGAAAGGGATAGCGCTTCGCCCGAGGTGACGTGAGCGCACCAGGTCCTGACGTCGAAGAAGGCGCCGGTGATCGCGGTCGCCGACAGGCTGCCGCCCCCGCAGGTGTGATCGACCTGTGACAGCGGCAGCGAGCCCTGGGCGATCACGGTCCCGGAACCGTCGGCCACGTTCAGCTGGATGGTCGCGTTCGCATCGACCGCGTTGCGACAGTTGTGGATGCTGACCTCGATCCCCGTCAACAACCCGGTGGCGCCCGCCACGAAGGTTTGACCGACCGGCTCCTGAGAAGGCGCGAGCACCATGTACCAGCCGGGCGACTGCAGCTGCGACTGATCGACGCTGCCGCTGTTGGTAGAGCACGCGTTGATGCCGTTCGTGCCGTTCGTGCCGTTGGTCCCGTTCGTCCCGTTGGTCCCGTTCGTCCCGTCGCAAACGTAGCGGTCGGTGGTGACCTCGCCCGGCTCGAGGACGCTGTCACCGGCGGTCCCGTTGCCCGCGCCGTTGTCCAGCCCGGCTTGGATATGCTGGCCCCCGTTTGCGCACGCGGAGCCGGAGGCCTCGGCGGTGACGGTCAGCAGCGACGTGTATCCGTTCGTGCCGTTCGTGCCGTTCGTGCCGTTCGTGCCGTTCGTGCCGTTCGTGCCGTTGGTTCCATTCGTGCCATTGGTTCCATTCGTCCCGTTGGTTCCGTCGGTCCCGTTCGTGCCATTGCAGACAGGCGAAAGGGACTCGACCTCACCGGTCTGCAAGACGCCGTCCCCGGCGATCCCACTTGGGAGTCCATCGTCGCGCCCCACGCTCACCAGGGAACCGCCGTTCGGGCAGGTGTTGCCGGGCGCGATCGTCGTGATGGTCACCAGAGACGCATAGCTCGAGGTCGCCGGGGTCCCGTTGCAGACATAGGCCGTCGACCGGATCTCGCCGGCTTGCAGCACGCCATCGTCGGCGACGCCGCCCCCGGAACCGTCGTCAGTGCCCGCATCCAGGCGCTGGCCGCCCGCCGGGCAGTTCGCGCCGGCCGCTTCGCTGGTCGTCGTCACCAGCGCAGCGTGAACGGCGCCCGGCGAAGTCCCGTTCGCCCCCGGAGCCCCCATCGCCCCGGCAGGTCCCGCCGCTCCCACGGCGCCGTTGCAAACGTACGCGGTCGTGTGCACTTCCCCTGCTTCCAGGACGCCGTCGGCGGCGACACCGCCCGCGGACCCGTCATCGATTCCTGTCTGGATCTTCTGGCCACCGTCGGGGCAGTTCGTACCCGCGGGCTCGACCGTCACGGAAGCCAGCGTGTTGAAGCCGTTGCAGACGTAATACGAGGCGCGAACCTCGCCAGGTTCCAGCACCCCATCGCCCGCGACCGCCACCGCGCCGCCGTTCCCACCAACGCCCGCGGCGCCACTGGCACCTGCGGCGGCCGACATTCCGCCGATGCCACCATCGTCCACACCCACGTCGACCCGTTCGCCGCCGGCCGCACAATGCGGGCCCGCGGGCTCGGTCACGACCGATGACAGACTGTTGTAGCCATTGCTGCCCGGCGGCCCCGAAGCGACCTGGGGCTCCGGCGCCGTCACCGCGGCGGTCGGGGTGCACCCCGCGCCCCCGCACGCCGCCACCACCACCGAAACCCCGAGAAACGTCAGGCCGAACCGGCGCCGTCCACCGAATACCCGCCATCCAGACAACAGAGAGGTCGACATTTTCGTCCCTCTGTCGTCGGTGGTGTCGCGGTTAACTTGAGGTAACCGGGCGACGGTCCCGGCACCGTGATGCGCGCCCCGCCGCCGAGCGCCGCCTACTGGCGGTGGGCGCTGACCACGCCTTCGATCGACTGCAAGTTCCGCAGCACGTTCTTCAGCTGGTCGACGTGGGTCACCGACACCTGGAAGGTGTTGACGGCCTTGCCGTCCTCGGAGGTCCGGCACTTCGCCTGCGAGATGTTGACCCCGTTCTCGGTGAAGGCGCGCGAGATCGACGCCAGCAGGCCCGGCCGATCCTCGGCCTGAACCTCGACCGTGACCGGTCGCGTGGTCTTCGATTCGTCATCCCAGGCCACGTCCAGACGACGCGCGGGATCGAGCGCCAGCGCCTTCTCGCAGTCCGGCGCGTGAATGATCACGGCGTGGCGGCCGCTGATGAACCCGATGATGGGATCGCCCGGCACCGGGCTGCAGCACTTGGCGAACTTCACGAGGATGTCGCTCTCGCCCTGCACCCGCACGCCGCCGATGGCTCGCTTGCCCGACCGGCGCAGGCCGCCCAGAGGCGCCTCCAGCGGCTCGGCCCTGCCGCTCGTCTCCGGCGGCAGCACCTCGGGCGCGCGCGCCGGCGCGATGGCGTTGGCGGCCTGCTCGACGGTCAGGCGGTTGTAGCCGACCGCCACCAGCAGATCCTCCGCCGTACCCACGTGCAGCTTCAGGGCGGCCGCCTCCACGCTGCCGTCACGCTCCAGGTTGGACAGGCCGAGCCCTCGCTTGCGCAGCTCGCGCGCCAGCAGATCGTGGCCCAGTTGCTTGCTGCGATCCCGCTGCTCCATCCGCAGGAAGTGGCGGATCTTGGTCTTGGCGCGGCTGGTGACGACGAACTTCAGCCAATCCTTCGACGGCTTCTGGTTGGCGGACGCCAGGATGTCCACCGTGTCGCCATTCTTCAGCACGTAGCGCAGCGGCACGATCAATCCATTCACGCGCGCCCCGGAGCAGTGCTCGCCGACCTTCGAGTGAACGGCGAACGCGAAGTCGATGGGGGTTGCCCCCTTGGGCAGCGCCTTCACGTCCCCCTTGGGCGTGAACACGAAGACCTCGTCCTGAAACAGGTCGATCTTGACCGTCTCGATGAACTCGGTGGGATCCTTCAGATCGCGCTGCCACTCCATCAACTGGCGCAGCCAGGCGAAGGCCTGCCCGTCCGGCTCGGCCAGGGACTTGTTCCGCTCCTTGTACTTCCAGTGCGCGGCGATGCCCTGATCGGCGATGCGGTGCATCTCGTGCGTGCGGATCTGCACCTCCATGCGATCGGCGCGCGGCCCGATCACCGTGGTGTGCAGCGACTGGTACAGGTTGGGCTTGGGCAGCGCGATGAAGTCCTTGAACCGCCCCGGAATCGGCGTCCAGGTCGAGTGCACCACCCCCAGCACCGCGTAGCAGTCGCGCACGGAGTCGACGATGCAGCGGAAGGCGATGATGTCGTAGATCTGCTCGACGTCGCGGCCGGTCTTGCGCTGCTTCTGGTAGATCGACCACAGGTGCTTGGCGCGGCCCGACACCTGTCCGGCGATGCCGGCCTCCTGCAGCACGCTGTTCAGCTTCTCGACCACCTCGGCGATGTAGCTGTTCCGCGACTCGGCGCTGCCGGTCATCTTCGCCAGCAGGTCGTTGTACGCCTGCGGCTCGACGTAGCGAAACGCCAGGTCCTCGAGCTCGATCTTCATCCACTGGATACCCAGGCGGTTCGCCAGCGGCGCGTAGATCTCCAGCGTCTCGCGCGCGATTCGCTCCTGCTTCTCGCGCGACATGTACTGCAGCGTCCGCATGTTGTCGACGCGATCGGCCAGCTTGATCAGGATGACGCGGATGTCGCGCGCCATCGCCAGCAGCATCTTGCGGAAGTTCTCGGCCTGGCGCTCCTCGCGCGTGGTCCAGGGGATCTGCCCCAGCTTGGTCACCCCCTCGACCAGGAACTGGATCTCCTGCCCGAACAGGCGGCCGATGTCCTCGGCGGTGGCGCTGGTGTCCTCGACGCAGTCGTGCAGCAGCCCCGCGCAGACCGACGCCACGTCCAGCCGCAGGTCCGAGATGATCCGCGCCACGCCGACGGGATGGACGACGTAGGGCTCGCCCGAGCGGCGCCGCTGGCCGGCGTGGCGCTCGGAGGCGAAGTCGAAGCAGCGCTGGATCAGGCCGACGTCCGCGGCCGGGTCGTAGGCCGAGACGGTGTTGACGATCTGGCGGACCGCTTCAGTCATGCGACGCGGGAACGAGGGGCATCACGGTCGCCCCCGGCCCCCCACCCGACCCTTCCGTCAACAGCTCCTCCGCCAGGTGCGCCTGCCGGCTGCGCGAGCAACGCGTCGCCTCGACGATCGCGTTCAGCTGCTGGAAGGCGCGATCCAGGTTGTCGTTGACGACCAGGTAGTCGTACTCGCCGTAGTGCTCGAGCTCGCGCTTCGCGCCGGCCAGGCGGCGGGCGATGGCCTCGGCCGATTCGGTGGCCCGGCGGCGCAGGCGACGTTCCAGCTCGGCGATCGACGGCGGCAAGATGAAGATGAGGACGCTCTCGTCGGGCCACTGGTTACGGATCTGCTTGCCGCCCTGCCAGTCGATGTCGAACAGGTAGTCGGTGCCGTCCTCCAGCGCGCGGTTGACCGTGTGGATGGCCGTGCCGTAGCGGTTGCCGTGGACGGTGGCGTGCTCGGCGAACTCCTTGTTGTCGACCATGCGCGAGAACTCGTCGTCCGAGACGAACTTGTAGTC
>Ga0070679_100000377_pt1 | contig 37955 bp, 27 predicted proteins | sample KBSC63BmetaG_FD_65652 | JGI IMG/M metagenome (GOLD analysis project Ga0070679, IMG submission 65652) | Corn rhizosphere microbial communities from Kellogg Biological Station, Michigan, USA - KBS C6-3B metaG | ecosystem: Host-associated > Plants > Roots > Rhizosphere | place: USA: Michigan... | reverse complement strand
GGAGAGTGGATCGAGCGCGCGCCATACTTCGAGGCGATCGCTGTGCAAGGTGACGGCGTGTTCGACACGTTGAAGGCAGTGAGCAAGCTGGTGCTGAAGGCGCTCGCCTAGCGGGGCGGCCGAGGCTCCGATGAACCTTCCCAATACGATCACGGCTGGCCGGATTCTGGCCGCGCCCTTCATCGCCGCCCTGCCCTTCATCGCATCGCCGGGCGCGCGCCTCATCGCGTTCATTCTTTACATTGTCGCGGCGATCACGGACTACTACGACGGAAAGCTCGCGCGCACGAGGAACCTGATCACCGATCTCGGCCGCCTGCTCGATCCGATTGCCGACAAGCTTCTCCTCTTTGCGACGCTGATACCAATGTTCGTTCTGATGGCTCCGTCGAACGATCCGCTGATTCCAACCCGCGCCGAGAACATCGACGCGGGACGGCTCCCCTTTCTGACGCCGTGGGGTCCGGTCGGACTCGCGTGGTGGGTGGTCGCAATCGTCATCGGGCGTGAAGTCTTCATGACCATCTTTCGCCAGGCTGCCGCGCGGCGCGGAGTCGTCATCTCGGCGATCGGGCCCGCGAAATGGAAGACGGGCTTCCAGTCTGTGTGGGTGGGATCCGCGTATTTCTGGTTCTTCGCCGCTAGCCTTGCGATTGCCAAAGGCTGGCAGAATTCGGCGTGGCGCGGGTTCGCGTATTTCAACGGCATCGTCGGCACGGTAACGATGGTGGTCTCCGTGGTTCTCACGATTTACTCGTTGGTTCTCTATCTCCGGCGCTATGCGCGGGTGTTCGCCTTTTGAATCCCAGGCAGGTCGAGCTGATCACCATTGGTGACGAGCTCCTCCTCGGCTTCACGATAGACACGAACGCCGCGCACATCTCGCGCGTGCTCGCGGCGAAAGGCATTGAGATCGTGCGCCGAACGACCGTCGGCGACGAAGCCGACAAGATCGCGGTCGCGGTGCGCGAAGCTCTCGATCGCACCGGCGCGGTCATCACGACGGGCGGGCTCGGCCCCACGGGCGATGATCTCACGAAGCCTTCGATCGCGCGCATTTTCGGTCGCGAGATGAAGCTCGACGAGTCGATCGCCGCGCAGCTCGAGCAGCGGTGGCGCGCGCGCTTTCCCACCAGCGTGTTTCCCGCGACGAACAGAACGCAGGCCGAGATCCCTGAAGGCGCGCAGATATTAACAAACCGACACGGGTCGGCGCCGGGCATCTGGCTCGAGGACGACCGTGGGCGATGGGTCGCGATGATGCCCGGCGTCCCGCGCGAGATGCGAGGAATGTTGGCCGAGGAGGTTTTGCCGGCGATCGAGGCGCGAGCTGGAAGCGCTGGGACGGTGGTTCTTTCGGGCACGCTCCGCACGACCGGGATTGCGGAATCGGCGATCGCAGAGCAGCTCGGGCCCAACTTTCTCGGCGATCCGCGAACCGAGGCGGGATCGCTCCCGCTCGCGTATCTGCCGGGCGTCAACGGAGTGGATCTGCGCGTCACCGCCAAGGGACTCGCGCCCGATCGCGCGAAGATCCTCGTCGCGGACGCCATTCTGAAACTGAGGAGCCGGGTCGGTGCGTACGCGTATGGAGAAGACGAAGCCGATCTCGCTGCTGTCGTCCTCGATCGGTGCCGCGAGCTCAAGCTCACGCTCGCAGTCGCGGAGAGTTGTACGGGCGGGATGCTGGGTGAGCGTCTCACGAATATTCCCGGCTCGAGCGATGTGTTTCTGGGCGGCGTGATCGCGTACCACAACGATGTGAAGAAAAAGCTGCTTGGTGTCACGGCCGGCGACCTCGAGAAGCACGGAGCGGTGAGCGAGCCGGTCGCCCTACAGATGGCCGCCGGTATCCGTGAAAGCACAGGCGCCGATGTCGGGGTTTCGGTGACAGGAATCGCCGGACCCGGGGGCGGGACGCCCGAGAAGCCGGTAGGATTGATGTGGGTTGCCGTGCATGCTTCGGAGGCGAAGGCACGACGCTTCCATGTTGGTGGAGATCGCGCGGAAATCAGGCAGCGCGCGGCGCAGGCGGCGCTCGAGATGGTGCGCCGCGCTCTCTCAAAGGGTTAACTTTTGACAATGAAACATTCCAGAAAGAAGGGAGAGCAGACTCCCCTCCCAGACCAGGATGCGATGGGATCTGAAAATGATTTTGCGCCCGGCGGAAACGGTGGCGCCGCTGAAATAGAGGACGCGCCGGCCGATGCCGCCCGCGGAAGCGCCCAGGCTGGAGCAGATGCTGCGGCGGACGGAGCGTCTTCGCCGGCCGATACAGGCGCCGCAAGCGACCTCGCGGGCGAGCGCGACAGATACCTGAGGCTCGCCGCTGAGTACGACAACTATCGCAAGCGCTCGATGAAGGAACGCCAGGACGCCGGCGCGCGTGCTCAGGGGGATCTTGTTCGCCAGATGGTGGAAGCTCTCGACGACGTCGCGCGGTTCGCGCACATCGATCCGTCGACGACGGACGCCGCCACTGTAGTGCAAGGCGTGGACATGGTGGAGAAGAAGCTGTTGAAGACGCTTGGCGCTGCCGGTCTGGAGGTCATCAATCCGGTTGGTGAGACTTTCGACCCGGCGTTGCACGAAGCGGTAGCCACCGAGCCGACGTCGGCCCAGGAAGACGATCACGTCGTTTCACGAGTGTATCAGCCCGGATATGTGTTCAAGTCGCAGCTGCTTCGACCCGCACGCGTGGTTGTGAAGCAGTGGAACGGGTGACTGCCGCGCTGAGCTGATCTCTCATGGCACAGACGAAGGATTTCTACGCCGTGCTGGGCGTGAGCTCTACCGCCACCCAGGACGAGATCAAGAAGGCGTACCGCAAGCTGGCGAAGAAGCACCACCCCGACGCGAACGCCAACGAACCAAAGGCAGCCGAGCGCTTCAAGGAGATATCGGAGGCGAACAACGTCCTCAGCGATCCCGCAAAGCGAAAACAGTACGACGAGATGCGTCGGCTCGGCGCTTTCGATGGCGGCTTTGGCGGATTCGGCGGTGGGCGAGCGCGCTCCTCTGGAGCGGGGACGAGGGGCGCCACCCAGAATATCAACTTCCAGGACTTCGACATCGGAGGCCTTGGAGGCCTCGGCGACCTCTTCAGCTCGATGTTCGGCGGCGGCGAGGCGCGCCAGGGAGCGAAGCCGCGTGGCCCCGAAAAAGGGCAGACGGTCGAGGCTACGCTCGAGATTCCATTTCGTACGGCGGCCCGCGGCGGCAAAGTCCCGATCGAGCTCGAGGTGAGCGAAGAATGCCCGACATGTCACGGTACAGGGGCGGCGCCGGGGGCTCAGCTCAAGATCTGCCCGAACTGTGATGGCCGGGGTGTCGTCTCGTTCGGCCAGGGGGGATTCGCGGTCAATCGCCCGTGTCCGGTGTGCCTGGGTCGCGGCCAGGTTCCCACCGAGCCGTGCCCAACGTGCCACGGGAACGGCGAGCTGAGCGTCAAGCGCAAAGTGCTGATCAATGTTCCTTCTGGCGTAGATACAGGATCCAAGATCCGGCTTAAAGGACAGGGCGGAAAGGGAAACGCGAACGGACCGCCGGGCGACCTTGTCATCACGTTCAACGTCAAGCCGGACAAGTTCTACAAGCGTGACGGACTCGACGTGATCGCGACGGTTCCGCTCAACATTGCGCAGGCCACGCTTGGAACAAAAATCAGCGTCCGCACTTTGGATGGGAGAAAGGTGGCGATCAAGATTCCGGCGGGGACTCCGTCGGGGAAGCGCTTCAGGGTGCGCGGGCAGGGAATCGAGAAGGCCGAAAAGAAGGGCGACCTGATCGTTGAGGTGTCGATCGCCGTGCCCGAGAAGCTTTCGGAAGAACAGGAGCGGATGATGAAGGAATTCGCCGACGCGGGCGGAATGAAGTACTGAAAGACGCTTACAGCCGCCTGATCCAGATATTCCGATAGCGAACGGGATTCCCGTGATCCTGGAGCGTCAACGACTGCTCCGGCGGATGCGGTGTGTACAGCGCAGGGCGATCGTTGTAAGTGTTCCCATAGATCTCGACGTTGTTCTGTATCAGAACGCCGTTCTGGAGCACCGTGACGCGGGCCCGATCGACAACCTTGCCCTGCTCGTCGAACTTCGGCGCGTGAAAGACGATGTCGTATGTCTGCCACTCGCCGGGCTTCCGCGACGCGTTGACGAGCGGCGCATACTGCTTGTAGACCGATCCGGCCTGTCCGTGATAGTAGGTCTTGTTGTTGTACGAGTCGAGCACCTGGATCTCGTAGTGATCCATGAGGAAGACGCCGCTATTGCCGCGCTCCTGGCCCTCGCCCTTCACTATCGCTGGGGTTGCCCATTCGATGTGCAGCTGCACGTCACCGAATTGTTCCTTCGTCGAAATCGCTCCAGTGCCTGCTGCAACCTCGACATAGCCATCCCTCACGTTCCACTTTGCAGGACTCCCGTCGCCCGAGCGCCAATGGGATAGATCTCTCCCGTCAAAGAGCACTATTGCGTCCGAGGGAGGACTCGCGTTGGTAGCCCCGGGCGTTACGATCGCCGGTTCGGCCCTGGGAGGCAGAAACGGTTGCGGGTCCTGGGCGCGCGCCGCGCCTGCAGAAGCGCCGGCGAGCGCGAGAGCAATGAGGTGATAGCGAATTACCATGGCAGTTGGGGCGAGCGGTAGTAGTTGATGCCCAGGTAGTTCCACCGCGCCTGGTGGGTCACGACTCTCGAACGGAAGCTCTCCCAGTTGCGCGACGCCTGCGGAGTCCATCCGAGTTCGGCGACTGCGGGAAGGCGAGGGATCGCCAGGTATTCCAGCGCGGTAATGTTGCGAAGGGTCTCGCTCCAGAACGGCGCCTCGACGCCAACGATATTGCTGTCCGTCACACCCTTCATGTACGTCGCCGGATCCCAGTCATAAGCGTCACGCACCTCGATGTAGGCGGCCCAATGCAGGCCAAGCTCCGTGGAAGGAGTGTACTTCATGTCGAGGTAGATCTTGTTCGAAGGTGACATGATCAGCTTCGTTCCGCTCGCTATCGCTGGACCAGCAGAATCGCTCTTCCACTGCTGCGCGATTGTCGAGGGAGTCAGTCGTGCCTTCGTGATTTCTTCCCAGCCGATCATCGTCTTGCCGTACTTGTTCACGATGCCCTGCACGCGCTCGATGAACCGGACGTACTGGTCGTTCGTCAGCGTCTGAACTTCGTCGCCGCCGATGTGGAAGTAGGGACCCGGAGTCATGCCGCTTATCTCGCGCACGATATCGTCGACGAAGGCGTACACCGGCTCCTTGTCCACGCAGAGGCTGCTCCAGCCCACATCAGTTCCGCTATACAGTGCGGTAGGCCGATTGCTGCAGCCGAGGTCCGGATAGCCGATGAGACCGGCATTGATATGGCTCGGCATGTCTATCTCAGGCACGACCGTGATGTATCGTGCCGTGGCGTATCGAATGATGTCCTGGTAATCCTGCTGCGTGTAGAAACCGCCGGGCCCTCCGCCGACCTGCGTGAGCGACCCGAGCGCCGTCAGTCTTGGCCGCGAGTTGAGCGCGATGCGCCAACCCTGATCGTCCGAGAGGTGTATGTGCAGTACGTTCAGCTTGTAGAGCGCGAGCATGTCGATGAACTGCTCGACCTCGTCAACGGTGAAGAAATGTCGCGCGACGTCTATCATCGCGCCGCGATAGGCATATCGTGGCTTGTCCACGATGGACAACGCGGGAATCGGCCACACCGAGCGCTCGGAGCCCATGTCCGATTCGATGTCGGTCGGCAACAGCTGTCTGATTGTCTGAATGCCGCGAAACAAGCCCGCTGGGCGATTCGCGACGAGGCGGACCGAGTCCGCCGTGACATTCAGCTCGTAACCCTCCTCACCGAGAGAAGCGCGGTCGGGCGCGAGGCGTAGAATGATTGCGCCGGCTGCTGGAGTGCCGAGGGGCGCCACGAGGACTGGGAATTCGGTCGCGTGTCGAATCTGATTGCCTAACACTTCGCCGATCGCCGCGGCTTCCGGATTGCCCGGTTCCACGTAAATGCCGGTCGTCCGGCGAACCTCGAACGGCGTTCCCCCCGCCATCACCATTGAGGCCGGAAGAGGAACGAGCTGCGGCGCCCGGGTTACGGGCTGTGGCGTCGGAACGCTCGCCGGCTGACACGCGGTTCCCGCAACGACTGCGGCAAAGGCGAGGATGCGAATGTGCGGGAGAGATTCCTTGCGACGCGTCACGCCGGCCCCCTGAAATCGAAAAGGTTTGCTCGGCGTGGGATTGCCGAGGATTATGCTGCCAGAACTGGAAGCTTGGCTCGCTGGCCTTTTGCGGCTTCGATGAATCCGCCACCGAGCACTCGCTGCTGGTCATAAAATACGACGGATTGGCCGGGCGTGATTGCCGCTACCGGCTCATCGAGGGCCAGCTCGATCTCGTCGCCGTCGAGACGGACGATCTGAGCACGCGCGAGTGGCGCCCGGTGCCTGATGCGCACGCTCACTTCGTCGCCCAGCTTTGGCGCATCAGCCAGCCAGTTGACCTCGCGCGCCACAATGCCGCTGCCGAGCAGCTCGTCACGCGTGCCGATTACAACGGCGCGCTCGTCCGGCCGAATCGCAATCACGTACATCGGCGCTGAAAAGCCTCCCGGTACTCCACGGCGCTGTCCGATCGTGTAGCGCGCAAAGCCGTTGTGCTCGCCGACAATCGCGCCACTCGAGTTGACGATCGGTCCCTTTGCGAGGGCGGGCGCGTTCGCGGGAAGCCGCTGCTCGAGAATCCGCGCGTAATCGCCATCGGGGACGAAGCAGATCTCCTGGCTCTCCGGCTTTTCAGCGATGACTTCGAGTCCCATTGAGTGAGCCCGCGTGCGGGTTTGCGCTTTGTCGAGCGTGCCAACGGGAAGAATCATGCGTGAGAGAACCGCCCTGTCGATTCCCCAGAGGAAATAGGTTTGATCCTTGTTCTCGTCGATTCCTCGAGTGAGCTCGCCATCGATCACGCGGGCGTAATGCCCGGTGGCAATCCACTGCGCATCGATTGAATCTGCTTTCTTCAGGAAATCGCGGAACTTGGTGAACGTGTTGCAGCGCACGCAAGGAATGGGTGTGCGACCGCGCGCGTACTCATCGACGAAGTTGTCGACGACGTCGTGTCCGAACCGCGTCTCGAGATTGAGTACGTAGTGCGGGATTCCGAGCTGCTCGCACACGCGCCTGGCGTCGTTCACAGAATCGAGCGAGCAGCACGGGCGATCGGGCACATCCTCGCCGTGGCAGAAAAGCTTCATCGTCGCACCAACCACGTCGTATCCCTGCTCGACGAGAATTCCCGCCGCGACCGACGAATCCACGCCGCCCGACATGGCGACAAGCACTCTCTCGCGCGCCATCGCTACTCCGCCGCCGTCAGCTGTCGCGCCTTGGCGACCAGCGAGGGGAAGACCTCGAGCACGCGATCGATGGAATGATCCGTCGTCAGAGACCCAAGGCTCATGCGGATCGCCGCGCCGGCCAGATCGGGGCGTACTCCCATCGCCGCCAGGACGTGCGACGGATCGATGCTGCCGCTCTGGCAAGCGGAACCACCCGAAGCGGCGATGCCGCGGAGGTCGAGTGCCATCAGCAGCGACTCGCTGTCGGTGCCCGGGACCGACAGGTTCAGGATGTGCGGCGCGCGCTCCGCGCCACGACCGTGCACGACGGCGTCTGGAACGCGCTCGAGAATTCCGGCCTCGAGCCTGTCACGAAGGGAGCGGAGCCGGGCGCAGTTGGCCTCGCACTCCGCCAGTGTCAGCTCGGCGGCGCGAGCAAGCCCGACCGCGGCGGCGACGTTCTCGGTGCCTGGCCGTCTTCCGCGATCCTGCGTTCCGCCGTGCATCAGCGGCTCGATGGCTGTGCCGCGGCGGATGAACAGCGCGCCGATCCCCTTTGGTGCGCCGATCTTGTGCCCGGAGATCGTGAGGAAGTCGAACGCCTGCTTCTGCGCGTCGATCGTAACCTTGCCGAACGCCTGCACCGCATCGGTGTGGAAGAAAGCGCCCCGCTCCTTTGCCTTGGTCGCCATCTCCGGCACGGGCTGAATCGTGCCGATCTCGTTGTTGACCCACATCGTCGAGCAGACGGCGACTGCATCGTCCATGAGGTCGTCGAACGATTTCCTGTCGATGACGCCGTCGGCGGTCATTCCAAGGAATCGCTCTTCGGCCCCCTCGCGCGCCGCCTGGTGAACCGCGCCCAGAATCGCCTTGTGCTCAATGGGGGTGGTGAGCACCGCCTTCCGGCCTTTGGCCTTCAGCGCCCGCCAGGCGCCAAGGATCGCGAGGTTGTCACCCTCGGTCCCACCGGAAGTGAAGCAGATCTCGTCAGGACGCGCGCCTAGACATCGGCCGACTCGCTCGCGAGCCTCATCCAGCGCCGCGCGGGCTTCGCGCCCCCACCGGTGCGTGCTCGATGGATTTCCGAAGCGAGGGCCGTAAAACGGCTTCATCGCCTCGAAAACCTCTTCGCGCACAGGGGTAGTGGCTGCGTGATCGAGGTAAACGGGATCGGCGGCGGTGGTCATGGGTGCAATTTAAGGCAGTCACCAGGGCTGAGCGAGACCGATCAGCCCTTGAAGAACTTGCTCCTGACTTCCCACAAACGCGGGAAGAATCTCTGGGACATCGTCTTCTGGAGGTACTTCGATCCGAGAGTGCCGCCAGTGCCCGATGTTGCCGGACCGATGATCCTTTCGACGAGTTGGACGTGGAGAAAGCGCCAGAGTCCGAAGCCCTGCTCGTACTCCAGCAATCCTTCCGCGAGCATCTGGAGCGGACGTTGGTGCGCCTCCCCATAGACCTGCTCGATCGTCACGTTGTGAGCGATCAGCAAATCGTCGTAGAGCTGCTGGAGCGTGGGCCGCTCGACCGCCTTGCTGACCATCGCGGGAATGTCGCCGTGCTGCTTGAGAACTTGAATGAAATGCGCGTCGCGCATGCCCGACATTGCCTCGATCGCGCGAAACTGCACGCTCTGCGATCCGCTCGAGGTGCCGAGGTAGCCGCGGAATTGCGCGAACCGCTGCGGCGGAAGCGTCTCGAGCGCCGAGAGCTGGCCCGTCACGATGTTCACGAGCGCATTGACTCTGCGCACCGACGTCACCGCGCCGAGCGTGTCTTTCGCCTCCATGAGCCCGATGAGCGCCTCGAGCTCGTGAATTATCAGCTTGAACCAGAGCTCGCTGGCCTGATGCACGATGATGAAGAGCAGCTCGTCGGGGTGCTCGGGCTGCGACCGGGGCCGCTGCAAACTCAACAGCTCGTCCAGTGCGAGGTACGACGGGTACGTCACCTCGGCGTCATTTTTTTTCGACGCGTTCGGACCTTTCTTGCGTCCCTTGTCCGTCAAAACGTTGCGACCTCGAGTGCCCCGACGTCGTCAACGCGCATTGTCTCGGTCGTGTAGAACGGCTCGCCGTAACGACACCGGATGAGGGACCCGTAGTGCGCAGCGTGATGGCGGATCAGGTCGTTGAGCGGCTCGCCGTTCGGGTATACCTCTCCCGCCTGGACCGCATCGCCAAACTGCGATGCGTAGCACGCGATTGCCTCGAGTTTCTTCTCGAACGACTCGGTGATGTCGACGACGAACGTCGGCTTCTGATTGTCTTCGCGGAATGAAAGCGCGTGTATCACCTTCAGCGGGCGATGCGGCGCGAATTCTGGCGCGATCTTTTTGAGCCCCGCGACGAAACACGCGTCACGCACGAGCTGCGCAACGGTCGGATGGTCGGGATGTCGTCCGTGCTGGGAATGAGTGATCACGATCTTCGGCCTAAGGCGGCGGATCACGACCGCCACCTTTGTGCGCGTGTCGGGCGTGTTCTGAATTCCGCCGTCCGGGAATCCGAGATTCTCGCGAACCGAGACGCCCATCACCCTCGCCGCTTGCGCCGCTTCCTTTGCGCGAAGGTCCGGTGTGCCGCGACTCGCCATCTCACCCGCGGCGAGATCGAGAATCCCGGTGGAGCGACCAAGCATGTTAGCGCGGACCAACGTTCCGCCGCATATCAGCTCCATGTCGTCCGGGTGCGCGCCGATCGCCAGAATGTCTACTGATGTCATGCGCGAAAGTTATCCGCGCCGGGCGCCACCGGATACCGGTGCAGCAGCTCGCCTATTCGTAGCGCAGCGCGTCGATCGGATCGAGCTTCGCTGCTCTCTGCGCGGGAAGCATCCCGAAAATCAGGCCAATGCTGACGGACACCGCTACCGCGACGAGCGTGAGGCCGAGCGGAACCGCGGCATCGATGTTCATCGCCAGCGTGGCGAGCCGGCCAAACGTCAGCCCGATCACGATACCCAGAATCCCTCCGAAGCCCGTCAGAGTGGCGGCTTCAACCAGGAACTGGAAAAGAATTTCGCGCCTCGTGGCCCCCAGCGCCTTTCTGATGCCGATCTCTCGCGTGCGGCTCGTGACCGAGACCATCATGATTGCCATCACGCCAATCCCGCCCACGAGCAGTCCGACACTCGAGAGAACGATCATCACCAGGAAGAAGACGCCCGTGATCTTGTTGAACGTGTCGAGTATCTGATCCTGGGTGATGAGATCAAAATTGTTCTTGTCAGCCGGGCGGAGTCGTCTCATCTCCCGCAACGCGATCGTCACCGCCTCTTGCGCGTCTGCCGTCGTCACGCCCTTTCTCGGTTTCACGGGAATGTAGAGCGCGTTGGTCTTGTCGATCGTGAATTCGTGGTCGAGCATCGCGTACGGCACGATCGCGCCGATGTCCTGTCCGGGGGGCGAGAAGATGTTCCCGGGCTGCGCATAGAGGCCAATCACCTTCGCCGGTCTGCCGCCGACCTTGATCTGCTTGTCGAGCGCCGATTCGCGCGCGAACAGCTTGCGCGCCGCGTTCTCGTCGAGGACCACCACATTCCCGCCCGAGGCGAGTTCCGCTGGCGTGAACCACCTGCCGTCGAGGAGCTCTCCTCCCTGAATCTCCTGGTATCTATCGTCAGCACCCATAATGAGGAGGTTCTGCGTCCGCTGCGCTTCGTAAGACAGCCGCCCCTGAGACTGCGCCCACATAGCAGCGTACGAGACCTCCGGCAGCTCCTTGATTCGCTGCGCCTCCGCCTCGACGAGGTCGGGCCGAACGCGAATCCACTTCGGCAGGCGATCAGGATTCACGGGCGTCTGCGAAAACACCTTCACCACGTAAAATGTCGTGGGACCGGCGATCTCGATCGTGCGGACGATCTGCTCCTGGATTCCCTGGACGATCGCCGCCATCGTCATCACCGTCGATACTCCGATGACGACTCCGAGAATCGTGAGGGCCGAGCGCAGCTTGTTGGCGCGCAGGGTGTCGAGCGCGATCTGAATATTGCTCTGGATGCGCTCGGTCAGAATCATTCGGCGCGCAACGCGGTGATGGGATCGAGTTGGGCTGCGCGTGACGCGGGATACACGCCGAAGAGCACGCCAACGCCGGCTCCGAGGGCGAGCGCGAGCATGATGGACCACAGGCTCACCCGCGCGGGCAGTGGAGAAGCAAGGCTCACCAGTCCGGCCAGTCCCCAACCCGCCGCCACTCCGCACAGACCGCCGATCGTCGCCAGCACGATGGCCTCGACCAGAAACTGCTGCCTGATGTCACGCGCTTTGGCGCCCAGCGCTTTTCGCACCCCGATCTCACGCGTACGCTCCGACACCGACATCAGCATGATGTTCATGATGACGATGCCACCGACTACGACTCCAATCGCGACGATCGCCGGAATCACCGAGAACAGGATCTTCGTGAGATTCTTCCAGAACTCGACGAGGGCGTCCGCCGTTTCTACCGAATAATTGGGCTCATCGCTCGGCCTCAGATGGTGAGCGATGCGCATCGCCTCGTCGGCGCGCTGCATTCCGCTCGCAACGAGCTCCGCGGTCGGCATCTTGACCGAGACGGTGTTTGTCTTCCGGCGCCCGTATACCATCTCGAAGTTGGGGAGCGGCAGCAGGACGAATCCATCGAAGGACTGGCCGAGGACGCGCCCCTTCTTGGCGATCGTTCCGACCACGGTGAATCGCTGGCCGACGATCCTGATGTCCTGCCCCACCGGATCCACGTGCTCGAACAGCTTCTCGGCGACGTCCGCGCCGATCACCGCCACGTTTCGGTGCTGGTTGACGTCGATGTCGCTGATCGGCCGGCCGTTGTCGAACACGTAGTCCTGAACGATCTGATAGGGCGCAGTGACGCCGAGGATCGCGACGTCTCCCATCGTCTTGTCGCGCCAGACGATATCCGAGATCGGCGTCGGCCACCCGGATTGGAGGCTCACGGCGAGCGCCTCAGGAACCGCCGCGATGACCGCGTCGGCGTCCGACTCAGTGATGCGCGGACGTTTCTGAAGCTTGCGCCATTCCTCGTCGTCGAACAGACCAATGCGGATGGGCGAACGTCGCACCTGGAAAGTGTTCGCGCCGATCAACGCGCTTGCGAGATTTTCCTTGACGTAGGCGTTCATCCCGGAGATGATCGCGACGACCGCTACGAGGAACGCAACGGACACAATGATCCCTAGCAGCGTGAAAAACGAGCGCAGCTTGTTGACGCGGATCTGCTCGAGGGCGGTCGAAATTACGTCGGCGTAGCGCATGTCCCTAAATCTCGGGGCGTGAGCCGCAGCGCGCTACGACTATTCGTATCTGAGCGCTTCTACCGGATCGAGCCTGGCCGCGCGCGCGGCGGGAAGGATCCCGAACAGGATGCCCGTGAACGCGCTCGTTGCGAGCGCAGCAAGCACCGCCGAGAGCGGAGTCGAGGCCGGCACGGCAGGGAATGCCGTCTTGATCCCCAAGGCTACCAGGATGCCGAGGATGAGCCCAATCGACGCGCCGATGCTGGTGAGCGTCGCCGCCTCGACCAGGAACTGCCAGAGGATGGCGCTCTTGGTTGCTCCAAGCGCCTTCCTGACGCCAATCTCGCGGGTCCGCTCGGTCACACTGATCATCATGATTGCCACCACGCCGACCCCGCCGACCAGGAGTCCGACGGAGGAAAGAGCCAGGCCCACCACGAAGAAGGTTCCGAAGAGCTGATTATAGATCCCCATCAGCCTGTCCTGCGTCACGATCTCGAAGTTGTTCTTGGCGGTCGATCTCAGTCCGCGGCGCGCTCTCATCAGCGCAATGACGTCGTCAGTCGCTTCCGCGGTCGTCACGCCCGGCTCCGGCTTGACGATGAAATCGACGCCGCGCATCCATGGGCTCAGGCTGCGCCGCGCGCTCTCGAAGGGAACGATCGCCTTCGCCTGATCACCACCGCCTGCCGAAGTCGGAGTTCCCATCGGGCTGGCGGTATAGTGATACACGCCGATCACCTGGAACCCCACGCCGTCGACACCGATGGTCTTGTCCATTGGATCAGAGGTTCCGAACAGACGTTCGGCCAGCTTCTGATTCACGATGATCACGCGCGATGCTGTCGTGTTCTCGGCATAGGTGAAGCTGCGTCCGGGATAGATATCTCCACCGTCCACATCTACCCAATTGGGGGTGTAGATCTCCATGCCGGTGCTCACCTGCTTGTCCTTGTAGGTGAACTTCGCGCCGCTCCCGAGGTGCGCGGTCACCGCCTTGATGCTCGGGAGACGCTCGATCGCAGTCGCGTCGTCGATCGTCAGGGCGGGATTGCGGCGCTCGGGGCACGTCTCGTCGGAGCCGTCGCACGCCTGGAACCCGCTGATCGGGCGCCGATAGATGTAGAACGACGTCGGGCCGGCGGCCTCGAGATCCTTGGCGAAGCTCTCGTTGATTCCCCGCACGACGGACGACATCGCGACGACCACGAACACACCGATCGCCACTCCCATGATCGTGAGCGCGGCGCGCACCTTGTTCGAGCGAATTGCGTCGAGCGCCATGCCGACGCCCTCGAACGCGTTGAAGACCCTTTGCGCGAGCCGCATTGCTATTCCTTCCTCAGAGCTTCGATTGGATCGAGCGATGCCGCGCGGCGGGCCGGATAGACGCCGGAGATTATTCCGACTATCGTGCCGAGCAGCGTTGCCATCACGATGGACCACGGAGCGATGGCGGCCGGCAGAGGCGTCTTCCACTCGACGACTTTCGCGATCGCGATTCCGAGGAGAATCCCGATGATCGCTCCAAGCGTGCTGAGGGTCGCGGCCTCGACCAGGAACTGGCGCATGATGTCGCGGCGTCGCGCGCCGAGCGACTTCCTGATGCCGATTTCGCGCGTGCGCTCAGCGACGGCGACGAGCATGATGTTCATGATCACGAGGCCGCCGACGATGAGCCCGATCGCCGGGAACGCCGTGCCCGCCATCGTCATGATCTTCTTCAGCTTATCCATGAACGCCAGCGCGCTCGCCGATGTCTCCATGAAGAAGTTGTCCTGATCTCCCGGGTGAAGCTTGCGGCGCCCGCGCATGACTTCACGAACGGACTCCATCGCGTCGGTCATCAGCAGCGACGTCGGTGTCTGCACCATGATTCCGTCTACGTCGCCGCGAGGGTTCGTGAAGTGGTGGAGCGGCGAGTTGTACGGTGCGATCGCAACGCGATCGAGCGAGAGCCCAAACACCGAACCCTGCTTCTCTAGCACCCCAATCACCGTGTACGGCATGCCCTTTATGCGGAGCTGCCGTCCGACCGGATCGAGATCCTGAAAGAAGTACGTGGCAACCTCGTCACCGATGACTACGACTGGCGCGCCAAGTGTGGATTCCTGCTGTGTGAAGGCTCGGCCCGAGTGGATGTCGTACTTCTTGATGGTGAAGTAGTCGCCATCGACGGCGTGTGCCTCTACCTGCTTCGGACGAGCGTACTGCGATTGCGCCTGCAGAAATTCCTGGCTCTCTACCGCGTAGCGCGATCCCGGCGGCAGTACGCTGGCCACCAGCGCCAGATCGGAATGGTAGATGCGTGGGCGGCGAAGCCACGTGCGCCACTCTTCCTCGGAGCTCGCGCCGTCACCGAACCACGGGAAGCGGCGCAGGGTGAACGTGTTCACGCCGAGCAGCTTGGCGGCGAAATCGTTCTCCATGTAGCTGCTCATGCCCTGCACGATCGAGATGACCGCGATCAGGAACATCACTCCAATGCAAACGCCGAGGAGCGTGAAGAAGCTCTTCAGCTTCTGCACGCGGATCTGCGCCAGAGCGAGCCAGACCGCCTCGACGAAGGGCACGCTTAGTCCTTACGCGTGAGCTGTGGCGGAGCGATCCCGGCGGCCTTGATGAAAGTCTCGCGCTTCTCGTCGCTCGATACCAGACCGTCCCGGAGGACGATTACGCGACGAGCGTGTGCTGCGATGTCCGGCTCGTGGGTCACCATGATCACCGTTTGCCCCTGCTCGGCCAGCCCTTCGAACACGCGCATGATCTCTTCTGACGTGGTTGAGTCCAGGTTTCCAGTCGGTTCGTCGGCGAGAAGAATGGACGGCTGGTTTACCAGCGCCCGCGCTATTGCAACGCGCTGTCTCTGTCCGCCGGAAAGCTCATTCGGCCGGTGCTGAATCCTGTCGCCGAGCTGAACTCGCTCGAGCGCTTCGGTCGCGCGCTTGCGCCGCTCGTCGGCGCCGACACCGGCGTAAACCAGGGGCAGCTCGACGTTATGGAGCGCGGTCGCGCGGGGAAGCAGGTTGAATGTCTGGAACACGAATCCGATCTCACGATTCCGGACGCGCGCCAGCTCGTCCTCGTCTTTCTCCGAAACGAGGGTTCCGTTAAGCCAATATTCACCGCCATTCGGAGTATCGAGGCAACCGATCAGATTCATCAGCGTCGATTTCCCGGATCCGGACGGACCCATGATCGCCACGTACTCGTTTCTGCGAATCGCGATATCGACGCCGCGCAATGCGTGGACGACTTCGCCGCCCATGTCGTAGTCGCGCTTGAGTCCGCGCGTGACGATTACCCAATCCTTCTCGGGCGCAGCGCCGGCTTCGGCAAGAATTATCTGCCGCTCAGCGGTCGTGCTGAGCGGTGCTTCGTCTGTTGTGGGCATTAGGCCTTCGCGGGTTCGCCGGCTTTCTTCGGCGCTTCCTTCTGTGCGCGCACGGTTGCGCCGTCCTTGAGCTCGCGGATGGCCTGGTAGGTACCGCCGACGATGTTCTCGCCTTCCTTGAGACCAGAGAGGACCTCGAAGTACTTCTCACCCGCGATACCCACCTTTACGGGACGGAAGGTGACTTTGTTGTTCGCGCCTACGACGAAGACTCCCTCGACATCGCGCTTGCCGACCTGCTTGGCCGGCGCCTTCTTCGCCAGCGTGAGTGACGTGTCGGGCTTGACGCTGTCCTCGCGGACGGTGAGCGCAATAATCGGAATCGCGACGACGTTGTTCCTTGTCGACGTGATGATCTTGGCCGTCGACGAGAAGTCGGGACGTGTCTCGGGTGGAGCATTGAGCAGCTGCACAGTGACCTCGTAGTCGATCGCCTGATCCGCCGAGCCTCCCGTTCCACCCGTCGCGGCGCCCTTTACTGAGCTGTTGGAGATGTCCGAGACGCGACCGATGAAGGTCGTGTCGGGGAAAGCGTCGAGCTGGACGACGGTCGAGTCGCCGATCTTGATTCGCGACACATCGGTCTCGTCCACCTTCACTTTGGTCTCGAGGACGCTCATGTCGCTGATCGTGAGCATCGTCGCCGCATCCTTGTTGAACGTGCCCTGAATGGCGGTCTCGCCCTGCTCGACGTTCAAGCGTGTCACGCGACCACTCATCGGAGCGACGATGGTCGTCTTGCTGAGACTGGACGCGGCGTCGCGATAGGAAGCGGTTGCCTGATCGATCGCGTGATTCGCCGCCTCGAGCTGCGCCTGCGCAACTTCGAGCTGCGTGCGGAGCTGCTCGATCTGCTCGTCGGAGACGAGCGTCGGGTTAGCCTTCTTCAACGCCATCAGACGATCGAGGTTGCGCTGCGCCTGATTGAGCGCGGGTTTGGCCTGTGCCGCCTGCGACCTGGCCGATGCGACGGCCGCGGTAGCTCTCTCGACGTTGGCGCGATATTGCGAAGGATCGATCTCCAGGAGGAACTGACCCTGGGTCACCATCTGACCCTCCTTCACCGCGAGGCGGACGATGCGTCCGCTGATGTCAGCGCTGATGTCGACCTTGGTATGCGGCTGAACCTGCCCGCTCGCCGTCACGGAAGCCACGAGGTCGCGCTTCTGGACTTTCTCCATGCGGACTTCCGTCGCCTTGTTGCGGCCCTTCATCGCGCTGGTAACGCCGATGATTACGACCGCGAGTGCGATCGCGCCGGCAACTGTCCACTTGGTTCGTTTCTTCATTTGTCGATCCGATTAGCGGAGGGGATGACCGACGGCGCTCTCCAGAGCGGCGAAGGCCTTGTGATAGTCATAAACTGCATTGATGCGGTCACTCTCGGCGCGCTCATAGGTCGCGCGCGCCTCAGTCAGGTCGACAAACGTCGTCGCCCCAATTCTGTAACGATCCTGCACGAGCTTGAGCTCCTGCTTCGCCTTTGCGGCGTTCTGTTCCTGAAGCTCGGCGGTCTTTTCCGCTGTCTGAAGCGTGAGATACGCTGCCGTGACGTCAGCGACCAGAGCGATCTCCTTCGATTTCACACTGTAGCGGGCGTCGGAGCGGCTCGCCATCGCTTCCTGCAGGCGCTGCTCGCGCGAAAATCCATCGAATAGCGGGAGCGAGAGCGTCGCGCTGAAGGAGCGGGGCGACCTGGTGAAGTTAAAGGGGAATTTGGAGTTTCCGGAACGAATGGCCTGCGCCTCGGCATCTGTGAACGCCATTGCCTGGCACTCGGCCAGCTGATTGGAAAGGTTGAGGGCCGCACGGACTTCTTCTGTGCGAACGCAGCTCGCTTTCGACGACTCGAGCGACGCCTGCGCCTGTTGCACGGGGAAGTTCGGGTTCGTGTAGCCATAGGTATAGCCGCCGATGCCAGTCGCCAGCGAGAGGGTCGGTGAGTACTCGCCCTTTTCGCGGCGCACGCTCAGATCGGCAACGTGCTCGCGCGACCGCAGCGCGACGACGCCAGGATTCTGGTTTCGGGCCGACTCGATCAGCTGCTGCAGATCGAGCGTCACCGGCGTGACCGTGAACTGGCTCACCAGCTGCACATTGGGTGGCTGCGTTACGCCCATTAACTGAAAGAGCCGCAGCTTGTCGATCTCGACCTGATTTCTGGCCTTGAGCACCTGGACCTGCTGCAGTCCGAGCGCCACTTCGGCTCGCTGGACGTCGAGCTGCGTACCGGAGCCGACGATCTCGCGCGCCTGGGCAAGTATGAGCTCCTGTTGCGCGGCGACCACGAGGGAATCCTGCAGGTCCGCAGTGGCCTGGGACTGCAGCACCGACAGGTATTGCTGCGCGACGTTGCCGCGCAGATTCTCCGACGCGCCATTGATGTCGGCCTCGACCGCGTCGCGATTCGCGCGCTGCAGGCTCGGCGTTATGAGCGTCGCGCTGTTGATTCGGTAGTTGACGCCGATCTGATAGTTGGACTGATTGACGTCCGAGCTCGCGCCGAGACTCGTCCCGCTGAATATCTGCTGCCCGCCCTGCTGCCGCTGGGCGCTCAGGGACGCGTCGGCGCTCGGAAGCAGCGCTCCGTACGCGCTGCGGACGGCGGCCCGGGCGCCAATACGTGCGTTCAGCGACTGCTGAAGCGCGGGATTATTGCGTCGGGCGACGTCGATCGCCTGATCGATTGTAAGGGTGGTCGGTGGCGCCGAATCACGCGTGACAGCCTGGGCGGATGCCTGCGTGGCAGCTGCAACCAGACCTAAAAAGAGCAAGGGTCGCATCGTTGTGTTGGAGAGGTGGTTTCTGAAGAGTACGGCCAACTATACAACAGAGTTTCAGAGTGGAACACACCGAAATTTCTATCGCGGTGCAGGCGTCTATTCTGCTGGTGCGGGCGCCAGGAAGATCCGATCGCTTATTTTCGCGAAGATACGCTCGTAGATGCGCTTGCCCTTCTCGGCATCCGCCAGCGATGGGCGGCCAATGGAGCCCGCGCTTCCGCTTGGAACGGTCAGCCAGCCACGTCTGTAACGCCTGAGCTGTTCGCGCGACATCATATAGTCTTGCGCCAGATCGAGATTCACGAGCTCCGGCGCGAGGAAAAGCATGATCGACGTGTCGACCTCGTCGCCGTGCATTGCCTCCCTCTGACCCTGAAGCAGATCCGAAAGATTGACGCCGAACATGTCGACGACCCGCACGCGCGCCGCCGTCGTGATCACCGTTGCGAGCGCTTCCTGGTGGGGATCGTGGCCGTGCGCAGTGAGCAGTATGAACTCCCGGACTCCAGTTGCCTCCCATGAATCGATCAGATCGTTGAGCATCCGGTGCAGCGTTTTCTTCCGCAGCGACGCATTGCCGGTGAACCCCCGCTCCGTGTCGACATTTACGCCGTACTCCACCGTCGGAGCCCGCAACACGCCATATTCCGCTGACAGATCGTCGGCCATGTGCTCGACTATGATCGTATCGCAGCCGAGCGGAAGGTGAGGACCGTGCTGTTCGCAGGTGCCGATCGGTATGATGAGCCGCGGGTCATTGCCGAGTACGGCCGTGACCTGTGCGGGGTTCAGCTCCTTGACCCGCAGTGGGCCGGAACTTGGAAGGGGGGAGGGAAGAGTCATCGCGTCAGTCGGTAGTCTGGATGTAAGAAGCGAGAGCCTGCGGCGACGCGCAATCCTCGCGTTGTGCGCAATCCCGCTTTTTCTCATCGCGATCTGGGTGAGAACTCCGGTCCTTCCGGGAGCGGAAGTCGGCGAAAACCCCAACTGGCGCGAGGATGTGGCGCAGAGCGCAGTGCGAGCGCTCGAGAAGCCGCTCTCCGACGTCGTCGCCCGACTCCAGGAGCGGGCGGACGGCGCGCTAGGCGCGCCATCCGACGTTCCCGGCGCGTTCTCGTTTCTCGCGACGCGGGCCCCGCAAAGAGACAATGAGTCGGTGGTTCTCTTCGCCCATGAAGCGCCACTCGCATGGGCCGGCAAGATCCGGATTGCCCCCGATTCGATGAACAGTCCGGTGAGTGTGACCTTTCGTCCGTTCTACACGACGCTGAACGTCGTCGAGACAAAGGGTAGCATGCGTGCGGTTGCTTCCGTCGTTCTGCACGCCGCGCCTCCCGCCGACAGGTTTCTCGAAACGCTGGAAGAACAGTTCGCGCCGTTGCAGGGTGTTGCGTCGTACGAATTCTCGCCGGGCGACGACACGCGTGGTGGCCCCGTTGTGCTTTCGTACAAGGGGAAGCCCATTCTACGCGCTCTCGCCCGAGTTTCGGAACCAGGCGAGGTGACGTTCCGCCGAGCCTCAATGCTTCGGGCAAGAGGAATCGTCGTTTTGGTTGTATTCGTCCTTGCGTTTCTCTTGTACTCCTGGCGGGATCGGCGAGGACTGGCCGAGCGGCTGTTCGCGATTGCGGTTGCGCTTGGCGTCACGGCCCTGGTTCCCTGGAGCTCCTTCTCGAATACATCGCGGCTCTTCGATCCGGCGTACTATTTCTCGAAGCTCGCCGGACCGCTCACGGCTAACGCGGCCGCGCTATGGATAAGCACGGCGCTGGTGTTGATGGCGGTCTACGCCGCGATCCGCGCATTCCCGGAAGCACGCTGGCCGCGGGTGTACAGCGCGCTTGGAGTTCTCGTGACGCTGGGCATCGGAATTCCGTTTGCATCGAACATTGTGCGTGGCATCGGTCAGCCGCCATGGGGATCTACGCCGGGACTGTGGCTGTCGTGGGAGATCCCGCTCTTCGTCTTTCTCTTCGCGGTGATGCTCGCGGCGTACTGGCTGTTGCGCATGGCGCTCGGAAGAGTCGGCACAATTTCCTTCAATGCCGCGATCGTAGTCGCCTGCATCTCAGGAATCATCGCGCTCACGTGGCTCTGGACAACGACGCTGCAACAGCGAATGCGGCTCGCCGAGCAGGACGTGGCTGCACTCGGCCATGCCGACGACTATGCGTTGCTGCTCACACGGCGTTTCGCCGCCGGACTCTCCCAATCGCCGCCGGCGAGCAGTCGCGCGGGGCTGCTGGAGGCGTACGCTTCATCAGATCTCGCGGCCGCGGAATACCCCGCCACGCTCGCGGCGTGGGACGACAGCGCCCACGAAGTTGCCGAGTTCGCGGTCAGCGATGCCGAGCCGGATTCCGTTGTGATACAAAGAGCGGTGCGCGAGGCGATTGCCACGCGCGCGACCGTGACCCGCAGCGTCCTCGGCGCCACCGGCGTAGAAATCCTCGCCGCGGTTGTGCACCGCGACGGGGGAGTGACATCCGTCCTGACCTATCCGCGCACGAAGCTCCTGAATGCGAATCCTTACGCCGCCCTTATTGGGATGGCATCGCCTACTGGTGGTGATCCGCCTTACCTGATTGAGCTTACAGACGTCTCGACCGCGGTTCGCGCGGATACCGCGACCGTTCATTGGCGCCGCATGGGCGACGAGCTTCACGGAGACCGTCTCATCTCCACATCCGACGGGACCAAGCGCGCGCACGTCGAGATCGACCTGCGCTCAAAATGGGCGAGGGGAGAGCGAGGATCGCTCGTGCTGCTTCTCGACCTGCTGGTCGCCGGTTTCTTCTGGCTGCTGGGTGCGCTGCCGGAGCGCGCGTTCGGCCGATGGCTGCGGGTGCGTGCGGCGAGGTGGATCTACACGTACCACGCGCGGCTTACGCTCGCGCTCTTCGCCTTCTTCGTCATCCCCGCGGTGGCCTTCGCGGTCTGGTCGTACCAACGACTGCGAAGCGACGATCTGCAGACAAGAGAAGTGCTGGTGCGCGAGACGCTTCACGCCGTCATTGCCGAGGATCAGTACTCACAACTACCGGGCGCAGCCCAGCGATTCGAGACGCCTCTTTTTCTCTATTCCAACGGGTTTCTCAATCGCAGCAGCGATTCGCTGCTGGAAGCGCTCGCTCCGACGGGACGTACTCTGCCCCCATCTGTGCAGGTGCTCCTCTCGAGCGCTGGTGAGCTCACCGCGGTATCCGAGGAATCGCTGGGGCCTGCGAAGGTATTGTTCGGGTACAGCGCTTCGGCTGGAAATGGGCAAGAGGGTTACGTACTCTCCGCTCCCGCGCGGAGCGACGATCTGGTGCTCGACCGGCGTCGTCGCGACCTCGGCATGTTGGTTCTCTTCTCGACTGCTGTTGGCGCGCTGGCCGCACTCTGGCTCAGCGGCATCGCGGCGAAACGTCTCGCGAGGGACCTCGAGCTGAGCAGAATTGAGGTCGCTCGCGCTGAGCGCGTGCTGGCGTGGGGTGAGATGGCGCGGCAGATAGCGCACGAGATCAAGAACCCATTGACGCCGATCAGGCTCGGGGTGCAGCACCTCCGCCGTGCTCGAAGCGATCCGCGGGTTGACTATGATCAGGTGCTGAACGACAACGTGAGACGGATTCTCGCCGAGATCGACCGATTGGACGAGATCGCGCGCTCGTTCAGTCGCTACGGAAGCGCGCCGGCCGATCTGCCCCCGGCGGTGGCGATAGACCTTTCCGCCGTCGTCAAGGACGTCGTTGGCCTGGAGCAAATGGGCGACTCGGTGGTCAAGTGGCAGCTTCGCGGCGCCGATCGGCCGATGTGGGCGATGGCCCGAAACGATGAGATGAGGGACGTGCTTCTCAACGTTTTCGAGAACGCGCGTCTTTCCGGCGCGGAGCGCGTCGAAGTCGTGATCCGCGAAGAGGAGCGCAAAGTGACGATCGAGACCGTCGACGATGGGTCGGGGATTCCCGCGGCTGTGTTGCCGCGGATTTTCGAGCCACATTTCTCCACGCGAACGACGGGCAGCGGGCTCGGGCTGGCGGTGAGTCGGCGCCTGATCGAGGCATGGAATGGCGAAATCGCAATCACAAGCGAAGAAGGAGTCGGAACAAGGGTGCTGATCGTACTGATGAGAGCCGAGGCATGACACCGACGAATCGCGGAGTGGTGACCCCGCGCGCGACGAAGATTTTGCCTCCCCACATCGTCGATTGGGTGCTTCCTCCCGATTGGTCGTGGGGGCCCGGCGGGATGGTCGGCGACTACCGACACTATCAGGAAGTCGTTGACGCGCTTGGCCGATCGCTATCGCTCGTCACCGCGCCGGACCCTGCTCACAATACGTGGCTCTTCGAAGAGGCGAGGCAGCTTGCACAGCGGAGCCATCCCTCGATTCCAACCACCTATCACTATTGGACGTCGTATCGAGAGGGCCGGCGAGGACCAGGATATCTTCGCCGGTGGATCACCGGCGAGACTGTCCGCGCGCGCCTGTCGCGTCTGGGACTCGCCGACATCCCGTACGTCTATCAGCTGCTTCGCGGCGCCTGCTCGACACTGTCGTATCTTCACGAGACCGGCATCGCGCACGGCGGGTTGAACGGTGACGCGCTGTGGACGACACCGACGGGCCGCCTTTGGATGCTTGAATGGCAGTGGGCGGTTCCGCGTGAAGCGATTCCGCCCGGCGTGAGACCGGGAAACGGGCCGCTGGAGATCCGCTCCATGGAAGCGACCCGACCCATGCGCGCCGAGCTGCTGCCGATGCCACCCGAGTGGGAGTCGACGGATTGGGTGCCGACGCCGGCGAGTGACCAGTGGCAATTGGCCGCCATGTGCTTTACGGCGTTGACTGGTGAGACACCGCCCACGCGCGGGATACCTCCTGTCAAACTGGTGAGGCCAGAAACCCCAGAGGCATTGGCATCCGCGCTGGACCGCGCGCTCTCGTTCAACGTGGAAGATCGATTTCCGTCGCTCGCCGTGCTGTTGCGTGGTGTAGAGCGCGGCGACCCCGCCCGAACCGTGGTCATGGTGCGCGGCGAGCCCGACAAGATCGCGAACGAATCTGCCGAAGCACGAATGCGCTGGGCAGTGGGCGACGACTACGAGATATTGTCGAAGCTCGGGAGCGGCGCATTCGGCACGGTATGGCGCGCCCGCGACCTGTCGCTCGAGCGAGAGGTCGCTCTTAAGGCGCTTCACCCTGCAATCGCGCGCGACGACAAAGCGGTGCGCGCATTCTGGCGCGAAGCCAAGCTTGCGGCGCAGCTGGCGCATCCGGCGATCGTCCCGATCTACGACTGGGATTCGAGCGGTGATCTTTCATGGTACACGATGGAGCTCGCCGAAGAAGGCAGCGTCGCCAGTCTCGTCCAGCGATCGGGTCCACGGCAGCTCGCCGAAATTGCCGCTCAGGTCGAGGCTGTTCTGGACGGATTGATAGTCGCGCATGCGAACGGAATCCTGCATCGAGACCTGAAGCCCGAGAACGTCTTGATCGACCGGTATTACCGGTGGCGAATCACTGATTTCGGAATCGCAAACGTCACCGGTGAAGACGCGCCGGGCACCACCGGTACCCCAGCATTCGCGGCGCCCGAGCAACTGCTGGGTGAGCCGCAGGGTCCGGCTGCCGATTTGTTTGCACTTGCGGCGATCGTGTACTTCGTCATGACGGGCGATGCGCCGTTCGGCGAAGACGATGCCAAGCAGATACTCGCGCGTCAGCTTGGCGAGCGCGCCGACCTCGAGCCGTTTCCCAGCGTGATTTCCAACTGGTTTCGCACTGCATTCGCACCAAACGCGGACGACCGATTCGCGGATGGAGAGGCTATGCAGCGCGCATGGAAAACGGCGAGCGACAAAGTCCTGGCGCGGCAACGTGGCTCCTGGTGGCGTCGAGTAGTTCACTAGGAGTGTACAGGCGGGGCGTCAAATACGATCTTCTTGCACGCCAATTGCGCCATTTTATCGCGGGAACCCGCGATTTTCGGGGCCTATTTCGGCCAATTCATTTAATAGTCGTTCTTTTTCTTGTTGATACCGTTGGCTGGCGTGGCACTTGCAATCCGATTCGGCCGCGACGAGCAGGGTTGCTGACGGTGAGGAATTGACGGATCGTGACGAATGTTTTTGCGCACTTTTTTTGGGCGTGTATCACTAGCTTATCGAAAAAGATTGGCTAGGTTTGTCCCGTTGTGAGGGGGTTCGTCTGGAGAGTGTTTTTGCGTTCACCGGGCATGCATCCTGCCTCACGACGCAACGCGCGACCGCGGTACCGCTGCATTGCATCTCCACCTTTTGAGAGGAAACAATCATGTTGAGAAGAAGTTGGACCGTCTGCGCCATGACGGCCTTACTCCTCGGCGGAACGGCGGCGGCACAGTCGCCCGGTACGTTGCTGGTAGGGGGCTTCGGGCAGTGGACGCACTTTGATAGTAAATGGAATCTGGACTCGGGTTTCGGCAATTCGATCGGCTACGGTGGTCGCGTTGGCGCGTTCATCGCCCCGAATTGGAATGTCGAAGCTGACGGTGTCTACACGCCCGCGTCGGCTGAGGCCGGCACGCGCTTCCTGGGATCCCCGAGCAACGCCGTTGCCGGCGATGTGAAGGCGAGCGCATTCACGGCGCGCCTCATGTACAGCTTCCCGCTGGGCAACATGCCATCGATTCATATCGGGGCTGGTGGCGTTCTCGAGAACTTCCGCGGATCGACCGATGCGGGAGCGGGAACTTATCAGTTCGGCGCGAACGGCCTTGCCGGATTCAATCTCGGCTTCGGCGGCGTTTCACTGCGCGTCGATGGACTCGTGAACTATCTGCCGTCTGATGGCGGCAAGTTCGATTTCGGCGCCCAGGCCGGTCTCCAGCTCTCGCCGGATCTCCGCGACCTTTTCGGCGGTGGCGCGACGGGTAACCCCGTAATGTGGGCTCCGTACGTTTGGTGGGACAATCTGGATGCCCCGCTTCCTGGTACGGTAGAGCTCGGTGGGTTTGCCCAGTGGAGCTGGTTCGATGACAACGCTGGCATCGCCGGCAACATTCCAAAGGACGGACTTGGCTATGGCGGCCGTCTTGGCGTGTTTCTCTCCGATCCCCGGTGGGAACTCGAAGGCGATGGCTACTATTCGCCGCAGGACAACGACGCAGCTCCCTGCTGCTCCACTGCGCAAGCAAAGACTGTCAACGCGCACGCCTTCGCGGCGCGCTTGAATTACAATTTCCCGATCCGTTTGCTGGGTCGGCAGAGTCAGTTCATTCTTGGCGCCGGTGGCACTCGCACCAGCTACAAGTTCAAAGGTGGCACGAACCCGCCGGACGATAGCTACACCTATAACTTCGGTGTCAGCGGTCTGGCTGGTCTCCGCCTCGCGGTCGCGAACCGCACGGCGCTTCGTCTCGATGGTGTGGTCGACTACATGCCGAATCACAACCCGAGCGCGAACCTGAACATTCACGCCCGCGCCGGCCTCAGCTTCCTGCTCGGTGGAGCGCGTCCGGAGGTTATGTGCACGTACGCAGGTCTCGAAAGCATTCCAGCTTCGAGCCCGAACTGCGTTGCGCCGCCGCCGCCACCGCCACCACCACCGCCGCCGCCGACATGCCAGTACAACTCGAGCATTCTGGCGACGGATCCCGCTTGCGTCCCACCAGTTGCAGCAGTCGACACGACCGCTATCACTGGCCCGATCTACTTCGACTTCGACAAGTCGACGATCAGATCAGACGCAGCAGCAACACTCGATCGCAAGGTTCCGTGGCTGCAGGCTAACCCGGGCATGCGGATTCGTATCGAGGGTAACGCTGACGAGCGTGGCTCTGACGAGTACAACCTGGCCCTCGGCCAGCGCCGTGCGGCTTCCGCCAAGCGGTACCTCGTTGACCACGGCATTGCGGCAGACCGCTTCGACCTCGTGAGCTATGGCGAGGAGCGCCCGATTTGCACCGAGCACAACGAAGCCTGCTGGCAGCAGAACCGTCGCGATGACTTCCGTATCGTGACGATCGGCAGCGACAGGATCGTCGTACCACCGCAGGAGTAACAAAGCACCTTCTCTGGCCGGGCCCTGAAAGGGGTCCGGCACCGAGACTAGAAGGCGGAGTGTCCCGAAAGGGCGCTCCGCCTTTCTGCATCTCCTCCCACTCACGCGTGAGTCGAAACTACCTCGAATCGCCTACGTCCAACGTGTGATGCCCTTCGCCGCACTATTGGGTGATTATGAAACGAAACAGGCAGCAGGGTATCGTCACGATTGAGGAGGTCATCTTGGACGTAAGACAATTTCTTTCGCATCAGACACTGACGCTTACGCGGCCCCGAGTTGGCGCCGGAATCCTCGTGTCTCTGGCACTGCTCGCTACGGCGTGCAGTGACAACTCTGCCTCCAACATCAATGCGCCCACGCTTGCACAACGTTCCAGCAACAGTCAGTCGTCGGCAGCCTCGCTGGGATCAGCTTCGAACTTTGCGATCCTGAGCGCAGCTCCGGGAGGCGGCGGAGCGGTAACGTGCACGAACACGCCGCCACCGACGACTATCATCGGAGACGTCGGCTCGTCTGGGGGTCCGGCATCGGTTGTGAACAGCACGAACTGCACTATCAATGGCGCGATCATCGCTCCGGTTTCGGCCCAGGTAGTGGCTGACTTCAACAGTGCGTACGACGCGCTCTCCAATCAGTCGTGCGATGCTTTTCTCACGGGAACGCTTGCCGGAGTCACTCTCACACCCGGCGTTTACTGTTTTGCAGCCGCGGCCACGTTGACAGGCACACTGACGCTCAACGGAGGACCGGGCGACTCGTGGCTCTTCAAGGTCGGCACAAGCGGTACGGGTGCCCTCACTGGAACCGACTTTAACGTCGTCATGACTGCCGGTGGTAATCCGTGCAACGTGACATGGTGGGTCGCCGAGGCCGCGACGATGACCACTTCGAATTTCATCGGGACGATTCTCGCTGGTGCTGGCATTACGGTAACCAGTGGAGGCGTTGGAAGCTTCCATGGGCGCGCTCTCGCACGGGCCGCCGTGACGGTTACGGGCGGGACATTTACCGGCTGCACAGGCGGAAGCTTACCCGGTGGCGGTACGGCCAAGGCGAAGTGCAATCAGGGTGTTGGCAACGGACCCGAGGGATGCGACCCCGGTAATTCGAATCAGGGTGATCCGAGCCGCTCGAATGACGAGCGCGGTGGAACGCCGGGCAACCCGGGCCGAAAAGGTGGCCGTTAGAACTCCGCGCTGAATCGATAGCGTTCTCTCTTCGAGGGGCGGGGTGTCCGAAAGGGGCCCCGCCCTTTCCGCATCCTGGTACCGAACCACACCCAACGCGCAGTTGTGGTGTCTAATCCCCATTAGCATTTTGGATGTCCAGGCCGCACCCACATTTCCAGACCTCCAATGTCCATCAATCGTTCGCTTCTCATTTCGCTGTTGGCGATGGCAGCTTCCGGCTCCGCCAGTCTATCGCAAGCCACCATCTCATCAACCGCCGTTCCGATTCCTGCGCGGCTCAAGGTTTTTGATCCCGCGTATATCGACACGAGCGTGAATGCGTGTCAGGACTTCTTTGCGTTCGCCAATGGAGCGTGGATCAAGCACGACACGATTCCCGCCGCGTTCTCGACGTCGGGCGTGAGCAAGGAGATGACCGACGCGAATGAGCTCGTGGTGCGGTCCGTCCTCGAGGACGCGATGGCCGCGCGCAAGACCAAACCCGCGAACAGCACCGTTGCCAAGCTTGGCCGCTACTACGCGAGTTGCATGGATTCCGCCCGCGCCGAGCGCGAAGGCGTCTCTCCTCTAAGGGCGGATCTCGCCGCGATCAACGCGGTGACCACTCGGCCGGAGCTCATTCGCGAAATCGCGACTCTGCAAAAGAACGGCGTGGGCGCGCTCTTCAATTTCTTTCCGAACGCGGATCCAAAGGACGCCGAGCACTACGTGGTGTGGATCACTCAGGGCGGGCTCGGAATGCCGGACCGCGACTACTACACGAAGACAGATGCCGCGTCCGACTCTCTCCGCCAGAAGTACGTCGCGCACGTCGCGAGGACGCTGACCCTGGCGGGCGAACCGGCATCTGTTGCATCCGCCGAGGCCCAGCGCGTGATGGCGCTCGAGACCGAGCTAGCCAAGGCATCGATGACGCGTGTCGAACAGCGCGATCCGAACGCGACGTATCACAAGACCACCATCGCGGATCTGCAGCAGCTGTCAGGACCCATCAGCTGGCCCCAGTACTTTCGGTCGGCCGGAATGACGACCCCCGTCGCGTACGTGAATGTCGGTCAGCCGAATTTTCTCCGGCGCGCCGGTGAGCTCGTCAATTCGACGCCTCTCGACGATTGGCGCGCCTATCTAAGGTATCATCTGTTGAGCGCGGCTTCGCCCTGGCTCAGCTCGGACTTCGCAAATGAGAACTTCGCATACCGCGCGCTGTACAGCGGGGCGAAGGAGATGTTACCGAGGTGGAAGAGATGTCTGAGGGTTACCGACGGACAGTTGGGTGAGGCGCTCGGGCAGGCTTACGTGGAACGGACGTTCTCGCCGAAAGCGAAAGCGGACGCGAAGCAGGTGATCGATGACATACGCGCGTCGTTCCAGAATCGCCTGACCAACCTCACGTGGATGTCGGATTCGACGCGCCGCTACGCGCTAGGGAAGCTGGCCAGAATGAATGAGAAAGTCGGTTACCCCGACAAATGGCGCGACTACAGCACGCTCGATGTGGAAGACGGTTCTTTTGCGCCGAACGTTTTCCGCGCCGACGCGTTCGAGTGGCGGCGGACGATCAACCGTCCGGGAAAGCCCGTGGACAAGACGGAGTGGGGGATCACGGTCCCGACAGTGAATGCGTACTACGATCCGTCGGTGAACGAAATGGTTTTTCCAGCGGGTGCTCTTCTCCCGCAGACATTCGACGCATCCGGGGATATGGCCGCTAACTACGGATCGCTTGGAGGAAGCTGGGCAGGTCATGAGCTGACGCACGGATTTGACGACGAAGGGCGGCACTACGACGCCGAAGGGAATCTCCGGGATTGGTGGGCCGCAACCGATTCCGTTCGCTTCAACGAGCAAGCGAAGCGCGTGGTCGATCAATTTTCCGGGTACATCCAGGTCGATACGACGCACGTGAATGGAGAGCTCACGCTGGGTGAGAATATCGCCGACTACGGCGGGCTTCTTACCGCGTACGACGCGCTTCAACGCGCATTGGCCCGTAACGGTCAGCGCACGACAGTGGATGGCTACACGCCGGAACAGCGATTCTTTATCGCATATGCCCAATCCTGGCGTGAGCACACGAGGCCAGAGCAGCTCAAGACGCGCGTCACCGTAGACCCACACGCCCCAGCGGAATGGCGCACCAACGGACCCGTTTCCAACATGCCGTCGTTCGCGAAAGCGTTCAACTGCAAGCCGGGGGATCCGATGGTTCGGCCGCTTTCGGTCGTTCCGCAGATCTGGTAGCAACTGCGCAGCCGTGATGCTGCGTGGCTCATAAGGATTTCCCGCGACGGCGGCCGAGTATTATGGTGATGAAATGCTCGCCGCCGTTCGCTCAGCTGCGCTGGTCGGAATCGACGCGTATGACGTAATCGTCGAGGTCGATGCGGCACCTGGCCTTCCGCAGTGGACCATCGTCGGCTTGGCGGCTGGCGCTGTGAAGGAGAGTCGGGAGCGTGTTGGCGCGGCACTGCTCAATTCCGGTTTCGATGTTCCGCCGCGCCGAATCACCGTGAACCTTGCCCCGGCTGACATTCGCAAGGAGGGAACGGCCTTCGATCTTCCCATCGCGCTCGGAATCCTCGTCGCGACGGGCCAGCTCGGCGCTGAAGCACTGCAACGGCGCTTGTTCGTCGGCGAGCTGGGGCTCGACGGAGCGCTGCGCACCGTGCGGGGAACACTGTCCGTCGCGCGGCACGCGCTGCGCAGTCGGATGTCCGCGCTCATCCTGCCGCCGGTCAACGTCGCCGAGGCATCGCGCGTCAGCGCGCTCGTGCTCTCCGCACCAGCATGCCTTCGCGATCTCGTTCAGGAGCTCCGCGAAGGTCAGCTCACCGAATCCCGTGGTGCTTCCACGATCGCGGAAAGTGAGATCGACACAACCGATTTCGCTGATGTCGTCGGACAACAGGGCGCCAAGCGCGCGCTGGAAGTAGCAGCTGCCGGTGGACACAACGTGCTGCTGGTGGGACCACCTGGCGCCGGAAAGACGATGCTCGCTCGTCGGATGCCGACCATCCTTCCCGCCCTCAGCGAGGAAGAGGCGCTCGAGGTCATCGCGATCCATTCGGTCGCCGGTGTGCTCGATAGCACTAGCGTCAGCAAGGGTGTTCGCCCATTCCGGGCACCGCATCACACGATCTCGACCGCCGGATTGATTGGAGGAGGTCCGGTGCCGCGGCCCGGTGAAGTCAGCCTGGCGCACAACGGCGTACTCTTTCTCGATGAGATGCTTGAGTTTCCACGGCATGTGCTCGACGGGCTCAGGCAGCCCATGGAAGACGCCAGAGTTGTAATCGCGCGCGCGGCACATGCGGTGAGCTACCCCGCCCGTTTCACACTGGTCGGTGCCTCGAACCCGTGTCCCTGCGGGAGGGCCGGCGATCCGTCTGGCTCATGCAACTGCGCTCCGGCAGATGTAGATCGGTACGCCGCGCGAATATCCGGCCCACTCGCGGATCGCATAGACATGCACGTCATAGTTGGCGCGGTCGCGCTGCGGGAGCTAAGCGGCGCCAGCACAGGAGATCCTTCGGCGAGCGTGCGCGCGAGGGTGGAGCGCGCTCGCGCGGCTCAACGAAAGCGCTTCTCGAAAAAAAAAGGCATATCGTGCAATGCGTACGCTAGCGGGCGCTGGCTCGATGCTCACACGCCGGTTCACGTCGCCGCGCGCGGACTCCTCCAGACGGCCGCCGAACGATTATCGCTCTCGGCGCGGGGGTATCACCGCGTGCTGAAGGTCGCGCGCACGATTGCCGATCTCGAAGAAGCGAAGGAAATCGCGCCTGGACATATCGGGGAGGCACTGCGGTACCGGCCAATGACCAAGCCGGCCGAACCCAGCATTCGGCCGTCCGGAAGCGTAACAATCTAGGCGACTACTCGCCCGTGTTCGCTCCAACGGAGAAGCTTGGAATGAAGTTGAAAATCGTCACATTCGCAGTCGTGCTCCTTTGCAGCATTGCCGTTCCCGTGATCGCTCAAGTAGGTTCGACGACCGACATCCTCATGGGACGCGTAGCTGGCCTCGATAGCCAGGCGATTCCCAATGCACGCGTCGAGGCAACCTCGCTCGAGACCGGAATCACGCGGACGAAAACCACCGGCGCCGACGGCCGGTACACCATCGTCTTTCCCGACGGAGGCGGCAACTATACTCTGACGGTCCGCGCAGTGGGCCTTTCCCCGGTGACGCGTACGGTCTCGCGACAGGGCGACGAAGATCGACTTGTCACGGACATCGACATGGGCCGCATCGCGACGGAGCTAGCAACCGTACGCGTCAGAGCGGCGCCACGACGCGATGCCTCCGACAGGCCGGAGCCTGGAAGCACTGAGCGAAGTCTCAACCCGAATCTGGTGAATCGCCTGCCCATCGACGCCGGCGATCTCACAGCACTAGCTGCCTTGGCTCCCGGTGTGATCCAGGTCCCGGGAACGGATACGACCAAAGCCTCTTTCAATATCGCCGGCCAGCCCGCGAATCAGAACAGTATCACGCTCGACGGATTGAGCTTTGGCGCGGGCAGCGTTCCCTCCGAAGCAGTCCGTAACACCCGCGTCGTGACGAGCACTTACGATATTGCCCGCGGACAGTTTACCGGCGGTCAGGTGGCGTCAACGACGAAGGGCGGAACGAACAACGTACAGGGCGCGTTCAGCTACTCGCTTCGCGACCCGAGTCTCGAGTTCGTGGACGACACAAACCCCGCGTTCGGGCAGAAGTACACGCAGAACCAGCTCAACTTCGGAGCAGGCGGTCCGATCATCAAGGACAAGCTGTTCACGTTTGGCGCTCTGACATTCACCCACCGCACGGATCCGTTGCTATCGCTGCTTGCGGCCGATCCGCTGACGCTTCAGCGTCTCGGGACCAATCCCGATTCGGTCAGTCGATTCCTCGACATCGTCCAGCGGTACGGGCTGCCGCTCACTTCGCCGCTTGCCCCCGACGAACGCTTGAATAACAACACGTCAGCGCTCGTTCGTGTCGACTACAACCTCGCCGAAGATCACTCGCTGACCCTCCGCGGAGACTGGCGCGGCAACACCCAGCTCGGCTCGCGCCTGAACGCGCTCGCGCTTCCACACTCGGGGGGAAACCTCAACGGCTCTGGCGGCGGTGGGATGCTGACGCTCACGTCGCACTTCGGCATGTACATCAATGAGCTCAGGGGCTACAAGTCGGTCGACAACCGCGACACTCAAGGGTACATCGCGGTCCCCGACGGCCGCGTGGTCGTAGCTTCGGTCCTCGACGACGGCGCGAGCGCGATCTCGACGCTTCAGTTCGGCGGCAATCCTTCGCTTCCGCAGGAGACTAGATCCAGCCTCCTCGAGATCAGCGACGAGATTTCCCGTCTCACCACCGCGGGCGGCCACAGGTTCAAGCTCGGCGGCTTGCTCAACGAACAGCGCAGCGCCATCGGATTCATTCCGAACAGCTTCGGGACTTTCACGTTCAATTCGCTGGCCGACTTCGACGCCGGCGTTCCGACGCAGTTTACGCGCACGCTCTCCGCTCGTGACCAGCAGTCGGCGACCAACAATCTTGCCGGCTACCTCGGCGATTCGTGGCGCGTAACGCCGAAGTTCCAGGTGACGTACGGACTGCGGGCAGAAGGCTCACGGTATCCCAACAAGCCCGATTACAATCCCGAGGTCGAGTCAGTATTCGGGCGACGCACTGACGACCTTCCATCAGAAATCCATCTTAGCCCCCGCGCGGGCTTCAGCGTATTTGTGGGCGAATCCCAATTTGGACCGCCGCCTCTGACGTTGCGCGGCGGCTTCGGGGAATTTCGGGGAACTGCGCCAACCCAGCTGTTCGCGACTGCACTGAATGCGACAGGCCTCAACACCGGCCAGTCGCTGCTCACGTGCGTCGGCTCCGCCGCGCCCACGCCCGACTGGGCGTCGTACCTCGCCGATCCGTCGACGATTCCCACAACGTGCAATGGCGGAACTCCGATCTTTGCGAACGAGCGTCGCAACGTGACCGTGTTCGATCCGGACTTTCAGGCGCCGCGTGCCTGGCGCGGATCGCTCGGCATGACGCGGCGGTTCTGGGATCGCTACACGTTGTCTATCGATGCCGGGTACGCGCGCGGAGTTGCGCAGACCGGACAGATCGATCTGAATCTCGACACGCTTCCCAAGTTCACCCTTGCAAACGAGAACAATCGGCCAGTCTATGCTCCTGTCGGAGCCATCATTCCGACATCGGGTGCAGTCTCCGTACTTGGATCGCGTCTCTATCCTCAGTTTGGTGTCGTCAGTCAGATCGAATCACATCTGCAATCGGAAACCAGGCAGCTGACGCTCGGGCTCAACGGGATCACAACGAAGGGAATGCTCTTCAACGCGTCGTATACTCTGACCGGCTCGTTTGACCAGTCGCAGGGTTTCTCGCAGGGAACGGTGCAGGGTTTTGGCGGAACACCGGGCTCTACCTCGGGCAATCCAAACGACACGGAGTGGGGCAGGAGCGACAATGCGCGCCGGCATTCGTTTCTCGCGACGATCACGTATCCGATCAAACCGGTGCTCGAGCTGACGATGATCGGCCGGCTGGTTTCCGGCGGCCTTTACGCCCCAATGGTGGGTGGTGACATCAACGGTGATGGACGGTTTAATGACCGGGCATTCGTTTTCAGTCCGGCCGATGCAGCTGCTCGAGGCGACACAGCGGTCGCAAACGGAATGACGCGCCTGCTGGCGAACACCTCTCCCCGGGCGCGCGAGTGTCTGCTCAGTCAGATGGACAAGGTCTCATCGCGCAGCATCTGCTCTAGCCCGTGGTCGCCTTCCCTCGATCTGCAGGCGAACATTCGGCCGTCTTCCTTCGGGCTGGATCGTAGGCTCACGATCTCCGTCATCGCGATGAACACCCTCACCGGAGTCGATCAGCTGCTACACGGCAGCGATCATCTGCATGGCTGGGGACAGCCAGCATTCCCCGATCGCACGCTCCTATACGTTCGCGGCTTCGACCCCGTGACTGAAACGTACAAGTATCAGGTGAACGAGCACTTTGGTGTTGCCAATGGAACCAGGAACGCATTCCGAGTCCCGTTCCAGATTGCCATTCAGGGGCGGCTCGCGCTCGGAACGGATCCAGCGCGCCAGCAATTCAACAACGTGGTTGGAGGCGGGCGCGGCGGTCGCCTGTCCGCCGACGCCCTCAAGGCGCGCATGACGCGTCTCGTGCCGAACGCGTTCCTGGACATCATCGCGATAAATGATTCGGCCAAGCTCAATCTCACGCCGGATCAGATCGCAAAGCTTCAGAGCTCGGGAGACGCGTTCAAGGTGAAGGCCGATTCCCTGATCGACAAAGTCGCGAACATGCTGGCCGATACGACGGTCAAGAATCCTGATCCGATGACGGTTTTCGCGAAGATCCAGCCTTCGATGGCCGAGGGGCGGAAGCAGGCGACCGAGGCGATCAATGGGGCCAAGGCGATCCTGACGCCCGAGCAGTGGGCAAAGGTGCCGGACAGCGTCAAAACCCCCGGTCTAAGGCGTGACGACGGGCAGGGCGGCGGACGTCCCAGAAGAGGAGACGGCGGGGGCAACTAGCGTGCACGAGTAGTGCAGGGGTATTCTCCCTCCTTTCCACTCCTCGACCATCACGCCAATGAAAGGCTGTTTTCGCAGGGCAGGCTGTCTAATCCTCCTCATCGCTCTCGTCGCGCTCTGGTACTGGTATGCGAAGGTGGAGCGACCCGCCTCCACCAAAACGTCTACCGAAGTGAGCGCGACCACCGGCGCGACCCTCACCAACACAGGTTGGGAGCCGCTCACCATTCCTGACGCCGACCGCGGGAAGGCAGCGGTGGAGGGGTTGGCGCAGCGATCGGGGCCGGTCTTCGCGAATCTCACTCCCGCCGAAGCCGCGTCCTACATCTTCCTCGTTGTCGCGAAGCAGCTGCCGCCCTCGGCCAAGAACGCGGAGGCCGCTATACGAGGCGACCGTTTATACGTGCGGTCCGAGGTAGAGATGAAGGATTTCGGGGGCACCGGACAACTCGGCAACCTCGGATTCCTTCTTGGCTCTCGCGACAGCGTTCTACTCGGCGGCACAATACAAATGCTGAAGCCCGGATTGGGACAGTTCCTCGTCCAGGAACTCAAAATCGGGCGCCTGGATGTGCCGCAGGGGCTCATTCCCCGTTTGATAGCGCAGCTCAAAAAGGCGAATACGGTACAAGGCCTCGCGCCGAACGGGCTGCCCATGGTGATGCCCTCTTACATTTCAGATGTGCGCATCGCCAATGGAAAAATCACGCTCTACAAGAGTGTCCAGTGAGCAGAAGGATTCTCGTCATCGACGATGAGCAGGGAATTCGCGCCGCGCTTGGTCAGCTCCTCGAGTACGAGGGGTACGAGGTTCACACCGTACCCAACGCGACCGACGGCATAGTCGAGTACCAGAAGTGGCATCCCCATCTCGTTTTTCTCGACGTAAAGATGGCCGGCATGGACGGGATGGAAGCGCTCAAGAAGATCAGAGAGCTGGATCCCACGGCAACGGTGGTGATGATCAGCGGCCATGCGACCATTCGCACGGCCGTCGAGGCGACTCAGCTGGGCGCCTACGAGATTCTGGAGAAGCCGCTCGATACCGACCGCATCCTCGTGATGTTACGGAACGCCCTGTCGCATCTCGATCTCAAGGAAGAGAACGCTCGACTCAAGCAGTCGATCGACGCCCCGTTCGAGATGGTTGGCAAGACGCCGGTGATGCGCCTGCTGATGGAAAAGATCGAGAAGGTGGCGGCGACGCCCGCGCGCGTTCTCATCACGGGGGAAAACGGAACGGGAAAGGAATTGGTAGCTCGCGCGCTGCATCGGATGTCGCCACGCGCGGAGAAGCCGTTCGTGGAGGTGAATTGCGCCGCGATTCCCGGCGAGCTGATCGAGAGCGAGCTATTCGGGCACATGAAAGGGTCTTTCACCGGGGCGATCTCGGATCGCGCCGGAAAGTTCGAGCAGGCGAACAAAGGGACACTCTTCCTCGACGAGATCGGCGACATGAGTCTGGCGGCACAGGCGAAGGTGCTGCGCGTGCTGCAGGACAACGTGATCACGCGGATCGGCGGCGCCAAGCCCATCTCGGTGGACGTGCGGGTGATTGCTGCAACGAACAAGACGCTGGAGAACGAAATCGCGGCCGGGAAATTCCGCGAAGACCTGTACTATCGTCTCAACGTCGTCCCAATACACGTTCCGCCGATACGCGAGCGGCGCGAAGACATACCAATGCTGGCCCAGTACTTCGCGTCGACGCTGTCAGCGCGCGAGGGAATTCCGCCGCGCACCTTCACGCAGGATGCGCTGGAGCGGCTGACCGGCCTCGACTGGCCGGGCAACGTGCGCGAGCTCCGCAATACGGTGGAGCGACTTCTCATCCTGGCTCCCGACAGCCAGATCTCGGCGCGCGACATCGACCGCCTCGCTGGTCAGCGAGTTCTCGATGACGCCGGGCTCGCGACACTCACGCAGTGCCGCACCTTCGAGGAGTTCAAGGACGCGGCCGAGCGCGCGTTCCTCCTCAACAAGCTGCGCGAGTTCGACTGGAACGTGTCGGAGACGGCGCGCGCGGTAGAGATGCCGAGATCCAACCTCTACAAGAAAATCGAGCGATACTCCCTGTCGCGCGAGCATACCTAACAACGGATAGAGATGAAAAAGTTCAACAACTTCATTGCTGGAAAATGGGTCGCTCCTGAATCGGACGAGTACTTCGATAACCGGAACCCAGCTGATCGCGGCGACCTGATCGGGAAGTTTCCACTCTCCGACAGGCGCGACGTGGATCGCGCGGTCGAGAGCGCCAAGCGCGGCTTCGAGCGGTGGAAGCGGACTCCCGCTCCGGCGCGCGGGGACGTCCTCCGCATCGTCGGCGACATCATGACGAAGCGCAAGGAAGAGATCGCCGACGCGATGACGCGCGAGATGGGCAAGCCGCTGA